>Ga0335075_10006261_pt1 | contig 18387 bp, 22 predicted proteins | sample Lox_Sample_24_FD_206723 | JGI IMG/M metagenome (GOLD analysis project Ga0335075, IMG submission 206723) | Soil microbial communities from Loxahatchee National Wildlife Refuge, Florida, United States - Lox_Sample_2.4 | ecosystem: Environmental > Terrestrial > Soil > Wetlands | place: USA... | reverse complement strand
CGACGAGAACCCGGACCCCACCGAGGAGGACGTGCGCTGGGCCCTGTCCGGCAACCTGTGCCGGTGCACCGGCTACCAGAACATCGTCAAGTCGGTGCTCTGGGCGGCCGCCAAGCTCAGGTCCGAGTCCGCAGGCTGACCGAGCCGACCGACACAGGAGACAGCAGTGACGCAAGCGCTGGACGAAATCAAGATCGGCGGCCTGGGCGCCAGCAGGAAGCGGGTCGAGGACGACCGCTTCATCCGCGGGAAGGGAAACTACACCGACGACATCGCGCTGCCCGGCATGCTGCACATGGAGATCCTGCGCAGCCCGCTCGCGCACGCGCGGATCACGTCGATCGACGCGAGCAAGGCCTGGGAGATACCCGGCGTGCACCTGGTGCTCACCGGCGACATGATGGCGACCAGGAACCTGGCCTGGATGCCGACCCTGTCCTACGACACCCAGGCCGTGCTGGCCACCGACAAGGTGCGGTTCCAGGGCCAGGAAGTGGCCTGCGTGATCGCGGACGACCCGTACATCGCCAAGGACGCCTGCGAGGCCATCGACGTCGAGTACGAGCCGCTGCCGGTGATCGTCAACCCCACGCAGGCCGTCGCCGACGGGGCCCCCGTGATCCGCGACGACAAGGAGAACCAGGCCGACAACGTCATCTACACCTGGGAGGTGGGTGACGCGGCCGGCACGGACCGGGCGTTCGAGCAGGCCGACGTGGTCTCGCGGCTGCGGCTGCACTACCCGCGCTCGCATCCGAGCCCGATCGAGTGCTGCGGGTCGATCGCCGACTTCAACCGGGCCACGTCGAAGCTCACCGTGTACATGACCACGCAGGCCCCGCACATCATCCGCGCCGCGGTCGCGATGGTCGCCGAGCTTCCCGAGCACATGATCCGGATCATCTCGCCGGACATCGGCGGCGGGTTCGGCAACAAGGTGCCGGTCTACCCCGGCTACGTCTGCTCGATCCTCGCCTCCATCCTGCTGGAGCGCCCGGTGAAGTGGATCGAGGACAAGACCGGCAACCTGATCTCCACCGGGTTCGCCCGCGACATCTACCTCGACGGCGAGATGGCGCTGCGCAAGGACGGCAAGATCCTGGGCGTCCGGATGCGCTGCGACGCCGACCATGGCGCGTTCTTCTCCGACGCCCAGCCGAGCAAGTTCAAGATCGGGCTGCTGCACTCCGCGTTCTCGGCGTACGACATCCCTGCTGCGCACCTGCGGGCCCGCGGCACCTACAGCAACAAGGCGCCCGGCGGGGTGGCGTACCGCTGCTCGTTCCGGGTGACCGAGGCCATGTTCTTCCAGGAGCGGATGATGCAGGCCGCCGCGGACGACCTGGGCATGGACCAGGCCGCGTTCCGCCGGATGAACTTTGTACGGGACGAGGACTTCCCGCACCGCACGCCGTTCGGCTTCCTGCTCGACTCCGGCCAGTACCGCAAGTGCCTGGATGTGGGCCTGCAGGCGGTCGGCTACGAGGACTTCAGGAAGCGCCAGGCGGAGGCCAGGGCCGCGGGCAGGCTGCTGGGAATCGGCATTTCCACGATGACCGAGCCGCTCGGCGCGGGCAACAGCCGGGAGTACGACATCCTCGGCATCAAGATGTTCGACTCGGCCGAGCTCAAGGTGCACATGACCGGCAAGGCGATCGTGCGCACCGGTGCCCGGACGCAGGGCCAGGGGCACGAGACGACGTGGGCGCAGATCGTCAGCCATGAGCTCGGCATCCCGGCCGAGGACGTCGTGGTCGAGGAGGGCGACACCGACACCGCGCCGTTCGGGATGGGCACCTACGCCTCCCGGTCCACGCCGGTGGCCGGCGCGGCCGTCGCCATGGTGTCCCGCAAGATCCGCGCCAAGGCCCGCAAGCTGGCCGCGCACCTGCTCGAGGTCTCCGAGGAGGACGTCGAGTGGGAGCTCGGCAGGTTCTACGTGCGCAGCGCGCCGGACCGCGGCGTGACCATCCAGGAGTGCGCGATGGCCGCGTACAGCAACATGCCCGACGGCATGGAGCCGGGCCTGCAGAACACCGCCTTCTACGACCCGCCGAACCTGACCTGGCCGTTCGCCTGCTACATCGCGGTAGTGGAGGTGGACCCGGCGACCGGGGTATGGGACGTGCTGTCCGTGGTGGCGGTGGACGACTGCGGCGTGCGGATCAACCCGATGATCGTCGAAGGCCAGATCATGGGCGGGCTCACCGAGGCCTACGCCATGGCCAACATGCAGTTCATCACGTTCGACGCGGAGGGCAACTGCGTCGGGTCCAACTACATGGACTACCTGCTGCCGACGGCGTGGGAGACGCCAGGGTTCGAGCTGCACAGCGAGGTGGTCACCCCGTGCCCGCACCACCCGATCGGCGCGAAGGGCATCGGCGAGTGCGCGGCGGTCGGCGGGCCCGCCGCGTTCGTCAACGCGGTGATCGACGCGCTGTCCGGCACCGGGGTCCGCAACATCGACATGCCGCTGCTCCCGGACCGGGTGTGGGAGGCGATCACGCACCGCCGTGACGTCTCCGGCGCGCCACCGGTGCGGACGGATGACTGACCCGGGGGGGCAGATGGAAGGCTGGGGTGTCCTCGAGCAGGCTGGCGAGCTGACCAGGCGCGGGCAGGCGTTCGCGCTCGCGACCGTGGTCTGGCGCCAGGGCCCGTCATCGGGCCAGCAGGGCTCCCGCGCGATCATCACCGAGTCGGGCGAGGTAAAGGGCTGGATCGGCGGCGCGTGCGCCGAGCCCGTGGTGATCCGCGAGGCGCAGCGGGTCATCGCCGACGGCGAGGCACGGCTGCTCCTGCTCGGCAGTCCGGAGCAATTCGGCGCCGCGGTCCCCGAGGGAATGACCGTGGTGCCGATCGCCTGCCAGAGCGAAGGGGCGCTCGAGGTGTACGTCGAACCGGTGCTGCCGGCGCCGCGGCTGGTGGTGGTCGGCCGGTCGCCGATGGCGCACACGCTCGCCGACCTGGCCAGGGCGCTGGGCTGGCGCGCCGCGCTGATCGACGGCCCGGACTTCACGTCGGCGGACGCCGACGGGCGCTCGATGGTCGTCGTGGCCACCCAGGGCCACTACGACGAGGAGGCGGTGGAGCAGGCGGTCGCGGCCAGCCCGGCCTACCTCGGGCTGGTGGGCTCGCACCGCCGCGGCGCCGCGCTGCTCGGCTACCTGGCCGAGCGCGGGGTGCCCCGGGACCGGCTGGACAAGGTGCGCGTGCCCGCGGGCCTGGACCTGGGCCGGACCACGCACGAGGAGATCGCCGTGGCCATCCTGGCCGAACTGGTCAAGCTGCGCGCGTCCGGGGCCCTGGCACCGCAGCCGACCGCGGGCGCCGCGGCGGGCGCGGCAGGCCAGACCGACCCGGTCTGCGGGATGACCGTGGCGGCGTACCGTTCAGGCTTCGCACTGGCTCACGACGGCGCCACCTATTACTTCTGCTCGGCCGGCTGCCGGCGAGCGTTCGAGGGCGACCCGGCCGCCTACGCGAAGAGAGAGACCCGATGCTGATCAAGAACGATTTCGAGGTCGCCGAGCCGGTCGACAAGGTCTGGCAGTTCTTCGACAACATCCCGCAGGTCGCGGCCTGCCTGCCGGGCGCGGAGCTGACCGAGGACCTGGGCGGCGACAAGTACTCCGGCCGGGTGGCCGTGCGGATGGGCCCGGTCCGGCTGCAGTTCGGCGGTACCGCCGAGATCACCGAGCGCGACGAAACGGCGAAGCGCGTGACCGTGCACGCGGCCGGCGCCGAGGAGAAGGGCCGCGGCCAGGCGAGCATGGTGATCACGGCGACGCTGACCCCGGCCGGGCGCGGCACCAAGGTAAGCGTCGCTCAGGATCTGCAGCTGTCCGGCGCCGCGGCACAGTACGGCCGGGGCATGATCTCCGATGTCACGGCCGTGCTGATGCGTGACTTCTCCGCGAACATGCAGGACCGCATCGAACGGATGGAGCGGGGCGAGACCGCGGAGCAGATCGCCGCCGCGGCCGCCACGCCCGCAAGCGGCCTCACCCTGGGCCTGCGGGCGGCGCTGATGGCGCTGACCCGGGTCTTCCGCAGGTTCTTCCTGCCATACCAGCCCGCGAGCTGAACCAGCCAGAGAAGGAGAGCGAGCCATGGTCTTGTGGTGGATCGGCAACGTCATTCTGCTGGTGGCGGTGCTGCCCGTGGTCATCTTCCTGCTCAACCGGGTGCTCGCGGCGCTGGAGCGGATCCGGGGAGCCACCGGCGCGATCCTGTCCGGCGGGGTGGCCCTGGTTGGCGAGCTCGACGGCGTGCCCGAGGCGCTGGCCACGACCGACGCCACCGTCCACGAAGTATCCGCCGGCGCGGTCCGGTACGCCGGGTCCGTCGCCAAGCTTCTCGGCTGAAGGGAGCCCGGCCATGCCAGCAGCCGCCTGGTTCACGCTGATCGTCTCCGCGGTGATCGTCGCGATCACCGCGGTCGGCCTGCTGCGGGTGATCTTCCACCTGCGGGCCATCCGCGCGACGCTCGTGTCGACCACCGGAGGGGTGCAGGCCGTCGCGCAGCTGACGAGCACCGTCCCCGACCGGCTGACCTCCGTCAACGCGAGCCTGAAGCCGGTGCGCGACTTCTGCGAAGGGGTCTGAGATGAGCACCGGCTGGATAGTTGGCTGGGTCATCGGCATCGTGATCGTGCTGGTCGTGGTGGCCCTGGTCGTGCCGATCCTGCTGCTGGCCCGCTCGATCGGCAACGAGGCGCCGAAGATCAACTTTGAGCTGGAGAAGGCGGTGCGCAACACCGCGCCGCTCGGCGCGCTGCGCACGACCATCGATTACGCCGTGACCATCATCGGCGGGCTGCAACGCGGCCGCGCCCGGCTGGGAGGTTGACCGTGCACACCTTGGCCATGTCCTCGGCCGAGCACACCGACTGGCTGGTCGCGAACATCGTCGGCCTGATCGTGGTGGTCGCCGTGGCCGCCCTGTTGACGATCCTGATCGTGCTCGTCAAGATCATCGACCGGCGGGTGGTCACGGTGCGCGACACACTCAAGGCCGCGGCGGCGAACACCGCGGACGCCGCGCTGATCCCGCAGGTCGCCGGCGGTGTGGAGCTGGTCCTCGCCGAGGGCCTGCAGCACCACCTGTTCCTCGGCCGCGTCCTGGGCAAGGTGAAGTCATGACCGGGATGGTCGTTTTCACGGTTATCGACATCGCGGCGCTGATCGCCGGGCTGGCGTTCTACCTGTACTGGGTGGGGACCCTGCTCACCCGGATCGCGGGAAACCTCGAGGAGTGCGCGGAGATCGTGCAGACGATCGCGGGCCACGCCAAGCTGATCAAGCCGGCCGTCGGGCACATCAACGAGACCGGCGGCGTTGTCGCCGGTGCGCTGCCCCTGCTGTACGGCATGGCCGAGGAGATCGTCGCCGACGTCACCCCGCGGCCCGAGCAGCCGGCCGTGCCCGAGCCGGCCCGCCCGGCGTCCGGCACCCGCCGCTCACGGCTGCACGACGCCGTGGGGTTCTCGCCGCGGCCCTGAGACCGCGTGCGCGCCGGGCCGGGTGGCGGCGTGACGTTCAGGAATCCGGTCTCAGGCCCGGTCGGGACCGCGGCGGGAAACAGGGCCGGTGGTCGGGGCCGAGTACTCGCCGATCCACTCGTCCTTCCACGACGGGGCGTACTGCTGCGCGTTGCAGCTCGGGCGGTAGATCGCGGTGAGCTCGTGGGCGATCTGCTCCCGGTGCGGCCGTCCCCCGCCGGGCACCACGTAGGTGCAGATGTAGACCTTCCACTTCGAGCCCGCGCGGCGGACCCAGGACGCGGCCCGCGGGTGCCGGAACGGGAACCGCTCGGCGGACAGGTCGTCGCTGTGCCCGACGTAGATGACCGCGTAGTTCTCCGGCTTGGCGTCCGGCTCCGGCTTGCACAAGATCGCGTAGACCGCCGCGGCCTGCGGTGGCGTCCACCCGGCGAGCAGGCGGGGGCCCTCGAACGGGTAGCCCGCCAGCGATCCGAGGCGGATCATCGCGGGCCGTCCTCGTCCTCGCTGACCGCCTCGGCCCGCACCACCGGTGCGGCGGGCAGGCCCGCCGCGGCCGCGGCCCTGGCGAACTCCTGCTTCGCCTTCTCGACCGCCTCCTCGCGGGACGCTGCCTGCACGACGAGCTGGGCCCCGTACCTGGTGGTGCCGATCCCCGTGGCGATGCCGTTGCTCGCGGCGACCGCGTCGGCGAGTTCCACGATCTGCTCGCGGGACAGCACCCGGTTCGCTTCGGCCTCGACGCCCACGCTCCACCTCGTTGTCACCGCCGGATGCTCCTAACTCAGCTTAGGCAGCAGCGCCGCGAACTCTTCGAGGCTGCTCAGATCATGGCCGGACAGGGTCAGGTCGATGTGCGGAGCTGCGATCATCATCCCCAGCGTGCTCGGCCGGAAGCGCTGGTTCTCGCCCTTGTGCGGGTTCATCCATACCACCCGGTGGCTGAGCCTGGCCAGCCGCTCCATGGCCGTGGCCAGGACCGCAGGGTCGCCGCGGTCGAGGCCGTCGGAGCAGATCACCACGATGCCGCCGCGGCAAAGCCCGCGCCGTCCCCAGTCCCGGACGAACGCCTCAAGCGAGGCGCCGATCCTGGTGCCGCCCTCCCAGTCGAAGACGGCCCTGGCGGCGAGCTCCAGGGCGTCGTCTGGGCGCCGTCGGTCCAGTGCCCTGGTCACCCGGGTGAGCCTGGTGCCGAAGCAGAACACCTCGACCCGGTCGGCCGCACGCTTCGCCGAGTAAGCGAACTGCAGCAGATTACGCGAGTAGTCGGCCATCGAGCCGGAGACGTCCAGGATCAGGATCAGCGGCCGGAGCCGTACCCTGCGCCGCCGCCAGAACAGCTCGGCGGGCTCGCCGTGCATCCGCAGCGTCTCCCGCACGGTGCGGCGCAGGTCCGGGGACCGCCCGGAGGGCGCGCGCCTGGTCCGGCGGGTGCGCCGCTTCGGCGGCGTCAGCCGGATCCTGGCCATGATCCGCCGCACAGCGGCCAGCTCCTCGGGGGTGCACGCGGCGAACGACTTGTGCCGCAGCGCCTCGGCGTCGGACGCCATCAGGCCCAGCGTCGCCCGCTCCTCTTCCCGGCCCTCCGCGGGCGGGTCGGTGGCCGGCGCCTCGAGCACAGCCTGGGCCTCCGCCGTCACCTGCGCCTTCAGTGTCAGCAGCTCGCGGGCCGGGTCCGCGCCGCCGAGGAAAAACCTGCGGAACACCTCGTCGTAGACGGGGATGCTCTCGCGCCTGGTCACCAGCGTGCTGCGGCCGGCCCAGTACAGGTCGAGCAGGTCGGACGGGTCCAGCGACGCCATCGCGGAGCAGTAGGTGACGATGTCGCCCGAGCCCACCGCGAGGCCCGCGGCCCGCAGCTCGCGGCAGAAGTCAGCCAGGAGAGTGACGAACGGGGCAGCTCCCGCGGGGGGAGCGCCATAGGCCGGGGCATCGGCCGCGCGGGCCGGCTGGGGAGCACCGTCAGGCACCGGACGTGATCTCTTCCAGGTTGTCCCGCACCAGGTCGAGGTCGTCGCGCTCCTTCACCACGGAGCCGAGTGTGTCCTCGGCGTTCCCCGGGTTGAGGTCGGTCTCGCCGAGGAAGTCGAGCATGCGCACCCAGTCGATGGTCTCGGCCACCCCGGGCGGCTTGGCCAGGTCGAGGTCGCGGAGCCGGTTGACCGCCGCCACGACCTTGCGGGTCAGCACCTCGGAGACGCCGGGCTGCCGGACCAGCACGATCTCCACCTCACGGTCGGCGGGCGGGTACCCGATCCAGTGGTACAGGCAGCGCCGTTTCAGCGCGTCGTGCAGTTCCCGGGTGCGGTTGGAGGTGAGGATCGCGAGCGGCGGGCGCTCGGCGTGGATCGTGCCGATCTCCGGGACCGTGATCTGGAAGTCCGAGAGCAGCTCCAGCAGGAAGGCCTCGAACTCGTCATCCGCGCGGTCTACCTCGTCGATCAGCAGCACCGCGCGGTCGCCGGCCCGGACGGCGTCCAGCAGCGGCCGCTCCAGCAGGAACTTCGGGCCGAACAGCTTGTCCACCGCAGCGTCGTCGGCGACCTGCCGCTCGGACAGCGCCCGGATGTGCAGCATCTGCCGCGCGTAGTCCCACTCGTACAGGGCCTGGCTGGTATCGATGCCCTCGTAGCACTGCAGCCGGATGAGCCTGCGGCCCAGCACCGACGCGAGCACCTTGGCGACCTCGGTCTTGCCCACGCCGACCTCGCCCTCCAGCAGGATCGGGCGCTCCAGGGACAGCGAGACGAACAGCGCCGTGGCCAGCCCCCGGTCGGCGATGTACCCGCCCTGGCGCAGGATCTGGGTGAGCTGGCCGACGGTCTCAGGACGCTCCATCCAGCGCTCTCCTTGCCGTCGGCCTGCCGCGGGTCAGGGCGCCCCGCCGGATCAGCGGGGCTGCGCCGGGCCGAGGACAAGGTCCCGGATGCTGCCGGCATCCGGATGCAGCTTCCCTTCCCGCTGCAGCTTTGCCCGCCACGCGGCCCGCAGGTCGCCGTCCGGGCCTGCCAGGCCGTCGAAGCCCACGTCCGCCATCTTCTTGCAGGCCTTGGTTGTGCCGCAGGCCTCTTCGAGGTCCGCCGCGGACTGTCCCTGGGCGCTCCATACCTCCCGGAGCACTTCCCTGGCGTTATCCATCTGCGGGTACCTTCCGCCGGTGCCGCTGTCTCGCTCCTGACTCTAATTCCCTCGGCGGGTCCAGGCGACAGCGGATTAAGGGTTCTCTTATGGCCCGCTCGGCGCCGGCGTCCGGGCCTGGCCTTGCCGTGAGCCGTGCGCCGTGCGCCGGACCGCCGGGTGCCGGTGGCGCCGGTGACGCCGTCCCAGGGCCGACCGCCGCTTCCGCGCTCTCGCGCTCTGGCGCAGGGCGTTGATGCTTTTGACGGCGTCGCAATGCGGTGAGCGCGAATGTAACCATTGTTAGGGCGTTATGCGTCTAATATAGCGCTGGCATTGCTACGCCGGAATTTAGCGGCTTTGCCAGTCCGGGAAGGGACGGGGAGGGGGGGTCATGCCAACGGGGCCATCGAGTGATTCCGCGGGGCCGCCACAAGAGCCGCGGCCACCGTTGCCGGGCGGCAGCCGGTATTCGTGGCTCGTTCAGGGCGGGCGGCACCCGGTGACCTGGGGGGCCGTCAGCCTGGTGCTGCTCGCCGCCGCGGGCCTGGCGGTGCTGCTGCATCAGCCGGGCGGGCGGGCCCGCGCGCACAACGTGTACTGCGGTCTTGTCACCTGCGCCGTGCTGCGCTCGGTCGCGGCGTCCGGTCACCTGGCAGCCCCGCGTCCCGCCCTTGCCGCGCCGTCGCCGCTGGACACAGCCAAGGCGTCGGCACCCAGCCCGGCCCGCGTGCCGTCACCGCAGCCCGCGGCCGGCCAGGCCGGCCAGGCTGAGGCCCCAGCGCCATCGCCCACGCCCGCACCGGCCGCGGCGCCGACATCGAGGCCATCTCCGAGACCGGATCCGGCCGTGCCGCCCGGCCTTCCCCGCTGGCCGTGGCCGCCCGCGTGGCCGCCTTACCGCTGGGGGATGGGCTGGGGTCCCGGCAAGCTGCCGGGTGCTGCGCGCCCGGGTCAGGCCGGCGGAACGGATGCGATCCGCTCGCCGCACTGAGACACGTCGTAACCCGGCAGGCCAGCCAGCTGGCCGAGCAGCCAGGACGAGGACAGGATCCGCAGCAAGCCCTGCACCTCGCGCGTGCCGGTCATGCCGAGCGGGATCACCAGATCGAATCGTTCTGCGGTGAGCGGCACGAAGGAGAGGCCGTAGGCGAGGGCGGCCGGTTCGCTGGCCACGCCCACATCGGCCAGCCCGGCCGCGATCGCCGCCGCCACCTCGAGGTGCCCGGTCGCCGAGGTGTGATACCCGGCCAGGCTGGGCCCGCTGACGCCGAGCCTGGCCAGCTCGCGGTCGAGCACACGCCTGGCCTCGGCGCCCGGCTCCCGGTTCACCAGGCGCAGGCTCGCGGACACAACTCCAGCCACGTCACCGACCCGGGCCGCGTGCTCGCGCCGGAGTACCAGCCCTTCGCGCCACGAGCAGAAGCGGATCACGTCGGCGCCGTCGCGCAGGAGTTCCCTGGCCGCGCCGGTGTTGTAGTCGCCCGACCGGCCGCGCAGGTGCGCTCCGGCCGCGTGCACGAGGCCCGCCGCGGCCAGGCGGAGCGCCTCCTGGCTGGCGCAGGGCCACCACAGGAACTTCACGGGCGGATCGAGCAGGCTCAGCGGCAGCTCCAGCAGCGGTAGCGCGGGATCACAGCCGGCGACCAGCAGCGTGGGCCGGTCCGGACCCAGCGGGACAGCCTGCTGCGGCCCGCTGACCCGGCCGTCAGCCGGCGCGAACCCCGCCCTGGTCGCGGTGGCGCCCGACAGGGGCAGCGCGACGAAGGCGTCGCCCATCGGGGCGAGCGACACCCGGCTGCCCTCGCCACCGAGGGGTGCCAGCGCGCGCACCGGCACCGACGGCTCCGGCATGGCCGGCCCGAACAGTTCTTCCACCGTCAGGTCGAGCGCCCGGCCCAGGGTCAGCGCGACGCGCAGCGACGGATCGGACAGCCCGGCCTCGATCGCCGACACCGCCTGCCGCGACACCCGCGCCATCCGGGCCAGCTGATACTGCGAGAAGCCCCTGGCCTGACGGGCCGAACGCAGCCGCGCGCCGGCCGCTCCGGTGCCTGGCTGCTGCGCGCGGCCATCGTCGGGGCTGCCCGGCCGGGAGGGAGCATCCGGCTGGTCCGGCGGGTCGGCTGCCCCATGCTGGCCCGATGCTCCTGGCTGGCCCGATGCTCCTGGCTGTCCTGGGGCTCCGCGCTGACCGGTCATGGCGTCAAGCCGGGCGGCGACATGATCTGGCACTCGCGCAGCACCTGGCCGGCGTTGAGCACGACGAAATCGCGGCGGTCAACCTCGACGCCGACGTTCAACACGAGCGCTCCAGACTTAGGCGGCCATTGGCAGCGGCAGGGCGGCCACGAACTCGGCCGGACGTCCGGAAGAGCTGAGGCCAGGCCCGTGTCCTGCAGCGTGGTGCCGGTGTACAGCGGCAGCCCTTTGGATTGTAGGCAACGACCCGCCGATCGCTGCCATCGCTTTGGCCGGGGTTGCGGCGAGCGCCATCGCCAGGCCTCGGCCAGGCGTGCGCGGTTACGCGGTGCAGGATCGCCAGTCATGCCAGACGTGCCGGATCACCTCGCGTTCCACTGACCTCCGGCTCCGACCAGACCGACACGGCCTCCGTGTCGGTTTCTACCCAGCAGGCCGCGCCGATGCTGAGGTCCGGCACATCGCGGGTCCGGGCGCGGAGCTGGAGGCCGGACGACAACGCCACCACCACCTCGACGGCGCGGCCCAGGTCGATGACGTCGGTCACCCAGCCCCGGCCGAAGTCGACGGCCGACCCGTTAGGGCCCGACGGCGGCGGTCCCGAGCGGACCCGGAGGGCTTCGGGCGGCACCTGCCACAGCAGCCGGGCGCCGGCCGACAGACCCGTGGCGAAGCCGACCGGGACGCCGCCACCCGGGACGTCCGGGGCCTCGTCCCCGCCGACGAGAAGCACGCCGGCGGCGCCGGCCACGGCCTCGAAGAGGTTGTCGATGCCGAGCAGCCGGCCGATCTCGGCCGAAGCGGGCCGACGGTAGACATCACGGCAGCTCCCGGACTGGAGTATCTGGCCATCGCTCAGCACCACGATCTCGTCGGCCAGCATCGCCGCCTCCTCCGGGTCGTGCGTAACCAGGACCGTGGAGAGGTTGACGTCGCGCTGGAGGCGGCGCAGCTCCCGCCGCAGCTCGGCCCGTACCGGGGCGTCCAGCGCAGAGAACGGCTCGTCGAGCAGCACCACCCGAGGATCCCCGGCGAGCGCCCGGGCCAGGCTGACCCGCTGGCGCTGCCCACCGGAGAGCTGCTCCGGCAGCCGGTCGAGGAGGCCGTCGAGGTGGAGGGTCTCCAGCCACCAGGCGGCGCGGGCCGGGTCCGCGTCGACGCCGAAGAGCACCTGGTGCCAGACCGTGCGCCCGGGCATCAGGCCGAAGCCCTGTGGGACGTAGCCGAGCCGGCGGCGCTGGGGCGCGGTGCAGCTGACGTCAACGCCGCCGTAGGTCACGGTCCCGGCGTCCGGGCCGAGCAGTCCGGCGAGGGCCCGCAGCGTGACCGACTTGCCCGAGCCCGAAGGCCCGACGACCGCCAGGCGGTGGCCGCTCGCGGGGTGCGCCGCCCTCAGCCGGAACGTCCCGATCGTGGCGTCGATGTCGAAGCCCACCGGCGTCGGCGGCGTCGGCACGGGAGCGAGCGGCGCCGGGATCGGCCGGTGCCGGACGCGGGCCGGGAGCCGGACACGGACGGCGACGATCGCCAGCGCCGCGACGCCGAAGGCGAGGATCGTCGGGGCCTCGGCCAGCGACAGTGGCCCGGAGGAGAAGAGGTTGTCGACGTAGACCGGGAGGCTGTAGGGGTGGTAAGCGAGGATCACGGTCGTGCCGTACTCCCCGAACGCCCGCAGCCACATGAGGATCATCCCGGTCCGGAGGCCGTCCGCCGCGGCAGGCACGTCGACGCGGAGGAACCGGGCCAGCGGACCGTGGCCGAGGGTGGCGGCGACGTCGCCCAGGGACGGGTCGACGGCACGGAAGGCGCTGCGGGCCACGATGACCAGGAACGGTGCCGAGACGAACGACTGGGCGATCACGACCCCGTACATCGTCTGGGTGAGTCGCTCCCCTGACAGCTGGCCGAGGAACGTGTACGGGCCGACGATGTAGATCAGCAGGATGCCGCAGATGAGAGGCGGCACGGCCAGCGGGAGCTGGACGACCATGCCCACCGCCGAGGACAGCCACCCTCGGCGGTGGGCCAGGACGTAGGCCAGCGGGATGCCGGTCACCACCCCGATGAGCAACGAGATGGTGGCGCCCGCGACCGACACCCACAAGGCCGACCAGAGCCCCGGGACGTTCCAGCCTTCGCCATGCCCACCGACGACGCGGTAGACGAACGCCCCGATCGGATAGGCCAGGTAGAGGACCAGCAGGGCGCCGAGCCAGCGGAGCGAGCGTGGCGACCTGCCAGGAGTCACGACTTGATGATGCTCGTGAGAGCGCTCGGGACGCCAGACCCGGTCACCGTCGCCGGCGAGACGATGTTGAAGTGGTCAGCCTTCATCTCGGCCTGACCGGTGGGCCCGAGCAGGAACTTGATGAAGGCCTCGGCCGCCGCCTTGTGGGGGGCCTTGTTGACCAGCGTGATCGTGTAGTCGCCGGCCAGGTTCACGCCGGTGAGCTTCACGAACGGGCTGTCCTGGGAGTTGGCGTCGGCCTCGTACATGAACGCCGCGTCGAGCGCCCCGGTCTGGATGTCGGCCTCTTCAGGGTCCTCCGCGTACTCGTCCGAGGTCTCGGTGGCGAGCGTCTTCAGCGCCGGGAGATGCTGCGCCGCCGCCGTCTCATCGAGGGCCTTGACGGCCAGCACGCCGCCGGGGTCCTGGGACGGGTTGGTCCGCCCGAGGCGGAACCCGGGCATGGTGATCACCTTGTACCACGGCATGGTCTGGAGGTCCTTGGCGAACTTGCTCTTGGGGTAGTACCCGAGGACCTCCGGCGACGTGGCGAAGGCCGCGTACCACGAGACCCAGTCACCGTTGCTGGCGCCCATGAGAGTGGTGTCCACCGCCGGCGAGGCGCTGACGAAGACGTCGGCGACGGCGACCTTGTTCTTGATGTCGGCCGCGAGGGTCCCCGACCCGTGCGAGGTGTCGACCAGCGTGTAGCCGGTCGCGGCGTGGAACGCCGGTCCGACCGTCTTGGTCATCAGCGTGTCGAGGGACCCAGCGGAAAACACGTCGACGTCGCCGCTGGGCTTGGAGCTCGTGGGCTTCGTGGAGCTGGAGCTGCTGCAGCCAGTAGCGGCGAGTCCAAGGCAAGCAATAGATACAAGCGCGGCGATCTGCGCGCCGCGGCGCTGAGTTAGAGCCACCATTTGACAGACGATAGCTGACGTAGGTTGCCCGTCACAAGAATCATGGACGCCCGCCGGCACCGCCGTTTCCCCGGCAGAGATCCGCCAGCCGATGGCTGACGAGGCCCTGGCTCGGCCCGGCCTTCCGCCGGACCTCTCGTGGCTGGCGCGCGGGACACGAGCCGCTGGATCTCGCATGGGTTCCGTATGATCCGTGGGCGCTGGGTCACGCCTGACGCTATCGTTACGTGATTGCCCGGCCTAAGAGCATTACGCCTGGACGGCCCCCGGACCCTGGCGAGTGCTGGCTGGGGGGCATGGCTCCCCCCTGGCCCCGCCAGCTCCCCCCCGGCTGGCGGGGCCAGCCATGCCGCAACCTGAGGAGCGGGCGCGTAACGAGCAGAGCCGCGGGGGGCAACCCTTCTGGACTATGCCGACACCACGGTCACGACGGTGTGCCCGATCCTGATCTTGTCGCCCTTCTTCAGCCGCTGAGGCGCGTGGATGCGGCGCCCGTTGAGCCAGGTGCCGTTCGTCGAGCCGAGGTCCTTGACGTACCACTGGCCGTGCGCGATCTGGAAGCGGGCGTGCTGGTTGGAGGCGTACTCGTCATCGATGCCCATCGCGGCATGACGGCCCGCCGTGAAGTCGGCGTGGAAGGTGCGGCTCAGGTCTCCCGCCTGGAGCTGGATCGACTGAACCGGGACGGGAGCGGCGTCGGCGAGGGTGACGCCGGTCTTTCCGGCAACGGCGGACACGGCGGCCTTCCAGGCTTGCTGCTCCGGCTCGCTGGTCTCCTCCCATGGCGGAAGCTGTTCCGGGCAGGCGCTGCGGTGCGCTTCATACGCGGTCTGGGCGAGGTGTTCGAGGCCGGTGCTGCTCACTCCATCGATAATGCCAGAGGGCTCGCGATGGCTCGCCGCAAACGAGTCTCCACTCGCCGTGACCGGCTCGACGCCGAAGCAGATCAGCACCGTGCTATGGCCGCGCCGGGGCGCGCCGTTGCCGGTCAGCGGGCTGTCACCGCCCGCATGCTGGCCTTGACCCGCCGGCCGTGGTGATGTCGCGCCCGCGCTGGTCCCGCGCGGAAGCCGGGTGTCGCCTGGCTCCGGGCTGCCCTGCACGTCACGCAACCGACCTGCCTCTCGAGGGCTGCTGCCCGCGATCACCTGGCCACTCACAGACAGGCGCCCAGGACCGGGAGCCGCAAGCGACGGCCTCTGGTGGCTAGATTAATCCGGATCACCATGGGCGCCGCGCGCAGAATCGCCTGAGTAGAGTTGGGCAAATGCCCGAGTTGCAGCGTCTGCGCGCCGACCATGGCCCGGCGGTCCTGGCCTTCGAATTGGCGAACCGCGCCTATTTCGCCTCCTCAATCTCCGACCGGGGCGATGAGTACTACGAGGAGTTCACCGAGCGGCACGAGGCTCTGCTGGCTGAGCAGGACGCCGGAATCTGCGCCTTCTACCTGCTCGTCGGCGAGGACGGCTCGGTGCTGGGCAGATTCAACTTGTATGACATTCAGAACGGCACGGCCGTGCTCGGTTACCGGGTTGCGCAGCGAGTCGCGGGCCGTGGCGTGGCGACCACGACCGTACGGGAACTGTGCACGCTGGCGGCATCGCAGCACAGCTTGCGCATGCTCCGGGCGGCGACCACCCACGACAACGTCGCGTCCCAGAAGGTGCTGACCAAGGCGGGGTTCATCCCGGCCGGACCGGCCGAAATCGCCGGCCGGTCAGGCACCTGGTATCAGCGCGACCTGGGACGCCAAAGTCAGCTCTTCCCTCAGTGACCTGGCTTTCGCCCGCCCTCGGTCAGACGCGTGAGACTGCGGCCACGAGCCGCCCTCATCGGGCCAGCTCTTAACAGATACGATCCAGCCATGAGCGTTCTGTCACGAGAACTGCGGGACTTGATCGAGTCCGGCCCCATGGCTCACCTGAGCACCATCAACCCTGACGGGAGCCCGCAGGTGACCGTCATCTGGATCGGGCTGGACGGCGATGATGTCGTTAGCGGCCACATGGCGCGGCATGTGAAGCTGCGCAACATCGAGCGGGACCCGCGGGTCGTGCTGTCCTTCGATGCGCCGCGGGTGCCCGGCGTCGCCTTGAATCCGTACGCGGTGCTGCGGGCGCGGGCCACCGCTCAGCCGAGCGACGAGGCATGGGATCTGCTCGACCGCCTGGCGAAGGTCTACATCTCCGCCGACGCCGGCTACCCACCGCCGAAGCGCCCCGGCTACATCGTGCGGTACGCGGTCGAGCGCGTCGGCGGCATCGGCCCCTGGGCGGCGACCGGAACGCGATGACGAGGATCGCCGGCCCGTTCTCCGTGAGCAGAGCCTACGACGGGAGCATGGCAACGCCGCGCAGCGGCAAGCAGGACGAGCGTGCTCCTGGCGGTGACGATCGTGAGCCCGGAGCCACCGCCAAGCGCCCTGCGTGGCAGAAGGGACACCTGCCACGCATGCCTGGCGACTCGTCAGACGATGAGGCGGACTGGGTTACCGGCTGGTTTCATGAGCGCCTGCTCGACGGTCTGTCTGAGCAGCGAGCCGAAGATCAGGAGCAGCAGCTCTAGCCGCGTCGAAGCACGGCACATTGGGTGCGTGGGCGGACTAACCTTCCCGGTCTTGTCCGGCACTATGGGGTATGGCTGGCGGACGTGAGGCGGGCGCCCCTGACTCGGACCTCGTGCACGCCTCGCTGCGCGGCAATAAAGACGCCTTCGCCGAGCTGATCGGCCGTCACTGGCCCACGGCCGTCTCGCTAGCTACCCGGGTCCTGGGATCGGCCGAGCTTGGGCACGACGCTGCGCAAGAGGCCACGATCGCGGCCATGAGCGGCCTGGACCAGTTGCGCACTGCTGACCGGTTTGGCGCCTGGTTCTGCGGCATCACACTGAATGTGGCACGCCGCTTGCTGCGCCAGATGCGTGCCGAGCGTTGGGCACGCCTGCCCGATCACGTGTCAGCAGAACCCGGCCCGCAAGCACTCGCCGAACTCGCCGAACTCACTGCCGCCGTCAGGGACGCTGTGGCACAGCTGGCTGCCGGCCAGCGCGAGGCGGTCATGCTGTTCTATCTGCAAGGCCTGACCCACCGGGAAGTCGCCGCCGAACTCGGTATCTCGGTCGGCGCGGTCAAAGCCCGGCTTCACCAAGCCCGCAGCTCGCTCACCCCGCCGCTTCGGCCATTCGCGCCACCACCACCCAGGGAGACCGTCATGACTGCACCCGTCAGCGGCCCGGCATGGACGGATGTCTTCGTCGCCGAGATCCGCCGCAACGAGACCGATGACATAGCCAGCCAGCGCTACGTGATGATCCTCGCCGAGCAAAACGGTGACCGGCGGCTTCCGATGTGGATCGGGCCGGCTGAGGGCATGGCGCTTGCCCTGAGCCTTGAGTCACAGGAAACTCCGCGCCCGTTGACCCATCAGATGGCCGGGCGGCTCGTCGAAGCCAGCGGCGGGCATGTTACCGAGGTCAGGATCACCCGGCTCACCGACGCCACGTACTACGCCGCCATCATGATCGACGGGTCGGCTGGTCGCCAGGAGGTGGACGCCCGCCCCAGCGACGCGGTCAATCTCGCCCTGGTCACCGGCGCGGCTATACGCGCCGACAGCTCTCTGCTCGACAACCCTGGCGATACCAGCCAACCGGAATGGCCCGATTATCCACTCGGTACCACCGAAGTCGCCCGCCAGGCAAAAGAGCTGATAGAGCGGCGGGCGCGCAGAACCTCGCCCTAGCGGCGCATCACCGGCCCGGAAGGCTAAGCGCGGCTCGGGCGCGCCGGGCGGCGGAGCTCAGCAGAGCCGCCCCTTTGACCGTCCACACCCTCGCGGTCGGCCGCGGCATCACGATTCGATTCGTTCGCCCTTGCCGGCGGCCAGCCCAGATCTCCTCCCGGCATCCAAGACGGGCGACCACGATCAGGTCAACGTCGGAAAGCGGCGTCACCTCGCCGCAGAACCCATCGGCGCAGCTGACCTCGGCGCCGATCGTAAACGTCGTGTCAGCCATCGCCGGCCTCCTCGCGCAGTTGCGAGCCGAAGCGGATCACGTTCCCGTCCGGGTCGGTGTGCGAGCCCTCCCGCATGTTGTAGTCCGTCGTGCCGACCGGCCGGGTAACGCCGCCGATGCCGGGCCGGGTCCACTCCGCGTACAGGGCGTCCGCGTCGTACACGTAGAGATAAGCTGCCGCGCCGTGGCCGTGATCGCGGTGCTCTTGAACGTGGTCGTGATGCACATGAAGGTGCAGCTGCGCGCCCTCACGGTCGGCGAATCCGTACTGGTGAACGCCGGGGTATCGGGTGGTCTTGAAGCCAAGCGCCGCGTAGTGCTCCAAGGCGGCGGTCAGGTCTTGCACCGGAAAGATCGGGCTGAAATGGCGGAACTGGTCGCTCATGCTGCTCACAGTAAA
>Ga0335075_10006259_pt1 | contig 18389 bp, 17 predicted proteins | sample Lox_Sample_24_FD_206723 | JGI IMG/M metagenome (GOLD analysis project Ga0335075, IMG submission 206723) | Soil microbial communities from Loxahatchee National Wildlife Refuge, Florida, United States - Lox_Sample_2.4 | ecosystem: Environmental > Terrestrial > Soil > Wetlands | place: USA... | reverse complement strand
GTGGTGCTGACTCTGCAGGGGTAACCCTAACCGAGGGACTTCGAGAGGTGAGCGGGGTATAGTGGTGCTCATTATCTACTAGAGTTGGTCTGAGGCAAGGGTTTAGGCTATGCTCAAGGGGAAGCGTTGAAGGCACATCGGGAGATACTAGGGTAGCCTCCGCCGCTTTGCAGATGGTGGGTTCTCGTCGTCCTCCTCGTCGTCACTTGTTTTATGACTTCGGCTAATGCTCTCAGAATGGTGAATGCTGCTGCTGATCCCCTCGTCCTGGTGCTGCCGCTTCCCTCCCCGTTGCTCGCGCTCCCCATTGCTGTCGTTGCCGCCGCCCTCCTCCTCCTCATCCTCCTCCTTCTGGTGCCTCATCTCATCAACTGCTACCTTCCCTTGTTCTTGCTGCTCGCGCAGACCTTCCTTATCCTAACTGCGAGGCCGTGAGCTGTACCCGAGCTCCTCCAATCTGCCTTGGTCACGACCCTGATCAGTCCGAGGGTACGATGGCTTGGCAGAGCGACGAGGACGCGGCGAGCTGGGAGAGGCAGCCAACAACTTCTCTGGCTCTTCGAAGGCTAGCTGAATATCCCTTTCTAGGTTAGAGGCATTTTCCCCACTTTCCCCTCCACCGTACTTCTGGGGCGCGACTTCCTTTGATGCACTTTGCGTGGTTCCATCATCGCCACGTGGGCTGGTTTGGTCCGTGATGACACAGCGGAGAGGCGGGGCTGGTGTTGGGCAACCGCAAGCCTTCCTACTCTAGCAGAGGCAGTGGATGCAAGTCCTCATCAACGAAGCAGCTATCCTCAACGTCCCGCCATGCTTTGTGACCGGACAGATTAGCTGGCTGGCTTAGCTTGACATCCTCGAGAATTACTGGTCTGTCTGTAAATCGTGATAGAGAGCCGATGCGTATACCTCGAGTGCCTTCGCTGTCGCCTACACTACTATCTAATCTCGACCGCATAAGGCCGAGATGGCTTCTGCTTGTGTTAAGGGCATCTTCAGGTTTCTGGCTGCTATTCACTGCGAGTTCCGTCTGTAAAAGCGGACCCAGGATCTCTTCGATCGATGACAAGCCGTCGTCGGTCTCACCGTCACGGTTGGTGGGGTTATGACTACGGCCTGTGAACTCTCACAACAGATTAGATAAGTTCTCTCTTCCAGGATACTCTCTCTGATCGTACCTTGAGCTCCGACTCCTTCATTTTCGGGCTAGGCTTCAAGGTCACGCCCTGGGTAGCGAGTCGCTGCAACTGCACACCTGGGCTGGTTGGTGCGCTCGAAGGTCGGGTCTGCTTTATTGTGCAGCGACGCTAGCTGATTTTAAGAGCTAGTAGCGGAGGAGGTAGACTTGTTATAATCCTGCGAAGCTGTGCGCTGCTTGTGAAATAAGGGTTTCGAAGGGGGCTGCCAAAATTGGACGTGGTCCAAATTGACAGTGGCCATAGTGAAAGCTCTCGGAAAATGTACGATAAGGATAAATGAAAAGTGCCTCGAGAACGTTGGAAAATTGCTGCTTTCTTAAGCTGAACTGCCTCTTCAAACTAGGAGACATAGAAGATTTATATGGCCGACCTCCATCTGGCCCCTGGTGTTCCTATCTGCCGCTCACAATTGCCATGCCGTCACTGCCCATCCTAGTAAGACGAAGAGATAACGTACAGTGTACAAGAAAAAACCCCTAACTTCCGTTGCTGGTCTCCGCCTTGCACTGAGTGACACGCGATCCCTACCCTCAAAGAGTTGCAGATGCGCGTTCGCGAAGCAGTGCCTGCCATTGCAGAGGCATCCCAACCGGCCCTTCTATGCAAAGTTGAACTTAGCCGTCGTTGGCGGCCACGATATCGTTCCCCTGCGGCCCCTTCTGGCTCTATATCGCCCCTCATTCCCTCAATAAACTTGTTAGTACCAGCAAGCTGTCAGGAACCCTCGTGTCGGCTCAAACACAGCCAGGAAACTCTCGCAGGCGCCCATGGCCAATATCTTGCAGTACCCGAGGTCAGTGGGGTCTAAGCCGTCTACGATTGCCCACATCTCCTATTCATTTGTCTAGCAGCTTCACCGTTGATCGAGGAATCTTACTGCGATCTGTAATTCCCACCACTCCGCCCCGCCCATCTCGTATCGCAAAACGTTTCCTAACCTCCTAACGCTGCATCAGCTCCTCGTGACCCGAAAACCCGAAGAAAATGCGTGAGGAAGTGTGACGGAGCTTGGAGAGGGGAATGTTGATAGTGGCTTCCGAGATCGTAAGTGGGAGCTGATTGGAGCCCATCGGTGGTGAGCCTGGGAAGTTTTTGAGAATCTGAAAGATGGGATATGATCATACCGGGGAAATATAAATAAAGAAATCTGTTCAATGACAGGCAAATGTAATGTGTTAGAAGAAAGTTATCACCTATCAGGGCCACAGAGAAGAAACGATGCAAAGACTTTAATTTTCGCAGTATATGCCCCCCGGGAGGATCAATTGTACAAGTGTAAGGGATCTGCCTGAGCACTCTCCCATTCATAAATTAAATCAGCACAAAGATGCAAGCTCCCATCTTACAAAAGCAACTCTATTGGGTTCTCAACGACTTTCTTGAACTCCCGGATCCACTCAGCTCCAACTGCACCATCCACCACCTTATGATCGAAGCTACCTGTGACGACTATTTGGTCGTCCCACTCCATTGATGTGCCTTCTTCCGTCTCAACCGGTATCGCGACCTTCTTTGTTGTGCCGACCGCCAAGATACCCGCTTGAGGTGGGTTAATAACTGCGGTGAATCGGTCAACGGCAGGGTTCATGCCCATGTTGCTGAGAGTGAATGTTCCGCCTTGATATTCTTCTGGCTTGAGCTTGCCGTCTCTTGCTCGCTTGCCGAGGTCCTTGACTTGTGATGAGATGCTTTCGAGGCCAAGACTTTCGACAGCCCTGACGATTGGTGTCGTGAGACCGACGGGGGTTGCTACTGCTACTGAAATGTCTACGCTGCTAAATTGGCGGATATATCCATCTCTCCAGCTCGAATTGACCGTGGGGACCTTTTTGCATGCGACTGCGCATGCCTTGATAAGGAAATCGTTGACTGAGAGCTTGTACTTTCCGTCTGCGGAGGAATTGAGCGCCTGGCGGAGCTTCAGAAGCTTAGTGACCGATACAGTTGCAGCGACGAAGTAGTGAGGATTTTGGTTCATGGATTCCTTTAGGCGATTTGCAATAGTTTTGCGCATTAAGCTTATTGGAATATCTTCGTATGTAGCTGGGGCTGCTACGGCTTGTGCAGCAGGCGCTCCGGAAGGTGCTGCCTGCTTCTTTATTTTGCTCCATCGGCTCAGACTTGTCTCTATCTTGCCCCCACTTGGCTCGGACTCTTGCGCTTCTGGCTTTGAATCCTCAGACTTGGGTGATGACGATGGCGCAGTCTCTGAACCACTCTCGGCTGGCTCGGAAGATTCGCTGGCCTCTTCCTTTTGTGGTAGGGGAGGTGCCTTTTCTCCTCCTGCATCTTCCAAAGTAAACGACTTGAATGCGGACAAATCCTCGCCTTCTTCAACCATAACAGCAATAGGCTGGAAATCGTTAGCTATTCACCAGGTCTTAATTTAAATGCTTTGCACCACTTACATTGCCAACAGCCACATCCTTTTCACCTGACTCTTTGAGGATCTTTGCTAAAACGCCCTCTTCTTGGAATTCAAAATCCATTTGTGCTTTGTCCGTTTCGATCTCAACCAGTACGTCACCTGGAGACACGGTATCGCCGGGCTTTTTTTGCCACGTGCCAATGTTACCTGCAGTCATTGTAGGAGACAGCGCGGGCATTGTCACGATTGTATGGGGTGGGAATGATTTTGCGGCATAACATCGTGCGAATTGATATGAAATTCTGCTGGATTGCAGTAGCGCACGTCTCCTAACCACCGCTGCCAGCATTGTGACAGATGTTGTGTGAGTTGTGAGGTACGCAGGATCTAGAAAGGAATGACAACCTCAAAACGAAGCGATTGAGGTCCTAGGAGAGTGCTTGTCCGAGCACTGAAGTTGTGGAAGTCAATGAGCAGAAGAGACGTGAATGTTGGGTGGAAGCTTGATGAGCTCCGATTTTCCCAAAGCCGCTAACGCGTTCCCGGCTAGTCCAGGCTCACCAAACATAATCAACGCTGATTGGTTAGCGATATGGAATCTTGAAAGGGACACTTGCTGCTTGACGGCGTCCGAAAATCCGCGAAATATAATTTTGGCTACAAATCGACAGCGCTCGACAACCACGACGTCAGAGCGAGCGACGCAGGAGAGGAGTTTAGGGGAATATACGAATGGAAGCCGGCATTGACAGTCGCCCACCATGAGCTCTATAGTCTTCGTCGTCTCAGCTCTGGAGGCTATAGCTGCGTCAAAGGAGGCCCACAGGAATAAGCAGCTAGAGGAAGCTGTTCAGAAAGCGCTCAAGGAAATAAAAGAACACGAGCCTCAGTTACCAGATCCTGAAGTCATCTTTCTGCCTCTACAGCTGGCCACGCGCTCGGGGAGCATTCCTCTCACCACGAAAGCGCTCGATTGCATCGGCAAGCTCATCAGCTACTCCTACTTCTCTGTGCCTTCAGATCCTACTTCCGACAGCGAAGCAGGCCGCGCGCCTTTGATTGAGCGTGCTATAGATAAAATATGCGACTGCTTTCAAGGAGAGACGACACCGGTGGAGATACAACTGCAGATTGTGAAGTCTCTTCTCGCAGCTGTCCTTAACGACAAAATTGTGGTTCACGGCGCCGGGCTCCTGAAAGCTGTGCGCCAAGTCTATAATGTCTTCCTCCTGTCGAAAAACAGCGCCAATCAACAAGTTGCACAAGGGACTTTGACACAGATGGTAGGAACAGTATTTGAACGAGTTAAGACTCGAATTCACGTGAAGGAGGCCCGAAACAATCTCTCAAAGCTTGGAAAGGAGACCACAAATACCAGTTCATACACAGTTAATGCTTCGGATCCCGCCGCTGGGTCTTCTGATAATGTCGAGGCTGATAGTACGGCTGAAGCCGGATCAGAAATAACGGGGTTGGAAGCCGCGCAAGCCCGGCCAGAGAAGCCTAAACTTACTCTCAAGGACCTCGAACATAGGAAAAGCTTTGACGATTCTAACATGGGAGATGGGCCGACAATGGTAACTCAGCTGAAGCCGTCCAAAACGCAACGCTCTGTTTCCGAACAAACCACAACTGAAAGCAGCGCGGAAGAGGGTGCAGATGCAGATGATGCGGAGGACGAAGTCTACATTCGTGATGCATACTTAGTTTTCCGATCATTCTGCAATCTAAGTACAAAGATCCTCCCCCCAGATCAATTATTCGACCTTAAAGGACAAGCGATGCGATCAAAATTAATATCCTTGCATCTTATTCAAACTCTGATTAATAACAACATTCTTGTATTTACTTCGCCACTATGTACCATCACGAATAGCAAAAGCAACGAGCCGACGGGATTTCTCCAGGCCGTCAAGTTCTACTTGTGTCTCAGCATCACTCGGAATGGAGCAAGCTCGGTTGACAGGGTCTTTGAAGTTTGTTGTGAGATCTTCTGGCTTATGCTTAAATACATGCGAGCTCCATTCAAGGCAAGTTTAAGACCATTTTCCAAGTCCGCTCGCTAATAGTTTGAATGCAGAAAGAGATAGAAGTTTTTCTTAATGAAATCTATCTTGCACTGATCGAGAGACGAAATGCACCTATAAATCAGAAGCTCTACTTCATGGGAATTCTCCAGCGGCTATGTGCAGATCCCAGGGCACTCGTCGAAACATACCTCAACTATGACTGTGACCGCACGGCCATGGATAACATGTTCCAGAGACTGATTGAAGATCTTTCAAAAGCTTCCAGCGCATCTGTGCTCGTGAATCCAATTCAACAACAGCAATATGAGGAACAGAATCCAAAAAACAATGGCGCAGAGTGGCAAGGGAGAGGAGCATTACCTCCGCCGTTATCAACAGCACATATGAGTAGCCATCAGGATAACGAGTCGGAAATACCGAAGGATTATCTTCTCAAACGCCAAGCGCTGGATGCTCTTATAGAGACGCTAAGGTCATTGGTCAGCTGGTCTCAGCAGGGTATTGCAGATGTCACCGCACCAATGCTAGACCAAGAAGGCCGAGACTCTGTAGATGACTTTCGAGGCTCACTTGATCCGCCGAACAATGACTCCTCGCCACGGGTTGGCAATGGCGACACCCCTATTCCGCCTTCCACGCCAGTCATGGATGATGATCCTGCTGAGCTTGAGAAAGTGAAGCAACGGAAGACGGCTTTGACGAATGCAATAAAGGCCTTTAATTTCAAGCCAAAGCGCGGTATCAAGCTATTATTATCTGAAAAGTTCATTCCGGAAGACACTCCAGAAGCCATTGCTCAATTCCTAATGCGCGAATCAAGACTCGACAAGGCACAGATCGGCGAATTTCTTGGCGATGGAGATGCAAGAAACGTTGAAATTATGCACGCTTTTGTGGACAGCATGGATTTTGCTAAACGTCGATTCGTCGATGCTCTGCGCCAGTTCCTTCAATCTTTCCGCCTTCCTGGTGAAGCTCAGAAAATCGATCGCTTCATGCTCAAGTTTGCTAATCGCTATGTTATGGGAAATCCCAACGCTTTCGCTAACGCAGATACCGCTTACGTTCTGTCATACTCCGTTATTATGCTGAATACGGATCTCCACAGTAGCAAGGTGGCTCAGCGCATGACAAAGGAAGATTTCATTAAGAATAACCGGGGTATTAACGACAATGCTAATCTTCCAGACGAGTATCTCATCGGTATATATGAAGAAATAGCTAATAACGAGATCGTTCTCAAGAGTGAGCGAGAGGCTGCTGCTGCGATGGGCGTTTTGCCGCAACACCCAAGCTCAGGCTTGGCTGCCAATCTTGGACAAGCTCTCGCGACAGTTGGACGAGATCTGCAGCGGGAGGCATATCTGCAGCAATCGGAAGAAATCTCACATCGCTCGGAGCAGCTGTTCAAGAATCTTTTCAGAAATCAGCGCCGAAATGCATCCAAGACCGGCGGGCCTAAGTTTATACCCGCGACATCTTTCAAGCACGTTGGCCCAATGTTCGAGGTTACGTGGATGTCATTCTTTTCAGGTTTGTCCGGGGAGATGCAAGCGGCGCAAAATCTTGAAATTATCAAGCTTTGTATGGAAGGTATGAAGTTGGCCATCCGGATCGCTTGCCTTTTTGATCTGGAAACACCCCGCGTGGCATTCGTTTCTGCCCTCAAAAACTTGACAAATCTCAACAATCTGCCGGAAATGATGGCAAAGAATATCGAGGCTTTGAAGGTTCTGCTAGAGGTAGCACAAACAGAAGGAAACCTCTTAAAGGGATCATGGAGAGATATCCTGTTGTGTATTAGTCAACTCGATCGGCTCCAGCTTATATCCGGTGGAGTGGACGAAGGCGCTATACCTGATGTTTCCAAGGCTCGAATAGTGCCAGCATCACGGCAAGACTCCGGAGAGTCGAAGAAGTCTATGCAAAGTCAAAGGAGGCCTCGGCCTCGTTCAGTCACTCAGACAACCTTTTCATCGGCAATCGCCCAGGAAAGTCGCTCTGACGACGTCATCAAAAGTGTCGACCGCATCTTCACAAATACCGCAAATCTATCTGGTGAAGCAATAATTCATTTCGTGAGGGCCTTGACCGAAGTCAGCTGGGAAGAAATCAAGATCTCTGGTCAGAATGAGTCACCTAGGACGTACAGTCTTCAAAAACTTGTCGAGATCAGTTATTATAATATGACTCGAGTCCGCTTCGAATGGACAAATATCTGGGTCGTACTTGGTGAGCATTTCAACCGTGTCGGCTGTCACAACAATACAGCAGTTGTATTCTTCGCTCTTGACTCTCTGCGGCAACTGTCGATGCGCTTCATGGAAATTGAGGAGCTTCCGGGCTTCAAGTTCCAAAAAGACTTCTTAAAACCATTCGAGCACGTCATGTCTAACAGCAACCACATTGCTGTCAAAGACATGACACTACGCTGCCTCATTCAAATGATCCAAGCTCGGGGCGAAAATATCCGGTCCGGTTGGCGTACAATGTTTGGCGTATTCACAGTGGCTGCCAGAGAGCCCTACGAGAGCATCGTCAGCCTCGCATTTGATAACGTTAGTCAAGTATACAAGACCCGATTTGGAGTCGTAATTACCCAAGGCGCCTTCGCAGACCTGATAGTATGCTTGACCGAATTTTCGAAGAATATGAAGTTCCAGAAGAAAGGTCTCCAGGCAATGGAAACATTGAAGTCAATAATTCCGAAGATGCTCAAGACTCCAGAGTGCCCACTGTCATCGAAATCAACCGCAAACTCTGATGGCTCTGTGAAAACGTCAGAGAACCCATCTAAGCAACCAAGCCGGACTTCACAAGAGGAAGCCTTCTGGTTCCCTGTCCTGTTTGCCTTCCATGACGTCCTGATGACTGGCGAGGATCTCGAAGTGCGGTCCAATGCATTAAATTATCTATTCGAGTCTCTCATTAAATACGGCGGTGATTTCCCGCCCGACTTTTGGGATATTCTCTGGCGCCAACTTTTGTATCCTATCTTTATGGTTCTCAGGTCGAAATCTGAGATGTCAAACGTCTTAAATCATGAGGAGCTCTCGGTTTGGCTTTCGACGACAATGATTCAAGCGCTCCGCAATATGATAACGCTCTTCACACATTACTTCGATGCTTTAGAGTACATGCTTGACCGATTCCTGGACCTCTTAGCGCTCTGCATATGCCAGGAAAATGATACAATTGCTCGAATAGGTAGCAACTGTCTTCAGCAGCTCATTTTGCAGAATGTCACGAAATTTAAAGCGGAGCACTGGTCAAAGATTGTGGGCGCTTTTGTCGAACTTTTCGAACGAACTACTGCATATCAACTCTTCTCTGCAGCTACAACTCCTTCTACGGCTTCTATGGCGTCCGGCGGATTTGAAAATGGAGGTTCTGCAGAAGATGAATCGAATGATAACTCGCTCAAGGTCAATGGAACTTCAGGGGTTAATGGAACATCGAAGTCCGAAGCCGCTTCTGATGATGATTCTTTGGTGGATACCCCAACCGGTACTACTGCTCCTCCCAGCCTAGAAGACTATAAACCAGAATCCCAGCTGCAACAGCAACCAGTCGTTGTTACAGCAGCTCGTCGGCGCTTCTTCAATACGATCATAACGCGCTGCGTATTACAACTGTTGATGATTGAGACCGTAAACGAGCTTTTTTCAAATGATTCTGTCTATGCTCAGATTCCGAGTCCTGAGCTACTTCGCCTCATGGGTCTTCTTAAGAAAAGCTTCCTTTTCGCTAAGAAATTTAACAACGACAAGGACCTCCGAATGCGTTTGTGGAGAGAAGGCTTCATGAAGCAGCCGCCAAACCTTTTGAAGCAGGAAAGCGGGAGCGCCGCGACCTATGTCAGTATCCTACTTCGCATGTACCATGATGAAGGCGAGGAGCGAAAGCGGAATCGAGCCGACACCGAGGCAGCATTGGTACCTTTGTGCGCCGATATTATCCGAGGATACACCCAGCTAGACGAGGAATCGCAGCAGCGCAATATCATTGCATGGCGACCTGTTGTGGTTGACGTCATGGACGGGTATACAAACTTCCCGCTCGAGGGTTTCGAGAAGCACATTGAAGTCTTCTATCCGCTAGCGGTGGAACTTCTCAGTAAAGATCTTGGCCCAGAGATCCGAGTGTCGCTGCAAGGCCTGTTGAGGCGTACCGGCGAAGTGAAACTCGGTATACCACCTGCGTCATGGCCCGAAACACCGACTACGCCCAGTAGCACTATCCAGTCTGGATTCGCGTCGGGAAGGAGATTTAGTGGAAAGGGGTAGGGTTTAGTGGGGATAAGAATTCGGCCTACTAGGACGGCGACGCTGGACCTCCGTTTATGATCTCTATATCAGCGGCATGAGGATCGGATTGTGTGATTAGTGAGCGATGTTCGTGTTTGGAGTCCTTGGAGAACATCTCGTTTCAACGTAGAATGAGGAGTTTGTATGATAGACTATGGAGCATATATGTAGCGGTTCTGATTCATCACTGCTGCACAAATTTGCACTCGTTAAATATGATTATGTTGTATGAGGTTATGAAATCAGCACGTCTCCAGAGGCCTCGAGCTGGCTTTTGGTAGGAGAATCGCTCCACGAGCACTGAAAAGAAGGGAGTGGGCGCGAGGTGTAAGGTATTTAATATACGACTCGGCTCTGACTGTTTCCCTTCAATGGCATTATCACTTGCCAGCACACAGCCAGGATCTGGGTGTGCTAGAGGGTTAGAGTAGCAATGGCCACCTACAAAACGGCACAGTGGCATGGCGATACCATCTAGCTCATCATCAAAGCTCGAGGCATATAGTTCAGCATTGCATACACATTTTAGTGTTATCCGACTTTCATTAGTAACCACACCCAATCAACTGTTGTCAGGTGGCTGTGTGTTATCGTGCAGTCTCATACTGTTGTACTGCTTTAATGTTCATTCCGTCTCTGTTCTTATGAGGTTTTCTATAATCCAAGGGATGTTTAGGCAGGTAGGTAGATATAAAATGGTCCGACAGGTCCCAGCACCATAAAACTGCTTCCACATCATCTCTGCTTTACGGAAAAGATTCCTCAGATTGCCAAGATGCTAAATAAACAATGTGGGAGAAGATTTCACCAGCGAAGAAGTATCAGATGAGAAATACGGGGATATACCTTTCCTTTTCTTCTGAATTCCTATCATAGTTTGTATAGGAAATCCTGCCTCATAATATTCGTACAGAAATTCAGGAAGAAATCGATTAGCAGCCTACACAGAACCCGAAGCTACCATCAAAAGCATCATAACGGTTCTTCATTGCTCGTAGACATTGCAACCGTGGAACCTTGTCGGGTGCATAGAACTCTAGAAGAGTACTCATGTCCTCTTCGTCCATTTCACATAAATCCTCCAAGCTGTATGCATCACTAACCTTGACCATCCTATTCTATGTCAGAATCAAGCTCTAGAATATGCGGCTCTAGGCGGAGGTACTCACCACGCCATTCGTTTTAAGCCCTCTTCCGGACCAGGCGCAATCTTCCGCAGCATTTGTCTAAGCTTTCCAACCTTCGTTATAGCTGTCCCAACATTCTTAGGTAAATTTTCCGCAATTGATCGTCTCACAATGTTTGCCAACCTAGGCCCTTTGCCATTCGTGCTAACCATGATCTGGAGCGGCCCATCACGATGCACGCTGCCAAAATAGAAGTCGCACTCTGATGGCACGTCCGCAATATTTGCAGCTATCTTTCTCTCCTTGCACAGCTTCCAGATCTGTGTAGAGGCCTCGGGGTCATCTACGGCGGTGAGAGCCATATCGACTCCGTCGAGATCTGAAGGTTCGAACTTGCGATCGACGTAGTCCACTTGTCCCTTCTCAATTCGGTATGCCACTTCGGGGTTTAGGCCATCTCGCGGTGAGATGACTGTAACTTTCGCATCGGCATTGAGAACGTTCAGTATTCGACCTGCTGCAACCTGTCCATTGCTGTTAGTGGGCTGGGTTCCCAAAGCATAAATGTGACAATTAGGACGCTAGACCTCACCTCTCCACCTCCAACAACCAGCACCCGTTTATTCCTAATCTGCCATGCCAATATTAGAGAGCCACCACCCTGAACTTCAGGGAAATGTGGCGAGGCCATGTTGTGGTGATGTGCAAAATCCCAATGATTGCGATAGCGATAAGAACAGCCGCTTACTCGTCCACCTAAATCGTCCTACGCCGCACAGCCAGCGCACGGCAACAACTTCCACAAGCTCACAAAGCTGAGCAACGCAGGTGGTATCTCCTCCCACCATGGCTGCTCGAAAGCTTGGAGGAGGGAGGATACTGGGCAGTGGGAAGTCTCTGGCTCCGCCGACGCCTCCAACACATCATCGAACATCGACTCTACTGTCTCCGTCGGATAGCACGGTGTCCTTGAACTCAGATGCTTCGTCACCCTCGCCGTTTCCTACCTCTCCTTTCACCGAGAATATTCGGGACCTGAGCTCCAGGGTGTCACTCGAAAATGGAAATAGCGGCCCATCTGTCACGGCGGCAAGTACAAAGCTTGTGTGCCCGATATGTAACGAGGAGATGGTACGTGGAGCTTTTTCAATGCACACTATTCCCACTAACACCTGTTAGATGACTTTACTACAATTAAATAGGTACTTTTGCTGTAAAACTGGCAGAGTTACATGAACTGATCCGCAACAGACATCTCGATGACGACCATCAAGAATTACCAGAGGTCGAGCAGGTTGAAGTCAAGAATTGGTTCGAGAAGCAAGTGGTCAAGGCGAAGAAGTTTCAACCATTAGCTATCATAAACCAGAAACTGAAGGGACTGGATGTCTTCGAGTCGAATGCTGCGCCTCTAACCCCGAGCTTACAGCCGACAGCAAATACTCCCGGTCGAGCGCCAACAGTGGAGCCAGCGAGGCAAGCCGATCCAGACGAGGCGGTTACAAGAACCCATTGGCAAAAGCCAGGTTATAATGATGTATGTACCGACCCAGCATGTGGGAGGAGATTAGGGCCGAACAACGGCAATGTGAATTGTAGGAAGTGCGGCCGACTATTTTGCGACGAGCATACAATGTACCAAATGAAGCTCTCAAGATCCGCGCAACATGAACCTGTCCGAGGATTTTGGTGCCGAGTTTGCGAGACTTGTTACAAATCCCGTGAAGGATACAATGATCACAATGGGCTGGTGAAGGATCATACAGACAGCTTCATGGCAATGAGGAAGAAAAGGGTCGAAAAGCAATACCTCGAGATCTCAAGGCTTGAAAAGCGCCTCACGAAGCTCACTCAACTCTTGGCACACCCCCCCGAAGATGTTATTGCTAGTAGCGGGAGTGTTCTGAACCCGCTGACATCGTTAGCTAGTCAAAAGGATCAACGCAAAGCACTCGAGCAAACGATTGTGACGTGGGAGGAAGATGCAAAGGTTGCGAAATGTCCATTCTGCCAGCAAGAGTTTGGGTCTTGGTCGTTTCGTAGACATCACTGCAGGATCTGCGGAAGGGTTGTTTGTGCAGACCCCAAGACGGCTTGCTCGACCGAAATCGGTTTGAACGTGGCAAGTAGTAAGCTTCACAGATTAAGCCATTTCGTTCTTTGTTGACCCATAACAGCGACTGACTTGTTGTCAGAGAAAGCCGCCAAAGCGCTCAGTATCGATGTCCGAATGTGTCGCGACTGCAAGACGACCATCTTTAGTCGAAAAGACTTCCATGAAGAGTTGTCACACAAACCTCCAGATCAGAAATCATATGAGAATTTGCTTCAGTTTGAGAAAGGGATACGCCAGCTCTTAGCAAGCTTTCAAAGGTCACTAGTCATGTTACAGGATCCTGATAAGCCGCCATCAAGTGTTCAGCTTGCCGAAGCCTCGAAAGTGCGGAAGAGACTGATTGAATTCTTTGGCAAGTACGATTTACTGGCAAAAAGTATTCGAGATTTGCCTACTTCCTCGCCGACACAAATGAAATTGCAGAAAGCAATCTATCAACAAGCCACAAATTTTCTTCATCTCCACATGTTGCCATTAAAGTCACTTCCCAAGTCTCTCAAACACGCCTCACCGCATGGCATCAACGGAAATGCTGCAGGCTCCCGGAACGGCAAAGCACTGGCATCCATCAAATTTAACGACATTGATACAGCAAGCCAAGTCAGCTACAGCAGTGCCGTATCAGCCATGGAGGCGGAAGAGAAAGAGTTACGCGAGCGACTGATAGTGCTCGAGGAGCAGAAATTCCTCGTCAGCGGAATGATAGTAGACGCGAACAAGAGGCGCAAGTTCGACGAGGTCTCTAGTCTATCAATGAATATAGAAGATTTAAGTCGGGAAATTGATCAGGTCAATGGCATGTTAGCCCAGTTGGACTTTGCTGGCGTTTATGGCGGGGGCATTGCGCAGACTAAAGCGTAAACAAGCGTCTTGAATTTATGGAGATGGGCGTTTGGATGGGTAAGATGGATCGATATGTAAACTTATCGAAAGTAGCATTGGTAGGAGTTCTAGCGTTACCTCAAGCTTTTGACATTGTTTTAGATACAATTTTATACGAGTATAGTTGCCCAAAATATGTTGACGGAGCAAGACTTCGCATTCGATGGACCCAGGCACGCAAAACATTACGTCATGGTGGACACAACAGCCTATAAATGCTCACTCGCAAGGTTTGAAAAGTACATCGATCTCAATCAAGGACGACAAGATGTGATCTGAGCGCATCCGGAGAGCACTACAGAGACAAGAGAAGATGCTTCCTACAGTTCCTTAAGACCGAAAGCAGAAGGCTTCGCAACTGTCGACACTCTTATTTTCTGTCGCTGAAACCATTCTTGTCTTGTGGATAGTTGCTGTCATCTCGTGCCATCACATCACCACCAGGCTTCTCTGACTGTGTTGACGATCGGGGATATCGCTCCTCCAGCTGAGATATCTTCATGGATCATCTCGAAAATTGATTTCGAGGTCGAAGTGGATACTTTCGATGAGAGCATAGAACCTGGATACCTATTGTTTCGCAGGTACATTCCCGATAAAGATCCGCATAACTCGGAACCAGCTGAGTCGTTCCGCCTACTTATGTCTCGCCCCTACCCAGGAAGTTGTCCTAATGCTCTAGGAGCTCGTCAACTTTCCTTTGGCGGCTTGGACTTCGGTGTCCATTGCTGCTACCAGCTTCATGGCCTCCTCAGACTTGCCCTGGATATGGAGCACTCGTTTCAGGTTGTTTCTACTCTTTTTCGTACTCGCGTGCTCCAATCCTAGCACCTTCATACTTAGCTCCATCATCTGCCGATGTAACTGCTCGGCCTCTTCATACCTTCCCAAGCTGAGTACATTTTCTGCAAGATTATTCATGCTGTCTAGCACATCCGGATGATCTTGTCCAAGCACTTTTTCCCTCAATTTTAACGTTTGTCGGTCCATTCGCTCGGCATCTTCGTACTTGCCTTGCCCACGAAATATTAATGCGAGACTATTCATGCTAGCGAATGTCAATGGGTGCTCCTTGCCATGAAATTTCTCCGTAAGCTCTAGCTCTTGTCGTTGCAATTGCTCAGCTTCCTTGTACTTTCGTTGATGAGTTAGCGATGCTGCGAGACTGTGCAAAATAGCTAGTGTTGAATCGTGTCCTTTACCAAATTGCTTCTCTTGGAGCTTTAAAGCCTGTTGTAGCAATTGTTCGGCCTCTTCGTATTTGTGTTCTCTATTAAGAACTATTGCAAGGTTGTTCATACATTTTATTGTTGATGGGTGTTCTTCCCCAAGTGGCCCCTTTTTCAGCCACATCTTTTTCAGGTCTAACGCTTCTCGTAGCATCTCCTCAGCCTCTTTGTACTTGCCTTGCAAGGACATTGCTGATCCAAGATCATTCATGCAGGCTGAGGTTGCTCCATGCTGTTTACCAAGTATCTTCACTCTCAGTTCTAGTGCCTGTCGGAGCTCCTGCTCAGAATCCTGATACTTGCCTAGAATTCGAGAGCCCAACCCAACCCGGGATAGCAAATCCGATTGGAGTGTCCCACAATCATTAAAGTATTCTTGAAAGCTAAGAATATGTTGTGCATGGGGCAAATATCTCGTCCATATCGCTTTATTCTCATACTGAGGTTCTGGAAAGACTCCGAAGACTTGCATTAAGGCCTTCTTGCACCACAAGCTTAGATCTCCTTCCTTTTTCAGCCAGTTACGCGTGGCTATTTGCACTAGTCGGTGGATGTTATAAGAATCTTGTCCTTTACCATCAGTTATGAAGGCATATGCTTTCAAAGTTCCGACCGCTTCCAATGTCTTGCGATTTGTTGCTGGCGGTAAAAGAGAACAAGGAATGTCTCGCTCAGCTATACAAGACATAAAACATAAGTATTCCTTAGCAAGTGAATGTCCCTCGGTAGGAAGATCTGGACGTGAAATTTGACTGAAAGAGATCAACCACGTTGAAGCAATAGCATTTTTGGCACCTTCATAGCGCCCATGATCTTCAAACTCTTCGCTGAGCAGGTATATGAGCTCCTCGTCGCTCTCTTCGTAAATCTTGAGATAATTAGAGGCTGACATTGTGTTTTCATTCATGTAGGCTGCTGCTTGCTTTATCGCTAAGGGGAGGTGGGTGAGATTGTCGAGTAGCTTTGTCGTAACGTCCTGCTCTTCTATCAGGCCTTGTTCAATCAAACTAATCTCCAATAGCTTCTGCGAATCACTTAGATCCATCTTGTCCAATCTCATGACATCAAATCCTCCTTTTTTTGCTACTACACGCAAGTTCCGAGTTGTTAAGAGAATCGACCCTTTGCGGCTAGATGGAAGGTAATTGAGTAAGGCAGGAGAGCCAGTAGTCCCGTTAGCTCCATCGTAGAGCATCGCATCATCAGCATTGTCGATAATCAACAACCATTTACCAGCACTTTCTTGGCTTAAGAATTTTTTCACGAGTGATTTGATATCTGCTCCTTGCTTGTTTATACCAGGTATCTGAAGTGCCTCACCGATAACACGAAATCCGTCGTCGAAACTAGTAGGTAAAATAGCAGAGACCCAGAATACAGAACAACTAGGAGACTTATTCCGAATTCGAAAGGCAGCCTCAAGGGCGACCTGGGTCTTGCCTACTCCTCCTAGGCCCGTGATAGCAACGCGTTGACAGTATTCTCTCGATTTTTCCGGATCAAGCTTTGCTAAAATTACCTCAAGCTGAGTAGAACGACCAACGAATTTTTTGTTACGGTCAAACGGAACTCGCCAGGGGGCTTCTTGTAGGACTAGGATAAAGTAAGTATATTTCTATGACTTCTTTGTATACAATTGCTGGAAAATTAAAAACGGAATATTCTTTTTACTCTGATAGAAATTTGGCGTAGCAACATAATTAGTCCATTAACACTTAGTTTAAGAAAATAAATTAGTTATAGAGCTTCTAATATATTCCAAGGTTAATATCAGGAATCAAATTAGAGGCCACATTAAGCTAATATTACGCATTCCCGTAAGTAGAACATTAAGTTCTAACAAAGAAAACTTAAGCTACAAAAGACACGTTTAATAAAGGATAGTTACGTACCAGGGTTTGATATATAGGGATAAGGATCTGCAAGAACCCATTCTCTCAAGAACGCCTTCATGTAAGCTGCAGCAGTGGCTGCAGCATAATTCTGCCAGCCTTTGTGCTTGTGACTGTCTGCATAATCACAGACCCCTTTGACTACAACACAAGGGAGGTTTTCCCAAACCCCAGCTCCCTCCATCTCGAACGCGATAACATTATCTTTAGTAGCAATTGCGTCGCGGTGCTCAGCAGATTTCATAACAGTATCTCCAGACGCTATTAAGCCATAGTGTATCATAGGTTGCGGTAACACGGTAGTTTCTTTAGCTTTCGATAGTCTACTGCGAGGGACTAGCTTGTTCTCGTTGCACTTGAGCTCTGAACAGGATGAACGAAGAGCAGTCTCGCAAACTTCATCATCTTTGTTCTCGCATTTGGTACATATAGTGCAATCTGGAAAGTCGTGGTGCTTGTGGCGATAAGTTGGATCAAAGAGCTTATCTGCATCTATGCCAGGATACTGAACTTTTTCCACACCTAGCGTTTGCTCCAGCTCAATCAAGTAATGACAAGCGTTATCTCTTAGCCGTATCCGACTCTTAGTTCCCTTCAATTTGAGTAATAGTGATCGAATTTCCATGTTAGGCTTGCCTAGACTGTCCTGTAGGGTGTCATTTCTTGTGAACTTATCCAGATACTGCCTCCCAAAGTCATACTCTATAAGCCCATCGCTAATGATGACATCGCCAAGCAAAATCTCTTCACCGTCGTTCCCCTGAGGCAACCCCCCGCAGATACCAACCAGCAAGGCAAGCTTGATGTTCCCAAAGCTAGATCGAAAACTAGATGCCACGCTCGCAGCGTTTTTCTTGCCTATGCCAGGCATATGCGCTAAAACCACATTATGTTGACCAATCACCCCAGTGGTGTATGCATTTGTATCTCCAGCCGCCTTTCCGTACACTTCCCCATCATCGTTCCAAGATTTGTCGAACAATGCTTCCACTGCGTCAACCTCTGATTGCAAAGCGCATATAATAGCTACTTCGAAATCTCCACGGTGCCGAGGCTGCGAAGGGCTCGTCATCGGAATGTAGTGGTGTTACTCTTGGCGATCAGTCATACTCAGATCAACTAGCTACAGCTATGCCGGCAGCGATCATGCTCGTGGAAGATAACCAGTACACGTATTTAACCGAAGCTGAAAGGGAGAGCCGCGGGAGGCAAGTAAGGCTGGATGCGCGTGACCCAGCT
>Ga0335075_10006257_pt1 | contig 18390 bp, 14 predicted proteins | sample Lox_Sample_24_FD_206723 | JGI IMG/M metagenome (GOLD analysis project Ga0335075, IMG submission 206723) | Soil microbial communities from Loxahatchee National Wildlife Refuge, Florida, United States - Lox_Sample_2.4 | ecosystem: Environmental > Terrestrial > Soil > Wetlands | place: USA... | reverse complement strand
TCTGGGCCGCTCCAGGCTCACAGCGCTCGGCAGGACTGAGGGATCCACCTGGCGGTCAGCCAGGGCCGCTACGGCCGCAGACCGGACGGCATCAGCGAGCTGGGCGGGGTTCACGAGCAAGATCGTAGTGGGTGAGCCTCGCCTTTCGATAAACTCATCTCCCGCCTCAGCGGCGGCTGGCTTACGTGCGGCAGTCACCCAGGGGTGCCGGCCCGGCGGGCCGCGATGATGGCCGCAGCACCAGTGGCTGCCGTTGCCACGACGGCCACCGCAGCGAGGAAGGCTAGGTGGGTGCTGGTGCCCCAGATGCCATCGGGTATGCCCAGCACTACTGCCAGCCCGGTCGCCCACAACCCGGTGAGCGCGGTCGGCAGCCAGCGGCCGGTCAGCAGCACGGTGCAAGGCCCCGTGATGAGCAGCCCGATCAGTACGACGCGGTGGCCGAGCCCGGCGTCGGCAGCGGCCACGGCGCAAGTCACTACCATGCCGAGGATGCACAGCCGGCCCACTGACCAGCCGGGTAGCAGGGACCGGCTGGCCGGCAGCGCCTGACGGCGGAGCGGCTCCCGCCGTCGGCCGCGCGCCTGCCCGCTGCCGTTAGGTGAGGTCGGCCAAAATCGGCCACGGAGAGCGTTCACGTCGTCGGCCGCAGATGGCGGCGGAGCGCCTGCCGGGTCCCTGTTGCCTCGGCGGCGGGCGAGCAGCCGCTGCGCAACGAATGCGGCGGCCGCGGTGCCGGCCGCGATCGAGATCGTCGGCCCGGGCCGCGCCGTGTAGGCCGCCGCGAGCAGCGACCCGGCGAAGGCGAGGTAGGCGGCGATGACTAGTCCGCCGGTCAGCCGGCCGATCCCGCGGTCTTGGCAGGCAACTGCCACCACCACGCCGGTGAGCCCGGCATACCACGCAGCGATCAGCGTGGTCTGTCCAGCAGGCCGGCCGAGACCGAGCACGGCGGCCGGGACCAGCAGGCCGATGGTGATGTTGACTGCGTTGCTGTTCAGGGCGGTGCTCAGCGTCGCGGCCCCGCGGCCCCGGCCGGCCAGGTAGACGGCGGCGACCGCGTTCGGCAGGCTGGTCACGGCCGCCAGCACCAGGCCCCCCACCACGATCTCGGGCACCGCGAACCGGCTGCCAAGCGCCGATGCGGCCCGTTCCATCGCCAGGCTTGCCGCGACAACCACTAGCAGCGCGGCGCCGGCGACGGCCACGTCCGGCCCCCTGGCCGGCTGCGGCCGGATAGCCGCCTGAAGCTCCAGTTCTTCCTCGGCCACCGCCTCCCGCAGCCAGCTGACCCACGCCGCGGGAAGCGGCAACCACCCCAGGCCGCGTGAGCTGGTGCCCAGGAGCACCGCATAGGCCGCGAGCGCTATGAGCGCCAGCGCCAGCCCGGCGGCCGGCGGCAGCAGGCCGGTCACCACGGCGACGCACATGGCGGCGACCCACAGCGCGACCGTCCCGCCCAGGGCCACGACCCGGCGGTGCAGGCGGATCCGCCCGGCCGCGACCGCTCCCAGGCCCAGTAGGGCGGCGAGGTTGAACACGTTGGACCCGATGACGACGCCGGCCCCGATCTGCTGCTGGTGTCCGGCCATCGCCGCCACGGCCGCGGTGATCTCAGGGGCGTCCGCCGCCAGCGCCGCGACCAGCCCGAGCAACGCCTCGGACAGGCCACGGCGCTCCCCGACCCGCTCCAGCCGCGAAACCAGCAACCAGCTGGTGACCAGGCTGACCAACGTCCCGGCGAGGAACGCAGATACAGCGACTCCGGCCGACATTCCCGCCATCCTCCTTCATGAGAGTCGTTTAAGACGGCAGGCACATGCGCTGAGCAGGCCCCGGCACCCATTTCGGCGGGGCGAGCAGGCGAGTTTGCATTGGCCTATAAGGTTACTGTACAATAGTTGCAGTATGCAAGTAAAATGTGGAGTCAGGATGCCGGAGCAGCAGGTTGACGAGGCAGCGGTGGACGCGGTGCTGACGGCGAGCCGGGCGCTCGTCGCGGTGGCGACGATGTCGCTGGGGGCCGCGGCGGAGGACACGACGATCGCCCAGTACCGGGCGCTGGTCGTGCTCGCCTCCCGGGGCCCGCAGCGGATGGTCGACCTGGCCGCGGCGCTGGCCGTGACGCCCTCGACCGCCGGGCGGATGTGCGACAGGCTGGTGCGTAAGGGACTGATCCGCCGGCACCGGGCCCGCGCTGACCGCCGGGCCGTGCAGGTTTCCGTCACGGAGGCCGGCCTGGAGGTCGTCAACCGGGCGACCGCGCGGCGCCGGGAGCTGATCGCCGGCATCCTGGCCAAGCTGCCGGCGCGGCAGCAGCCCGCCATCGCCAGTGCCCTGCAGGCATTCGCCCGGGCGGCTGGGGAGATCCCCGACAGCCAGTGGCCCGCCGAGCCCGCCGGTACGCCGCCGGCGGCGCATGCCGCGATGCGGAGGGCGGCACCCCGGGTCAGCGCACGGGAGGGATCATGAGGGGCAAGACGGCGGCGGCCGCGCCTGCGGCGCCGCTGCCCTGGGCGGCTCGGGCGGCGGGCTGGCTGCGGGTTTCGCGGGCCGGGCTGTTCGTCATCGCGCTGCTGGTCGGCGTGGGGTCGGGGCTGGGCGCGGTGGTATTCAGGTACCTGATCTACTTCTTCACCTGGCTGGCCACCGGGCACAGCCAGTTCGGCCAGGCCGGCTATGTGGGCAGCTCGCACCTGCCGTGGCTGGGGCTCGGGTTCTTCGTGCTGATCCCGGTTATCGGCGGGCTGATCTACGGGCCGCTGATCTACCGGTACGCCCGCGAGGCCCGCGGGCACGGCGTGCCCGAGGTGATGATCGCGGTCGCCGAGAACGGCGGCCGGATCCGGCCCCAGGTCAGCGTTGTCAAGGCACTGGCCTCAGCGCTGTGCATCGGGGTGGGCGGGTCGGTCGGCCGGGAAGGCCCGATCGTCCAGATCGGCTCGGCACTGGCCTCGAGCTTCGGGCAGTGGGTGAAGATGCCGGAGAACCGGATGCGGATCCTGGTCGCCGCCGGCGCCGGCGGCGGCATCGCCGCGACCTTCAACGCGCCGATCACGGGCGTGTTCTTCGGCGTGGAGATCATCCTGCGGGAGTTCTCGATCGAAGCGATGTTCACGGTGATGCTGTCGTCGATGATCGCCGACGTGGTCGCGATCCCGTTCCTGGGTAACCGGCCGTTCCTGCACGGTTTCCCGCCCGGCATCGCGCTGGTCCACCCGGCGAACTATCTGCTGGTCGCGGTGCTGGCGGTGGTCGCGGGCCTGATCGGGCTGCTGTTCAAGGCCGTGGTGTACAAGACCGAGGACATCTGGGACGTGCTGTGGAAGAACCGGCCTGAGTGGGCGCGCCCGGCGGTCGGCGGTATCGCGCTCGGGGTGATCCTGCTGGCGCTGCCGCAGATGTACGGCGTCGGCTACCCGGTGATGTACAAGGCGGTCGCCGGCAACTACGTGCTGTGGTTCCTGCTCGTGCTGTGCGCCGGGAAGATCATCGCCTGCAGCACGACGCTGGGCATCGGCGGGTCCGGCGGGGTGTTCGCGCCGTCGCTATTCGTCGGCGTCACCTCCGGCATGGCCTTCGGCGAGATCGCGAACCACGTGCTCGGCCCGGCGGCGGGCAACCCCGCCCTGTACGCGGTGGTGGCGATGGGCGCGGTGTTCGCCTCCGCCGCCCGCGCCCCGCTGACCTCGGTCGCCAGCGTGGTGGAGATGACCGGCGACTACACCCTTACCCTGCCGGTCATGCTCGCCGTGGCCGTCGCCACGGCCGTCTCCCGCGGGCTGAGCTACGGCACCATCTACACCACCAAGCTGCTGCGCCGCGGCCAGGACATCGATCGCGCCGCGCCCTGGCGCGCGTTCGGCGACCTGAAGGCAGCCGACGCGATGCGCCCGTTCCCCGAGCCCCTCGCCGTCCCCGGTCGATCCCACGGCCACGGCGGCTGGCCCGGCGGCAACGGCAGTCCTCCCGCCCCGGCCACGGGATCGCTCCCCGGCGCCGTCACCTACCGACGCCACCCGCAGGCGGTGTTCGCCACCGAGTCCCTTGCCCAGGTACTGCGGCAGCTGCAGGTCTACGGCCGCGACGGGCTGCCGGTGATCTCCGATGACGCCGAGAAGGTAGAAGGCTGGATCACCAACGCCAGCGTCCTGCAAGCCGTGACCCGCGAGCTCGGCGGCCCGCCTGCCCGCGGCGGCCGGGCAGCCACCGCGGTAGCCGGGCGCGGCGCGCCGGCCGCCCCTGGGGCGCCCACACCGCTGCAGGGCTATGAGATCCTCGAGGTCACCATCGCCCAAGACTCGCCCGCGTGCGGCAAGGAACTGGGCGCCATCACCTGGCCGGCCAGCTGTATCCCGGTCGCGGTCCTGCGCCAGCGCAGCATGCAAGAACCCGACCCCGGCCTGGCCTTGGCACCCGGCGACCGCGTCAGCCTGCTCGCCCCCGCGCCAGCGCCTCCGGCATCCGGCCTGCCCTCCGGCGGGGCAGGCGCTCAGCACGACGGCCGCGCCAGCGCCGCCGCGCGAGCCGAGGGCCCCGCTCGGGCACCCGGCGAGCACTCATGACGGTCACAGCCAGCGAACTGCGCGGCCGCCAGCGGCCGCGCCTAGCCTCAATCCGCCGCCTAGATAGCTACCAAGACGGTGGATCGGGGCTAGATGGCCCAGGTGAAGAACACCCGCCGGGCGATGGTGCCGTGCCCGCAGGCGCGGCCGTTCCAGAGCGTGACCTGCTGGCCGCATGCGAAGTAGTCGCAAGCATCGTCATCGGTGATCCCGATCGTCACGATCACATTGGAGTCGCCCGGTCGTAGCGGCTGCTCGTCGGCGCGCCAGATCAGTGCCGGGAAGTACCTGCGCAGCTCTGGATGGCGAAGGTTGCCGCACTTGACCATGATCGAGTGAGTAATGTCCTGGCACTCCATGCCCGGCTTCTCGCCCGCTTGGTCCAGCGTCACTAGAGCCGTGAATTTGTACTGCTTCATCCCGTGCGCCCTTCCTCCGCGCCCGGCGAACGGCCACGTCCGGCCGGCTCCAGGGTTCCGTCCGCTCCGCGGATGACGGCCTGGAAACAAGGCTGGCGCATGACAACTGTTGCCTTTTACAATACTTGTCTATGACAACACTCTCAACCGGCCGGAGCGCGGCAGCGGAGCTGGCGCCGCAGACGGTGGAGATCCTCCAGTCAGCCACCAGGGTGCTGGCCGGGGTCGCGCTGCGGAGCCTGGAGGTCCTGGACGGTGCGGTGACGCTGCCGCAGTTCCGGATGCTCGCCGTCCTGGCTGACCTCGGCCGGGCCCGGTCCGTGCAGGTCGCGCGGACGCTCGGGCTCGAGGCGTCGACGGTGACCCGGCTCGCGGGCCGACTGGTTGCTGCCGGCTATGTAGTCAGGGGAGGCGAGCCGCGTCACCGCAGCGTCGTGACGCTAGAGCTCACCGCGGCGGGGCAGGAACTGGTCAGCCGTGTCGCCGCCTGGCGGGAGCAGGAGCTGGCGCGGATACTGGAGCAGATCCCGCCCGCTGACCGGGTGCGGGTGACCGCTGCGCTAAGCCAGCTGGTGGACGCCGCCGGGGAAGGGTACGGCACGATCTCCCGCAGCCTGGTCCCGGTGTGACCGGTTACGGCTGGCCTGCCCCTTCCACTAGGCCGCGGTCCGTAGGTCGTCTGGCCGGCGAATCTTGCAGGCGGCATCCTGGCACCGACGGGGCTCGCCGGGCGGGCCCCTGGTGCGGGAGTTAGCAGTCGGCGCCGGACGCGCCAGTAGGACTGCTGGCAGACGTGGACGGCACGGCCGGCACCGGCGGGACGCTGACCTGGCGCTGACTGCGCTCTACGACCAGCACTACCGCGCCCTTACCCGGCTGGCCGCTCTCCTGACTGGCGACCCAGCGGCGGCCGAGGAGATAACACAGCACGCCTTCGCTGCCATGTATGCCGCCTGGCGGAACCTGCGGGAGGGCGACAGGGCCCTGGCCTACCTGGTGCGCGCGGTGGTCAGCCAGGCTCGCTCCCACCCATGGAGCGAGCCGCAGGTGCACACCGCTGAGGAGCTTGTCCTCATAGCCCTTAGCGCGGTTCCGGGCCGCCAGCGCGAAGCCCTGATCCTGCGCTACTACGCTGACCTGGCCGAAACGGAGATCGCCTCGGCGCTCGGGACAACTGCCCGGTCAGCGCGCATCCGTATCAGGCGCGGGATGGCCACTCTCCAGGCTGCCCTCGACTGCCCGGTGGTCGCTGGCGGGCAACCCGCCGGGCACGGCGACCACGCTGGCCGCCACGGCGAGCGGCGCACGTGAAACGGCCGCCCGCCATGCGCTGCGCCACGCCCATGTTCAGGTTCCGCCAGGCCGTCAGCCTGCCCTGCCGGACCCGCAGCCGGCGGCCGGGAGTTAACAAGGCACCGGAGTTCGCCGCGATGCACCAGCATGCCGGGCAGGCTGAAGCCTCGGAGGCTGCCCTCCTCAGCGCAGTGCGCGCCTCCGGCGTGTCCGCTGCCCAGGTTGGCCAGGAACGTTGCAACGGCGCCCCCAGAGGGCGCCCCCAGCAGTGGGCGCCCCGGCAGGATTCGAACCCAGAAATAACAGCGCGCACAGTTGGTCGGCTCAGGGGATCAGCACGGCGCGCCGGTACGGTGCGTGCCCCGTGCGCGCCCAGCCATCGGCCGCCTGCTCGAGCGTCATCGTCTCGTGGTCCACGGTGAGCGTGCCTGCCGCGGCATGCGCGAGGACCTCCCCGAGCGCCTCGGCCTTCTGCTGGTAGCTGAGCGCGTTGTTGGTGTAGCCGAACACTGACTGCGTGCCGCTGCGGAGTGACGCCGACGAGAAGCTAGCCTGCGGGCCAGCCGTCGAACCCAGGTTCACCAGCCGGCCGCGTGGTGACAGGATCCGCATCGCCGCCTCGGCCGGACGACCCCAGACCGGGTCGAGGACGAGATCGACCCGGCCGCCCGTGGCCTCCGCGAGTCGGGACGCGATCGCGTCTATGTCGTCTCCGCCCACGTCGGCTACTGCGTCCGCGCCGAGCTCGGCGGCCCTGGCCCGGCCGGCCGCGTCGCGGCACGCGGCCGTGACGCGGTCCGCCCCGAGCAGCCGGGCAGCCTGCACACTCACCTGGCCCACGGCCCCGCTGGCGCCGAGTACGAGCACGTGCTCGCCGGGCTTCAAGCCGCCGCGCCAGGTCAGCGCCATCCAGGCCGCGATCGCGGACAAGCCGAGCGCCGCGGCAAGGCCGTCATCGACGCCGTCCGCGAGCGGCAACACGGCTGACTCCTCGGCCACGCACAACTCCGCCATGGCTCCGTCGCCCGGCCGCATCCCGGCGTCGCAGCTGAACCAAACTCGCTGGCCGGCCTGCAGCGTGTCGGCGTCTTCGATGACACCGACGCCCTGCACGCCTGGGGCGTACGGCAGCGGCGGCGCGCCGAAGTACGACGTCCCCGAAGCGCAGAGCAGGTCCAGCGGCGAGATCGGCGCCGCCCTGACGCGGATCAGCGCCTGCCCTGCGCCCCTGGCCGGCACGGGATGCACGTCGCAGCGGGGAGCATCGCCGTGCTTGACGATGAGGGCGGCCCGCATGCGCTGTGCCGAGACGTCAGGCCGATTCACTTCCGGCGGTGCCTTTCCACTGCGCCGACCCGGCGTCCCACTTGGTGTAGGTGTATGGGTTGTCCATCACGTTGGTCTCCGGGATCTCCGGGTACATGCCCTCGGTCCACGCCTCGGGCCCCAGCTGGCCCTTCAGGTACTCGACGGTCTGCTCGATCACTTGCCTTGGCTTGGTCAGGTCTGTGTCGACGAGAGCGTGGTCGTACTTGACCACCCGGCCGTTCACCACGACGGTGTGGACGTCGCTGCGCTGGACCTGGAAGGCCACGTGGCCGTAGGGGTTGAGCACCGGGAACATGACGGGCGAGGCTTCGTTCCTGATCAGTACGAGGTCTGCCTTCTTGCCCGGCTCGATGCTGCCGATCAGCGACTCCATGCCGAGGGCCTTGGCGCCACCGCGGGTCGCGAAGTGCACCACATCCTCGGCGCGCAGATGGCAGTTGGTCACCGTCTCCTGCTTGTTGTGCGCCTCGAGGTGCTCTCGGGACCTGTCCGCACCGAGCGTAGATCGCATGGCCGAGAACAGGTCGGCGCTCCACCACACGCTGGTGTCCATGGACAGCGAGACCGGGATGTTGTGCTCGCGCAGCTGCCAGGTCGGCGGGTAGCCCTGGCCGGCGCTCTGCTCGCTCTCGGTGGACACGGACGCCGACCCGCCAGTGGCGGCGATCCTGTGGTAAGAGTCCCTGGTCAGCGTGGCCGCGTGCACGTAGATAGTGGAGGGAGTCATGAAGCCGCCTTCGTGCATAAGCCGGATGCCGTCGTCGTTGGTCGCGCCCCAGACGCCCGCGTGCGTGGTCACGGGCACGCCGAGATCGCGCGCGACCTCGAACGCCGCCTTTTCGGGGAACGCGGGGTCACCAGTGACATCGAAGGCCATCTGGAAGCCGAGCATGTCGTTGCCGCCGCTGAAGCGGCGACTCACGAAGTCACGGAACTCGGGCTTGGCGGACCACTCCCACGGACCCGCCTGGATATTGCCGTAGGCCAGCACGAACCTGCCGGGTACCTCGGTGAGGGCGTCCACCGCGGCCTCAGCGTGGTCTACGGTCTGCAAGCCGTGCGACCAGTCCACGGTGGTCGTCACACCGGAATCGATGGCTTCTATGGCTGACAGCAGGTTGCCCGCGTAGATGTCCTGGGGCCGGAACACCTTGCCCCAGTTGAGGTAGTACCAGACGAAGTACTGGGTGAGCGTCCAGTCAGCGCCGTATCCCCGCATGGCGGTCTGCCACATGTGCCGGTGGGTATCGATCATCCCGGGCATCAGGATGCCGCCCGTCGCATCGATCTCGGCCGTTCCCTCGGGCACGGCGAGGTCCTTGCCAACCGCCTCGATGCGGTCGCCGCTGACCAAAACGTCAGCGCCGTCAAAAATGTGGTGGCCAGCGTCCATGGTCAAGACGGTGGCGTTCCTGAACACCACTGGCCTCCCAGGCGTCAGGTCAGCGGCGGTCAGTCTGGAAGTGGCTGTCATGGAACCTCCAGTGGCACAGGTTAAGGATGGTCAGCGTCCTAACACATCAAGGTGATCCGCCGGACCGGGGATCGGTCCGGCAGATCAGACACGACTACTTCGAGAACATGCTGACGACAGGCTTGCCGAGCGGCAGGCCCTTGCCCCCCACGGACTCGAGCGCGCCAGAGAGGTAGGCGTAGTAGCCGAGGGCTGCGAAGATCAGCACGAACACCGCGCCAGCGTGGTCAAACGTGCTGCCCGTGCTGGTCCCGGTGTTGTAAGCCGCAATGGCCAGCAGCGCCACGCCGATCGTGCCAGCGCCGAGGATCAGCGAGAAGACCAGTGGGAGCCGCAGCGTGACCAGGAACAACATGAAGATCGCCACATCCCAGCCGACCAGGAACTGCCCCAGCGTGTTAGGGATGTTCGCCGCCGGGATGCCATACCAGTTGTGCGTCAGACCGAGCACCATCGCTGTATAGCTGAACCAGAACCCGGCGAACGTGCCAAGTATCGTCGCGACAAACGTCTGCTGGATCGAGGCGGCCCAGATTGTCGTGATCAGCAGGCCAAGGCCGGTCCCGGCATACACGATCGGCTGTACGGTACCGGGCTGTACAGCCAGTGGCACGCTGCCGAGCAGCGAGATCCCCAGCACCAGGCTGCCGGTCGCGAACACGAGCAGCCCGAGTACGGCGGGGTTGCCGTCCAGGCGCGGAGCCTGGACCGACTCCGCGGGCTCCCGCAGTGCTTCACGTGAGTTGCTCCCAGCGGCGTCTTGAACATCTGTCATCGGAGCCTCCCTGTCTCGTGGCCGCGCCCCGCCGGCGTCGGCCCCGACGTGAGCGAAGCCATCTTTGGCGGCAGTGGTCGGATGGCCCGGGAAAGGATGGCAATCGGACGTGACCGCCATGCGGACAAAGACTCACGTAGCGAACGCGCACAGCATTTCTCTCGGCGCGAGGGCTGTCAAGAGGCTCGCGTTCATTCTGGAAGACATCGCAGCAACTAACCCGCGGGCACCTGTGACACGGACTGGCAGGCGCACTGCGGATAGCGTTCAGGCGAGCCGCAGTCGGCTTCAGTGGCCGCGGGTGGCGGAACAGGCCGTCCGCGATGCGGACCAAGTTGCCAGATGACATTAGAGTCTTGTCGGCGCGATGAGAGGAGCTGCATGGCACGACGTGACGGGAACCCGGACTTTATCGAGGCACTGGCGCGGGGCCTCGATGTGCTCCGGGCCTTCCAGCCGCGCCAGCCTGCGATGTCGCTGACCGCTGTGGCCCACGCCGCCGGTCTCGCCAGGCCGACGGCGCGACGTGTGCTGCTGACTCTCGAGCAGCTTGGCTACGTGCGGTCGGCCGAGCGGGGCTACGAGCTGACCCCGCGCGTGCTCGAGCTCGGCATGTCCTATGTGCTGTCCCGCAGTCTCTGGGAGATCGCGCGGCCGCACATGGAGCACCTGGTAGCGCAGACCCACGAATCGTCTTCGATCGCTCAGCTCGACGGCTCAGACATCGTCTATGTGGCCAGGGTCGCGGTTCCGAAGCTAGTCGCGCTGGCCGTCACCATCGGAACGCGCTTCCCGGCGATGCAGACCTCGCTCGGCAAGGTTCTGCTCGCGGCGCTGCCGCCGGACGAGGCCGAACGCGTGCTCGCCGAGCCCAGCCGGTCCGGCATCGTCCCGCGCCGGCAGCCCAGTGCTGGCGAACGCGCCGTCACGCTGCGACAGGTCCGCGCACGCGGGTGGGCGCTGACTGACGAGGAACTCGCGGCCGGGATCAGGTCGGTGGCAGCCCCACTGCGTGACGGTGATGGCCAGGTCATAGCTTCACTGAACGTGAACGCGCACGCGGCGGAAACGCCGGTCGAGGTGCTCACCGAGACCTACCTGCCACTGCTGCTCCGGGCGGCAAGCGCGATCAGCGCCGACTGGGCTGCGTTCCAGGCAGTGCCGCAGCTCACTGTGACAAGACCCGCTGCCGTACCGACCGCGCAGGCGACCGCCGGATAGCGGCAGACCCGGCCTGCGGAGCGCCCTGACAGCCCGTTGCGCGGAACAGGCTGCGTTAGCCGGACAACTGTCCGACTAGCGGCCACGAGGATGCGCCCGCACGCGGATTGGACCTGCCCGCGGAGTAAATGGCTTTCCCGGCCGAGGGCGCTGAGTCATACTCGCTCGCACTTGGGCGAGGTGCACGGTCTCACGAGGGAGTAAGGCAGCAGCGTGGCTATTGCCGGTGAACAGGCAGCCAGCGCGGACCGCCGTCCCGGTGGACTGTTGCGGCAGCGGAACTTCGCGCTGTTCTGGACCGGTGAGAGCATCAGCGAGGTCGGCAACTCAGTCACCGTCATCGTCGTGCCGCTGGTCGCCATCGACACCCTGCACACGAGCGCGTTCATCGTCACCCTGCTGACCGCGATGGCGTGGATCCCTTGGGTCATCATCGGCGTTCCGGCCGGAGCGTGGATAGACCGGCTGCCGCCTAGGCCGGTCATGCTGGCCTGCGACGCGATCTCGCTGGCTGTGTACGCGAGCGTCCCGGTCGCGGCCTGGTGCGGAGCGCTGACTGTGGCCCAGCTGATCGCGGTCGCGCTCATCGCGGGAACCGCGACCGTGTTCTTCAACAGCGCCTACCAGGTCCTGCTCCCCGGGATCGTCGACGAGGCGGACCTAACCGAGGGCAACGCCAAGCTGATGGGCAGCCAAGCGATCGCGCAGATTGGCGGGCCCGGGCTCGGCGGGCTGCTCGCTCAGGCGACCGGCCCGGTCGGCGGGCTGCTCGCCGACGCGATCAGCTTCGGCGTCTCGTTCTGCTGCCTGACCGCGCTGCGGGCACCGCGGGATCGGCGGTCGGGCGCGCCCGCGGCCGGGGGCATGCTCGACGGTCTTCGCTTCGCCTGGCGAGATCCCTACCTACGCGCGATGACAGCGTTCTCGTCGCTCGCCAACCTGGCACTCACCGGTGTCGACGCCCTGATGGTTGTCTTCCTCGTCCGCACCGTCGGGCTGTCCTCGGCCGCGGCCGGCCTAGTCATGGCCAGCCTCGGCGTCGGCGGCGTCCTCGGCGCACTTGTCGCCCGGCCCCTGGGACGGCAGTTCGGCACAGCGCGGGCCATGCTTATCGCTGTCGCCGGCGGCCTGTGCCTCGCGCTGCTGCTCCCGCTCGCGGACAAGGGACCAAGGCTGGCCTTCGCCAGTATCGCGATGATGTGTGCCGGATGCGTCATCGTCATCGGGAACGTGATCGTCGACAGCTTCATGCAGACCTATGTCCCGCCGGACATATTCGGCCGGGTCACCTCGGCGACCAGGACCGTCGGGTTCGCGATGATGCCCGTGGGCGCGCTGCTCGCCGGAGCGCTCGCCACCGTTCTCGGGGTCCGAGGCGCCCTCTGGATACTCACCGCCCTGATCGCCGCCTCCGGTCTCCTCTATCTGCTCACTCCCATGCGGCACCTGCGCGACCTCCCGCAGCGAAGTCAGCCGAACCCATCGGCCCACGCGGGCTCAAGTTGACAATGTTGGCGCTCAGGTCAGTAGTGAATTGGCTGGCAAGTCCTCTTCGCGCGCCTATGCCTCGGCTCGCTTTGTATCGAAGACGTTCTCCTCTGCGCCCGGTTTGCGGTTATTTGCCGGGCAACCTCGGGCACGCTTCGGATACAAAGTATTGCTAGGTATCGGACTGCGGGAGCTGTTACGGCTGGCGATCGGCAAGCAGCACAGAGGTCGCGTGTTCAGGCGCCAGCCAGGCGGCTTTCGCCGGCCGATCCCGGCGAGCTAGGCCAACGAGAGCCGAAACCCTGCAAAACCGGGCTCTCACCAGCCCTGGTGATCGTGTTTCCGTTCCGCGTATGTCCGGGAACCGCGACTTCGGGCCACACCCGGCCGCATATTGCTGCACATGAGCTCAACGGAGCCCAAGGCGTTTGCGCTGGTCAGCGGCCATATGGCCTAATCGGGAGGGCGCCCCCGCAGGATTCGAACCTGCGCACACGGCTCCGGAGGCCGTTGGCCGTCGCCAGACCGCACCTGGTCTGACCTGCAAGAACGTTCCCGAAGACGGTAGTGAGGCCGCATCTCTATCGCATTTCTCTCGCGGTCGTGGCAGTGCGGCGGCGCAGCGTTGCGAATCCACTGCTCACCGCGCCGTAGGGCGCCAAGCCAGCCGGGCCACGTACTAGATCTTGTCCAGCTGAGTCCAGCCACGGCCAGCGCCGCAAGCCGCTCGCCATGACCGTAACTGCCTCGAGGGCCAGATGCGCTGGTCACGTAGGTCGCAGGAGCAGGTGCAGCCAACTCCTCGTCGCTGGGTCCTCCACGCACTGGCGTAGCGCTCCGGCTGAGAGTTACCGTGGACTCGACTGAACAAATATGGCATATTTTTGTTCAGCATAGGAGGCGGGTGTGGCTGTCACCAGCGAGTACGAGCACGCTGAGCGCATCGTAGGCGAGGTCGCCATGCTGTCCGACATGGCGGCCGGAAAGCTGGACGAGCACCGAGTCAGGGAGGCTGCGCAGGTGCTCCTAGACCACCGCCGCAGCGAGCTGTCCAGTGTCTCGGTCGCAGTCGCCGCCCGGCTGCTGGATGTGTCGCGGACGACGGTCGAAGCCTGGCGCAGCGAAGGCGTCCTAACGCCCGCAACCAGGCACCGGCGGCACGAGGTCACGGTGGACAGCCTCATCCGGGTGCAAGCGCTCGCCAGCGAGCTGCGGCGGCTCGGCCGGATCCGCGAGTTGCGCAACTACGTCTGGTGGTCAGCGCAAGACGCAGCAGATGACGCCAACGGCCAGCTGGCGGAAGCACTGCGGCAGCTGAGGGCAGGCGAGCTCGCCGACGAGTACGCGCCGTCGGACGAAGACCTGGAGCGAGCCCGCCGCGAACTGCGGTGACCTCGACCGGATCCTTGCCGACGACGGTGAAGAACGTCTTCAGGTCGAACGCCACCGCCCGCAAGGTGTTCGGCCGGCACCGTCCCGCCACGAACTCCAGATACCGGTCCACCAGCCGGTGACCAAGTAGATAGCGGACCTCACCCGACCCCGACACACTGCGATCAAGACACGGGAAGCTGCTCATCGCAGCACCTTCCCACTCCCGGGCACTGCACGGATGTCATAAAAGATCACTCGTGTATCAGGCGATCTGGGCGGTCACGGGATTGGGTCTGGGGACGGGAGCGAGCGTGCAGATCTGGGTGATCTGCACGGCAGGCGCTTGCCGGCGGGCCGGGATCCGCGCCGAGCTAGCCGATTTGCGTGTTACGGCGCGGAGCTCATGGCTGGCCGGTCTCCCCGCTCCGGTTAACTGGCGCGGATCAGTTCCACATGCCGAAGCCGGACCTTGCCGGGGCCGGTCAGGGTGAGCTCGAACCCGATGTGCTCAGCGTCAGCGGGAACGTGAGCGGCAACCTCGTACCTGGTCCAGTCGCTGCTGCCGGTGATGGTCTTGCCGGAGTCCCGGCGCTCGCGCCGGACATGTATCCGCTGAAGACCGGAGGCCGCGTGCCCCCCCTGCTCCCGGCTGCGTTCTTCGGCCTTGGTGGCGATGAACAGGCTCAGCTCGGCCTCGGCCACGTCCTTGGCGCTTACCTCGGCGCGCAAGGTCACCGTGGCGCCGTGGTAATCGCCGGCGATCCACGACTGACCCAAGAAGACGTCCCCATAGGGCTGCGGGACCGTTGCGGACACGGTCGCAGCCCCGTCTGCCGCGGCGACCGTGTAATCGTCCCAGTGCGCCCCGGTGACCTCAGCCCGTGAGCTGCCGCCGATGACCCAACCGTCCAGGCCGTCGGCGAAGGCCAGGTTTTGCGGCCCGGAGCGCGGCCCGGAGGGAGGGGCCAGCGACCGGTTCGCGAACGGCCCGGGCAGGTCATCGCCGGTGACCGGGACGGCCAGTCGGTCCATCAGGGCATCGGCGACCCGGACCGGCACTTCCAACGCGGCGGCCAGGGTGAGGGCGCTGCCGGGGGGCACGGTGACCTGTCGGGTGCCCGCCGGACCCGTCACCCCGATCTGCGCCGCGAGCACGCCCGGTCCCAGTTCCTCGATGTCCACCCCGGTCACGGCGGCGTCGGCCGCGGCGAGCAGCCTGCTGGCCAGATCCTCGGGGGTGAACTCCCGGACCGGGGGATCGGCGGGCGGCGTATGGCGCTTTGGCGGCAGGGGCGGCTCGCTGCCGCGGGACGGCCGGTCCAGGATCCGCCACAGCGCCTTGCCGTGCCGGGCGGGCAGCCACAGGCCTATCGCCCGGCGGCCGGGGTCGTCGGCTAGCACGACGAGGATGCGCCGGGCGGCGGTCGTGCCGTCCAGCTGTGTGTCGAAGTGCGGCTCAAGGTGCGCGATGCGGACGGTGGTCATGGTTGTCCTCCGTGATGCCGCCGGGATGAGATCGGGGCGGTGGGCGGTGATGTGCTCGCGTAGCCGCCTGCGGGCCTTGTGCAGGCTGGCCTTGGCGGCACCGGGCGACCGGGCGATCTGCCCGGCGGGCAGGTCGGCGAAGTAGTACAGCTCGACGGCGCGCCGCTGCCCGCCGGGCAGGCCTGCGACCGCGGCGCGCATCGCCTCGGCGCGATCCAGGTCCTCGGCGGAAGGCAGGCCCTGCGCCGAGGCCGGATGGAGATCCTCGGGCCAGTCGGCAAGCAGCATCGGCGGGGCCTGCCGGGCCGCTGCGCGGGAGATGTTGCGGACGATGCCAGCCAGCCAGGCGCCGAACCGGTCCGGGTCGCGTAGCTGGCCCAGGCTCGCGAACGCCTGCAGGAACGCCTCCTGCACGATGTCATCCACGTCGTCCGGATGCGCGCACAACCGTGCCGCGAGAGCTCGTGCCGACGGAAAGCGTCGCTCAACCAGCAACGCGAACGCGCCAGCGTCACCGGCGCGGGCCCGCCGGACCAGATCGCCATCGCAGATGTCCACACTAGTAAGTGTCAGCCGGGCTTCCCCTGGTTACCCGCGAGCGTCCGGCAGACGACCCGTCTGACCCGCCCGCGCGCACCTTACGACAAGCCCGGCCTCTCAGATGGAGCAGTGCGCACCGAAACGGCGCTGTCCGCGCGCTGCCATTGCTGCAAGCGAGGAGCTCCGAGGCGACCCGAATCGGCGGTCCGGCACCACGCCAGGCTCGAAGTCCGAGTCACGCTGGGTGACTGGCTAATCAGCGGCCTCCGCCCGAGATCCGCCGATCTGGACAGCGGCCTGGTCGAGGCCATGCTCACGCACGACCGCCAGGTTTGGTCGTTCTGTCACTGCTTAGGTACTGAGCCCTCGGGCCTTCTGGCCCGTCAGGTGTGGCGCAGTACCTTCCGCTGCCCTAGCGCCGCTCGGTCTAGCCCGCCGCCGCCCCGATAGTGGTGTGACGGGGCGCGGCGCGGAGCGCTAGGCGCGATCGCAAGTCGCCGTCAGGTTATGTGGCGCAGCCGATGTCGTTGCATCGCCCGATCCGGTCCAGGCGGGTGTGGCGGTGTCAACTCGGCCCGGCGCGTCATGACGAGCTCCAGGCCACCGGTAGCTCGCACAGGCTGTGCAGCGCCATCCCCGGCTTGAACCTCAGCTCCTGCGCCGGTGCCGCCAGCCGCAGTCCCGGCATCCGTCCGAGCAGGCCGCGGAACGCCTCCTGCAACTCCAGCCGGGCGAGCTGCGCGCCGAGGCAATGATGCGCCCCGGCGCCGAATGCCAGGTGGCTGGCCGCATCGCGAGTCACGTCGAACTGGTCAGGTTCGCTGAAGACCGACGGATCGCGGTTGGCCGTGGCGAACAGCGGCAGCACCGACTGCCCGGCCCGTACCGTGACGTGGCCTAGCGCCACGTCCTCTTTGGCCACCCTCGCCGGCGGCAGACCGCTCCCGAGCCGGACGAACCGCAAAAGCTCCTCCACAGCCGCAGGAATGAGATCGGGGTCAGCGCGCAGCTTGGCCAGCTCATCGGGGTGGTCGAGTAGGCACAGCAGCGACAGGTTGATCTGGTTGGCGGTCGTCTCGTGTCCGCCTATCAGCAAGGTGCAGCCCAGGGTCGTGAGCTCCTCCTCCGAGAGCCTGTCGCCCTCGTCGCGCGCACCAATGAGCGCCGTCATCAAGTCGTCGGCGGGCTCGGCCCGCTTCATCCCGATCAGCCTGGCGAAGTAGTTGTAGAGCTCGACCAGCGCAGTCATGATCTCGCCGGAGTCGGCTTGCCAGTCGCTCAGGATGGTGTCCGACCAGCCGTGGAACTGCTCCAAGTCCTCCGGCGGCACGCCGAGCATCTCGCAGATGACCTGGACTGGCAGCGCCAGCGAGAAATGAGTGATCAGGTCGGCCGGCTCCGGCTGAGCGAGCAGCCCGTCGATCAGCTGGTGCACGATGGCCGCAGCTCGAGGCCGTAGCGCCTCCACCCGTCGCGCGGTGAACGCGGTGGACACGAGCTTGCGCAGTCTCGTGTGCTCCGGTGGGTCGATTCCCATGATCGAGCCAGCCGCGAACACCTCCGTGCCCTGCACCGGCCGGCCCGGCGCGACAGCTAACGCACGGGAGAAGCGCTGGTCGACGATGACCTGCCGCACCTCCTCGTACCCGCCGACCAGCCAGGCGGTGCTGCCGTCGGGCAGCTCGACAAGGACCACCGGCCGCCCATTGAGCAGCGTGCGGAACTGAGATACGGGCTGGCTCGCCGACGGGGGCGCAGGTAGCGGCAGCCTGATCGGGGTGGTGTCCTCAACGGTCATGGTGATATGCCCTTCGCGGAGCCCAGGCCAGCTGCCCATGATCAAATTCGCGGGACATGGGAAGGTAAGAAGACAGTACGTCGGACTCACCGGCTATGCCACGGTCGTGACGTCGGCACCCGCGGCAGAATGAAACACATATTCAACGAAACTCCGCAGACACGGCGTTCGTCGCGCGCCGTAGCCACCGTTCTGGATGGCTGGCAGGTGGGCTCACCGTGGGCCTCCTATGGTGCTGTCAGCGGGAACGCGTGGCACGTTGAAGCGATATTTTGGCGGCCATGGTCGGCCATGTGGCGGCCAGAATGCTGACATTCAATCAGGCATTCGAATTAATTTAATCTAGCTGCGCCCCCAGCAGGATTCGAACCTGCGCACATGGCTCCGGAGACCGTCTGTCAACTGGCCGCGTCATCGGCCCTGACCTGCGCAAACAGCTGGTTGCGCCGACCGTCGGCCCTTGTTCTCTCGTGACTCTCTCGCGGGTATCTGATCAGTTGCTGCGACGCAGGGCGGTCGTGCAGATCAGCTTGCGGCCGGCCAGCCAATGCGGTCGACCTTGTGGTCGATCTTGTCCAGCTGAGTCCAGCCGCGTGTCGGCCCAAGGGTTCACGCTGCCAGGGCGTTCA
>Ga0335075_10006255_pt1 | contig 18393 bp, 15 predicted proteins | sample Lox_Sample_24_FD_206723 | JGI IMG/M metagenome (GOLD analysis project Ga0335075, IMG submission 206723) | Soil microbial communities from Loxahatchee National Wildlife Refuge, Florida, United States - Lox_Sample_2.4 | ecosystem: Environmental > Terrestrial > Soil > Wetlands | place: USA... | reverse complement strand
TCGCGGCCATCTGCAGCCACGCCGACCACGACTCCATCCGCCGTCCCGCCGACAACATCCCCACCAGCTGGTCATCCGACAACCCCGCCAGACCCGCGCCCTCCTCGCCGGTGACCACCTGGGCCACCGCGGCCAGCAGCGCCCCGGGAGCCATGGTGTCGGCCTCGCCGCCCTGGGCGAACCCGGCCAGGGTTACCTGCTCGGCAGGCAGGCACACGTACAGGCCCTGCTCAGCGAACTCCGGCGGAAACTCCGGCGGAAACTCCGGCGGGAACTCATCCTCAGCCGGGTCCGGCCCGTCCCCGCCGGGGGCTGGCACCGGCCCGGAGCCAGCCGGCTCCTCGGCGTCTGGCCCGGGATCGGGGAACGGGTCTGGGGGCATGCACCACGCTCCGTTCGGAAGTATGTTCTACGAACAGTCTAGCATTCTAATAGGTAGATATCGCTCATTGAGCGAAAATTTGTTCAATGGCCGGATTCTGGGACCGGATCGAGATATGTCGGTCCCGGGGGCCGACGATGCTCGGGCCTAATCTTGGGGTATCTAGTGGGGTAACCGACAAAAGCCGCGTACCGGTGCGGAGGTTAATAATGCGACGCCTGTGGATGTCTGCCCTGCTTGCCCCGGTACTGGTCTTGGCGGTACCGGCTACGGCCCTGGCTACGCAGTCCGCTCGGGGCGAGCACAGCGCAACGGCCGCTGCGGCGGGGACGTTGCGGGTTGGCATGCATGGGTCGGCGGTGAAGACGTTGCAGCGGCGGCTGGCCGCGCTGAAGTACTACCCGGGCCCGATCGACGGCCAGTTCGGCACCGACACGCAGGAGGCGGTCTGGGCGTTCCAGGAGGTGCAGGGGCTGCCTGGCGAGGACTACGTGAGCTCCGCGATGGAGCGGGCGCTGGCCGACCCGCGAGCACCGCGGGTGCTTGACGCGGCGGCCGGGCCCAACCGGATCGAGGTCAACCTCGGCATCGAGGTGCTCGTCCTGTACCACAACAACCGGATCGAGCTGATCAGCCACGTCTCGTCCGGCGGCGGCTACTACTACTGCTCCCCCGGCGGCGGCTGCGGTTATGCGATCACGCCGACCGGCAACTTCAGGACCCTCAGCTTCCTGCCCGGCTGGGTCACGGTGCCGCTCGGCTATATGTACAACCCGGTGTTCTTCATCGGCACGGCATACGCGATCCACGGCGACGTCCCGGTGCCGCTCCAGCCGGTCTCGCACGGCTGCATCCGGATCCCGATGGACATCGCGGCCTTCTTCCACACGCTGGTGAGGGTTCCGGGCGAGCCCGTCATCGTTCGGCGCTGAGCGGCACGTGGCCTTACTGTCACAGCTGCGCCGTGGGCGAGGTCGGCTCGGCCGCGTGGACCGCGGCCAGTGAGCGGGACAGCTGGATGCAGCCGGCGGCGATCGCGAGCACGGCCGCGATCTGGACGACCAGCAGCCAGCCGCCCGTCTGCACGTTCTCGCCGTAGACGGTCACGCCGTAGCAGGAGCTGATCAGCGCGTCGCCCAGGGTCAGCGGAGGCTGTACGGCGACAAGCATTCCGGCCTGCAGGCCGTTCTGCAGCAGGAACAGCGCGCCGACACCGGCCGCTGCGGTCGCGTAGAGCTGCCATGTGCCGAAGAACGCCGCGGCGCCCCGGGGCAGGGCCGCCACCGCGGTCTTCATCAGCGTGGCGGTCAGCGCGTAACCGCAGGCCGCCGCGAGGCCCAGCGCCGCTCCCCTGGCGTTTCCCCGGGTCCGGATGGCCACGGCGATCACCACAAGCTCGAAGGCGCCGGTGACGATCAGCGCGGTGATCCAGACCTTCGTGCTGGCGTGGTCCGAACCGCCCGACGGGGCGGCGGCCGCCAGCCCGGCCCCGAGGCTGACCGTGACCAGGCCCACCGCCCACCAGGTCATTCCGGGCAGAGGGCGGCGGTAGGCCCGGCTGGCGACCAGCAGGGTGAACGGCAGTTCGATGATGAAGATCGGCTGCACCAGCGCCACCGGGCCGGTGGCCAGCGCCGCGGCCTGGCAGACCGCCGCGAGGGTGACCATCCCGATCCCGGCCAGCCACACTTTGCGCCGGATCAGGTAACCGAACAACGAAAGGCGCAGCGCTTTCGATGGCGGCGCGGTCGAGGCGGCCATGCGCTGCAGGACCGACGCGACGCCGTTGAATAGCGCCGTGAGCAGCGCGAACAAAACCGGGGCCACCGCGGCATCCTAGCCGGGGCACGGACTGGCTGGAAGTGGCGGGGCGGCTAGAGATGCCATGGGTAAAAGCAAACCGGGGCGGCCCCTGGGCCGCCCCGGTCGCGGTGAGATGCCGGGATATAGCTTTTCAGTCAGGGCGTGGCGAGCATGCCGTTGGTGATGTTTCCGTCGTCGGTGGTGTAGAAGCCGACCAGGTCACCGGAGTTGTTGACGCCGTTGATGGTGGTGGTGCCCACGCCGTTCGGGTCGTTGACGGTGGTGAACCCGCCGGACGGCGTCCAGGTGAACCCGTCGAGGGCGGTGGAGTTGCATGGGGTGTAGACGCCCACGACCTCGTCGTGGTCGTTGACGCCGAACGCCATCGTGGTGCAGGCACCGGTAGGCGACAGGTCGACGAAGGTCCCGTTGCTGTATTTGAGGAACCCGTCGGTGTTGCCGGTGGTGGGGCTGACGTAGGCACCGGCCACGTCCCCGTGGTTGTTGATCGCCGCGGCCGTCAGGCTCGTCACGCCGGCTTCCGTCACGGTGCTGAACGTGTGCCTGGCGATGTTGTATTCGTAGCCGTGGTTGTTGCCCTGACCGTCGGTGTAGAACCCGACCGCGACGTCCTCGTCGTTGACGCCGAGCAGCTGATCGACTGCCGGGCTGGCCGGGTCGCTAGTCGGGTAGTTGTTTTCGTGGTACACGCCATCCACGGCATACCAGCCGAAATTGGCGTCCAGGCCCACGCCCAGGTTGGTGTTGGACCAGAACCCGACGTACACGCCGTAGTCGTTCAGCCCGGTGTCTTGGGTCTGCACCGACCCCGGGAAGTTCTGGTTGCTGTAGTTCGCCTGACCATAGAGCGGCGGGACAAGCAGGTAGCCCTTGTTCGGCTGTCCTGCCGCGCCGGAACCGAAGTAGCCGGCGATGACGCCCACGGTGTCGATGCCAAGTAGCTGGTTGAAGGCCAGGTCGTGGTCGTTGTTCAGCGTGCGGAAGCGGTAGGTCACGGCATGGGGCTTGCTGGCGTGCGACGTCGCGGCGCCCGCCGGGGCCGCCAGCGCAAGGCCCGTGGCGCCCGCCAGGGCGACCGCGGCCAGCGCCATCGCGCCGGGCCTGACAGACCGGTATGTAAACATTTCAATCCCCTTCGTTATCCCGATGGCATAGTGTCGGATTTACAAAAGCGGAAACCCTCGACCAATCCGGTAAAGATGACGCCATGAACAGCGCGCGGGTTTACGAGGCGAATGGTCACGGTTGTATTGCGGTTTGGAGCGGACTCCATTCGCGGATAGTTTTCCAACTATTCACGGGAACGGGCTAATTGATCATGTGAGATATATAGTCTGGCTCCCGCGAAAACCACCGGACATTTGAGGTGCGGTAGCGGACAGAATTGTCCGGCCGGCAGCGCGGGGTGCGGGTTCGACCGGCGGGATGGCGGCGGGACGGGCTTGCGGCGAGTCGGCGGCGCGACCGGCTTGCGGCGGCGGGACGGGCTTGCGGCGGCGGGACGGGCTTGCGGCGAGTCGGCTTCGCGACCGGACCGGGTAGTGGCGCGAGCGGCTTGCGGCGCGACTGGGTTACGGGCGGACAGGGTAACGGCGCGAGGGGCTAGCGGCGAGTCGGCGGCGCGACCGGCTTGCGGCGCGACCGGCTTGCGGCGGAACCGTCGCGGTTGTCGACGTAACTGCCGCGCTTGGCGACGGTGAAGATCAGGCCTGCCTCGCGCAGTAGGCGCAGGGCATGCAGAACCGTATCGCGGCCGACACCGTACTCCTGCTGGAGGGCCTTAACCGAAGGCAACGGGCCCGTGTGCCACTCACCGGCCTCGATTTTTCGGGTCAGTATGGCCGCTAGCTGTTGGTATGCCGGCTCGGGCAAATAATGACGAACCATCTCAAGCCCGGTCACAAACCAAACTTAGCAGAACTCAAATCCGCCGTGAATATATCTGGACTGCTCTGATCTGCTCTGTTAGCATGAGCATCAATCCCAGAGGGGGGATGACAGCCCCGGTACCGGCTCCCACTCCCAGGTACCGGGGCTGTCCAATGTTATAAACCTGGACATTCACTGCGTTAGAGCGCAGTGAAACCCTGGGGTTCATCTCGTTTTGAAGGCGGCGATGGAGGCAGCGCTCGTGGTAGCGCTGGCGGGGGCGTTACCCAGGGTCGACGCGGAAGACGCGTAGCTGCAGCGCCAGGGTGGCGTAATAGCCGACGAGGGTGGATAGCTCGACCAGGGCCTGCTCGCCCAGGGCGGCGACGGCGAGGGCGTACTCCTTGTCGTCCAGGTCGGCTGGGCCGACCAGGGAACGGACGACCGAGTAGGCAACCCGTTCCCGCTCGCCGGTAAAGCCGGGATCGGTGCCGGTCCGCAGTGCCTCGATCTCGGGCTCGGTGAGCCCGGAGTCGCGCCCGATCTCCTCGTGTGCGGCCTGCTCGTACGCGCTGTTCCAGGCCTGCGCGACGACCAGGATGGCGGTCTCGCGGACGCGGGGGGTCAGCGCGGTGCGGAACCTGATGGCCGCGCCGAGTTCCTGCAGCGCGTGACCGACCTCGGGCGCGTACAGCATGGTGTTGAACGGGCCGGACAGGCCGCCCGCGCCGTTGGCGAGCTGGACCGCACGCGGGCCCTGGCCGCGCGGGCCGCTGAGAATCTCCCGGTACAGGCCGACCTGTTCCGGTGTCATCTGGTCGGACGACAGGGCAGCAAGACGCATCGGGATCCTCCTACGTTGGGGGTGTTCGGGGGGCTCGGGGGTTCCTGGCCGGCGCCACGGCGATGACGGCCACGGCGGCCAGGATGACCAGCGCGATCACGAGTGGGTAGACGATGTGCACGTGCAGCACGAGCACGGCGCCGACCAGCGCGCCGACCAGCATCGCGGCCACCGAGATCAGCCTGCGAGCCATCCTGGCGCCGGTCGCGCCGGCGAGCGGGCCGTCCGCGGCCATGCCGGTGATCGTCAGCGTCAGCACGGTGGTGGTCAGGTCCGGGACGGCCAGCTTGCGCGCGGTGGCGTTCTGCAGGCCCATGGTGGCGGCTAGCGTGGCGATCAGGGCATAGCGCAGGCCAACGGGCAACGGGCTAGGGGCCAGGGCCGTCATCGTCAAGGACTCGGCCACGATCACCACCTGGATCCCCGCGGTGACGCCGAGCAGCAACTCGCGGCGTCCGCCGAGGGACCGGCCCAGGCGGCCCCCGACCAGGGCGCCGAAGGCGAAGCAGCCGATCGCGGCGACCGAAGCGGTCGCGGAGAACCCCTTCACTCCGGCCAGTGCGAACGCGAAGAAGACCACGTTACCTGTCTGGTTGGCCACGAAGACGTGCCCGAGCACCAGATAGCTGAACGCGTCGACCAGCCCGGTGACCACGGTCAGCGCGACCAGCAAAGGCGGCAGCACGCCGTCTTTATGATCACGTGGCGGCGCGACCGTCTGCCTGGCGTCGGACAGGAGGGTGCTCAACCACGGGTAGCAGCCCATAGAACCTGATCATGCACCACGGATCGTTCGGAATGATTGATTGTCGTGGTGCGGGCCTCAGCTAGGGGTTGGAACGGCTGCGGCGCGCCAGGGTGTCCACGGTGACCGCGGCCAGCAGGACCGCAGCGGTCCATATGTTCTGGGACGCGGCGCCGAGGCCGAGCAGTTCCAGGCCGTTGTAGATCACGGCCACGATGACCCCGCCGAGGACGGCGCCCACCATCTTGCCCCGGCCGCCGAACAGGCTGGTGCCGCCGATGACGGCGGCGGCCACCGCGTACAGGACGTTGTTCCCGCCCGCGACTCCGGTGGACATCGAGCCGAGATAGGAGGCCAGGATGATGCCCATGATGCCCGCGGTCAGCCCGGCCAGGGTGAACGCGGCGACCCGGATCCGGTTCAGGTTGATGCCGGCCCGTCTGGCCGCCTCGGCGTTGCCGCCGATGGCGTAGATGTACCGGCCGAACCTGGTCCGGCCGAGCAGGAAGCTGTAGATCACCACGACGACCAGGATCACCAGCACCACCCACGGCACGCCGCGCACGACCAGGAGGAACCTGCCGCGGTTGGTGTTGCCGATCAGCACCACGACCACGCCCGCGACCGCCATGGTGGCCACCTTCAGCCAAGTCACGCTGGCGGGTGGCGCGGCGAGCCCGCTGGCCCTCCTGCGGGTGTCGCGCGTGACGAACAGCGCGCCGGCCAGCACCACGGCGACCACCATGACGATCCAGCCGGCCGTCGGGCTCATCGCGCCGGCCTCGATCCAGTAAAGGAATCCGGGATACAGCCGGATGGTCCCCCCGGAATTGGGCGCGGCCTGATTCACGACGTACAGCAGGAAGCCCAGCCCGGCCAGCTGGCCGGCCAGCGTGACCACGAAGGACGGCAGCCGCAGCCTGGTGATGATCACGCCCTGGATCAGGCCGTAGAGCGCGGGCGCGGCCAGGCCGATCAGCACGGCGACCGGCCAGGGCCAGGGATTCGGCGGTTGCAGCACCCACAGGGCGAGCGTCGCGCCGATCGCGGAGGTGAAGCCGATCGACAGGTCGATCTCGCCCAGCAGCAGCACGAACACCTCGGCCATGCCCAGCATCACGATCCACGCGGCCTGGGTCATCAGGTTGACCAAGTTGCCCGCGGACAGGAACACGGAGTCGCGGACCTGGAAGTAGATGACGATGACGGCCAGGCCGAGCAGGACGGGCAGGAAGCCGCTCTCACCTCCGCGGACCCGGGACCACCAGATCTTGACATACTCGCCGAACGAGTCGGCGATGATGTCGGGGGCGGCGCTGGCGGCGGCTTCCGACGCGATCGCGTCGGCCTCGGCGGCTTCGTTGCTGGGCTCGACTTCAGTGCTCACTGGAGCTCCCTTAGGAATGCTCGGCCGTGGCGGCGGCGAGGCGCTTGGAGGAACCCGTGGTCATCAGGTCGACGACGGACTCGGTGTCGAACCGCGATTTCGGCCCGACGGCAACCACGTGGCCCAGGCGCAGCACGGCCAGCCGGTCCGCGACGGAGAAGATGTCGTTCAGGTTGTGGGAGATGACGATCACCGCGATGTCCTGGCTCTTCAGCCGGGTGATCAGGTCAAGCACGACGCGGGTCTGGGTGACGCCGAGGGCCGCGGTCGGCTCGTCCAAGATCACCAGCTGGGCCTGGCGCAGCACGGCCCTGGCCACCGCGACGGCCTGGCGCTGGCCGCCCGACAGCGACCCGACCGGCTGGCGGACCGAGCGGACCGTCACCACGGACAGGTCGGCCAGCGTTTGCTTGGCCTGCTTTTCCATCGTGACCTCGTCCAGCGTCCAGTGACTGAGCAGCTCGCGGCCGAGGAACATGTTCTGCACGATGTCCAGGTTGTCAGCTAGCGCGAGATCCTGGTAGACGGTGGCGATGCCCAGGTCGGTGGCGTCCTTCGGGGAGTGCAGCCGGACCGGGCGGCCCTGCCAGATGATCTCGCCTGAATCGGGCAGCCAGATGCCGGAGATCGTCTTGATCAGCGTGCTCTTTCCCGCCCCGTTGTCCCCGACTATCGCCGTCACCTGCCCGGCCGGAATGTCGAGGTCGACGCCGATCAGTGCGCGTACCGGGCCGAAGTTCTTGCCGATGCCGACCAGGCGGAGCAGGGGCTCGGCGCCGTTGGCCTCGGCCGCGCGGGTCCTGGCGTACGTTATCTCGGCGCGGGTGGCGGCGAGCTTGGCGTCGGCGGCCGCGGCTTCGGCGGCCGACGCGGCGAGCTCGGCCTGCTCGGCTGCGGTCTCGGCGTCGCCCGCCGCGTGTGCTGTGCCAGCGGCGTCGGCGTGCGCGGCGGCGAGCTTGGCCTGCCGGGCGGCGGCTTCGGCGTCGTACGCGTCACCCTGGGAACCGGGGGTGTCCGGCAGGGTGTTCTGCGGGGCCTGATCGGCCTGGTCGGCCTGGTCGGAAGCCGAGGCCCGGCCCGCGTCCGCGGGCCGGGCGTCGTCCGCGCTCGGATTGGTCACCGGGCGCGCCTCCTCGTGCTTGTCGGGCGAGTGGTCATACTGAGATGCCCGCGGTCTTGCAGGCGGCCGCGTAAGAGCCGACGCACAGCTGCTGGGCGGGCACGAACTGGTCCGCGATGACGGTTGAGTTCATGTTGGAGGTGGTAACCCACTCCGGCGTCAGCAGCACCGACGGGACAGAGACCTTTGCCTGCGTGTCCTCGGTCGAGCCGTTGACCAGTGCCGATGGCGGGGTCTTGTCGGCCCGGAGGTACATGGCCAGCGCCACGGCGGCCTGGGCCTCCAGGTAGATCGGCTTGTAGACGGTGCCGCACTGGTAGCCGGACAGGATGTTCTGCAGGCCGACCAGCGTGGCGTCCTGACCGGTGACCGGGAAGGTGTCAGGCTTGACGCCCTGTGTCTGCAGGTAGTGGATGATCGGCGCGGCGTTCTCGTCGTTCGGGGTGAGGACCGAGTTGATGTTCTTGTGCGCGGTGAACTGCTGCTGGAACTCGCTCTCAGCCGTCGGCGGGTCCCAGGTCCCGGCCGGGATGCCGACGAGGGTGTAACTCTTGTTGGCGAACAGCGGGTCGAGCACCGAGAGGTAGCCCTGTGCGAACAGGGTGGCGTTGTTGTCGGTCGGGGCGCCCTTCATCACCAGGACGTTCGGGTGGCTGACCTTCCAGTTGGTGACGCAGGTCGTGAAGCCCTGGCCGATCAGCTTGCCGACCTCGACGTTGTTGAAGCTGACGTAGTACTGGCGACTGCCGCCGAGGGTCAGCCGGTCGTAGTCGATGACAGCGACGCCGTGTGACTTGGCGTAGGACTCGATCTGCGCCCCGACGCCGGAGTCCAGCGGGTCCATGATCAGGACGCTGGCGCCCTTGGTGATGTCTTCCTGGGCATCGGACAGCTCGGTGGCGTCACTGCCCTGCGCGTTCACCACGGAGTACTGGGTGGGGGACAGCCCTGCGGTGGCCAGGGCCTGGGACAGGTACGGCGCGTCGAATTCGGTGTACCGGGCCGAGGAAACGGTATCCGGCAGGATGACGCCCACGTTGCCCTTGCCCGCGGCGGCCAGGCCCTTGAGCTCTGTCATGGCGTCGAAGGTCCGGTTGAGCTGGCCGATGGAGAGCGACGGCGTCGCTGTCGCGGAACTGGAGGATGCTGGGCTGGTACTGCTGCTGGGGCTCGACGAGCTACTGCAGGCCGCGCCGGCGAGGCACAAGGCCAGCGACGCCGACACCACGAGCCCCTTCCTGGCCAGTCGAATCATATGAACCACCTCGCGTGATTAAGGAACGGCCGTTTCCCAGGCGTGCCAGACTACCGGCGTGACCTGGGCGTTCTTTACGGCCTTAGCGTCTTGATCGTAGGACGCCATTAATTAACGAGGCCTTAACATCCGCTCCGCTTCGTGAAGATACCGTGAACGTGCGGTCGCGCTGTGTTCATTCCGATTCGCGTTCTTAATTTAGAAGTTACGCGGCCCTGTTACTCGGGGGTCAGACGGTAGCCGGCCCTGGGCTGGGTGAGGATCAGCGGTGCGCTGTCGTCGGCCTCGAGCTTGGCCCGCAGCCGCCGGACGTAGACGCGCAGGTACTCGGTCTCGGTCTCGTAGCCGTGCCCCCAGACCCGGCGCAGCAGGTGGGCATGGGTAAGCAGCTTGCCCCGGTTGACGGCCAGCTCGCGCAGCAGCGCGAACTCGGTCGGGGTCAGGTGCACCGGCTGCCCGTTGCGCCGGACCTGCTGCAGCGCCAGGTCGATGACGATGTCGCCCACCACGATCACGGGCGGTGCCTGCTCGGTCGGCGCCGCCGGGCGGGTACGGCGCAGCGTGGCGGTGATCCGGGCCAGCAGTTCCTCGATGCTGAACGGCTTGGTCAGGTAGTCGTCCGCGCCCATGTGCAGGGCGGTCACCTTGTCCCGCTCGCCGCCGCGGGCCGAGACGACGATGATGGCCACCGGCGAGCGCTCGCGGATCTGGCGGCAAAGCTCGAAGCCGTCCGCCTCGGGCAGCATCAGGTCGAGCAGCACGATGTCCGGATCCTCGGTCTCCAGAAGCTGGAGCGCGCGCATGCCGTCCACGCTGACGACCGTGTCGAACCCGCGCACGGCGAGGTTGGACCTGATCAGGTCCACGATGTTGGGATCGTCCTCGATAACCAGGGCACAGGTTTTGCGCGCACCTTCGGTCATCGTCACCCCTCCACCTCGAAGGCCTGAGCCTCGAAGGGCTGAGCCTCGGCGGGCTGAGCCTCGACGGCCAGGGCCTCGACGGGCAGGTACACGCTGAAGCAGGTGCCCTTGGCTAGCGGGGTCAGCTCGATCCGGCCGCCGTGGGCCTGCGCGATCCCCATGGCGATGGAAAGGCCGAGGCCCGCGCCAGCGCTCTTGCGGTGACCATTGCCGTGGCCGCTGCTGCCGAGGCCATTGCCGCGGCCGCTGCTGCCGAGGCCATTGCCGTCGCCGCTGCTGCCGAGGCCATTGCCGCGGGCGGGGCCGCTGCCGCGTGGGGCGCTGTTGCCGCGGGCGGCCTCGAACGGCGCGGCGGTCCTTTCTGGCGGCATGCCGATGCCGTCGTCCCTGACGCTGATCACGACCTCGGACATCTGGTGACCGGCGGTCACGTGCACCTGGGTACCGGGAGGGTTGTGCCCAAGCGCGTTGTTCAGCAGGTTCACGAAAACCTGCTCCAACCGGTCATGATCGGCCCATACTACGGGAAGGCCGGGGTCGGTGGTGAGGGTGACCGCGGCCGCGCTGCCTGGCGGCAGGCAGGCGATCGCCGCCTCCACCACCAGCCGGATGTCGCACCAGTCCAGCTGCAGGTGCATGGTGCCCGACTCGATTGCGGAAAAGTCGAGCAGGTCATCGACCAGGCGGCCGAGACGGGCCGACTCGGCGGCGATCCGGTCAAGGAAGCGCTGCTGGGAATCACCGTCCCAGGTCACGTCGGTCTGCAGCAGGCTGGAGGCGTAGCCCCTTATGGCCGTCAGCGGCGTCCGCAGCTCATGGCTCAGCCGGGACAAGAACCCGCGCTGGAGTTCCCGTGACCGGCGCAGGGCGGCCGCCTCCTGGTGGGCGTGACCGGCCTCCTCGCGTTCCAGGGCCAGCCGCAGGGAGTGCGCCGCGTCCTCGAGCAGCGCGGTTTCCTCCTTGGTCGGCGGCACGCGCCGCCAGCTGGCCAGCAGGACGGTGGGACCGCCGGCGGCCACGAACGCCACCGCCCTGACGCGGTGCCGCCGGCTGCTGGCCAGCTGCCGGGCCACGCCGTCGGGCGACACGTTGCTGAGGGCCGTCTCGACGATCTCACGCATGGGTTCGGTGGCCGACGACGGGTCGGTGCCGAGCGGGCCGGCGAACGCGCGCCAGCGGGGCGGCCGGTCGGCGGGCTGGGTGATCAGCGCCACCTCCTGGGCCTGCAGGCCGCGGCGCAGCGACGCGGCCGCGATGGACAGGCCCTTGCCGACCGGCACGGGCCCGGCCAGTGTCTCCAGCATCTCGCGGATCGTCTCAAGAACCCGGTTCCTCGTGGTCACCTGGTCAAGCAGCCGGTCCCGTTCGATAGCGCTGGCGGCATAGCCGGCGTACACGGTGACCAGGGCGAGCTGATCGCGTTCCGGCGCGCCATGTTCGGCCCGGAACACCGTGATAACGCCGGACAGCCCGCCGGGCCCGAGCACGGGAACCGACCACGAGCCGGCCACCTTCGCCTTCCTGGCCAGGTCACGGAAGCTGCTCCAGGCCATGCTGACGCGGGCGTTGTCGGCGATGATGGGCCGCTCGCCCTCCGCCGCCATACCCACCGGGCCGCCCGCGGGGCCGAACGGCAGCCTGTCCCAGGGATCGAGCTGCCCTGGTGCGAACCCGAGCGACGCGGCGCAGTAGAGGATCTTGTCGCCGACCAGGTGGATGCACAGCCGCTCGCTGCCAAGCGCCGATCCAAGCGCGGACAAGATCAGCGACAGGCTGGAGGACGGGTCGGCCGACACCAGGCGGTCCGTGAGACCGTGCAACCGGGTGAGCTGCTGGCGCGCGGAGGAGTCGACCTGCTGGCCGGAGATCAGCGCGACCACGTCGTCGGGGTGGGCGTCGGCGGTGCGCAGGTCGCCCACGATCCGGCCCTGCCGCAGTACCACGATGCGATCGGCGAGCCGGAACATCTGGTCGATGTCGTGGCAGGCCAGCAAGATCGTGGTGCCCTGCCGCCGCAGCCCCATGATCAGGTCCTCGACCTGGGCCGCTTCCTTCACGCCGAGCGCGGCGGTGGGCTCGTCCAGGGCCAGCAGCCTGGGCTTGCGGCCCATGGCCCGGGCCACCGCCACCAGCTGGCGCTGGCCGCCGGACAGCGAGCGGACGTTGCGCGTGGTGTCGGTGAGCGGGATGCGTAGCGAGGCGAGAAGCTTGCCGGCCGCCGTGTGGAACCGGGTGTCGGACATCAGCAGCCAGGGGCGTTCCCGGCCGAGCATGATGTTCGCGGCCACGTCGAGGTTGTCGCACAGGGCCAGGTCCTGCCAGACCACCGCGATGCCAAGCTTGGTCGCCGTGGCCTGGTCGGCGGGCACGCGCCGGCCGGCCAAGAACACCTCGCCTGTGGCCGGGACCACATCTCCGGCGATGCAGCGGACCAGGGTGGTCTTGCCCGCTCCGTTCTCCCCGGCCAGCGCGACCAGTTCGCCGGTCCGCACGCTCAAGCTGATGTTGTCAATGGCGCGGAGCCGACCGTAGCTGACGCTCAGCCCGGATACCGTCAGCAGCGGCGCGGCAACGGCAGTAGACCCGTTGGCGCGAGGGCCCGGGTCGGCGAGGGGGTCAGCGGCCGCCGCCGCGAGTGAACCGGTCATGCCGTCATTGTGTGGCCTCAGCCGCCCGGTTGCCACACCGCGCAGTGACCACTGCGACCTGACCAGCGACTTCCACGGTCTGATTCTGCCAGCAGCCGGACGCCGGTCCAAGCCGGTGCCGGTTGTGGCCAGGCGCTAAGGGTTTACGGGGCGGCCACCAAGAGTCAGGGGACGCCGAGCACGCGCAGGACGGCCGTGGTGGCCGCGGCGGCGATCACCACGACAAGGAACGGGGCCTTGCACCAGGCCAGGACGCCGCCGGCCAGCACGCCGGCCGGGCGGGCGTACCCGGCGAAGCCGTGCCCTTCGGTCAGCGCGGTGGTCGCGACCAGCGCGGCGAGCAGGACGACGGCGGCGCTCTCGAGGAGTTTTGTGATCCTGGGCGGGACAGTGATCCGCTGGCGGAGCAGCGGGCCGGAGAGCCGGAAAGCGTAGGTTCCGGCCGACAACGTGGCCATGCCGGCCACGACCAGCGCGGGGTCCTTCACCGGCGGACCTGCGCGAGGGCGACCGCGCCGAGGGCCAGTAGCACGGGCAGGCCGGCGGGCAAGAACGGCGCGGCGGCCAGCGCGATGGCGGCGCCGGCCGCGGCGGTCCGCCTGGTCGCCCGGTCGCGGAGGGCGGGCATGATCAGGGCCAGGATCACGGCAGGGAACATGGCGTCAAGGCCGAACGCGCTGGTGTCGGTGATTGCGCCGCCGGCCAGCCCGCCGAGCACCGCGCCGGCCGGCCAGCACAGTAGGACACCCAGGCCACAAGCCCAGTAGGCCGCTGATTTGCGATCTTGGTCGTCCTGGGCCAGGGCGAAGACGACGCTCTCGTCGTTCATCACGTGGCTGCCGAGCAGGCGTCGCCAGCCCCGCCCGGTCACGTCGGGTAGGGCCAGGCCGTAGGGCAGGTGCCTGGCGTTGACCAGCAGGCCGGCCAGCGCGGCCGCGAAGGGATTGCCGCCGGCCGCGACGATGCCGATGAATAGGAACTCCGACGCGCCGGCCAGCACCAGGACGCTCTGCGCCGCCGGGACCCACAACGGCAGACCGGACGCGACGGCGATGGCTCCGTAGGACAGGCCGGTGAACCAGACCGCCAGGCAGGCCAGAGCGATGTCACGCAGGACGCCGCTCGGTAGAGTTCTGTATATCGAACCCACGGAGTTTATTATGAACAGCGATCGGGTCGTTCGTCAAAGCGAACAGTCACCTGATATACCGAACCACGCGACTCCGGGCGCGGCTTCTGGCGCGACTCCGGGCGCGGCTTCTGGTGCGGCGCCGCTTGAACTCATCGCCGCCTCGCTGCGCCGGGAGCGCCGGCGGACCGGGCTCTCGCTCACCGAGGTGGCTCGCCGGGCCGGCATCGCCAAGTCCACTCTGTCCCAGCTGGAGTCGGGGGCGGGCAACCCGAGCCTGGAGACGCTGTGGGCCATCTGCGTCGCGCTGGACGCACCGTTCTCCCGGCTGCTTGACCCACCGCGCCCGCAGGTCCAGGTCATCCGGGCCAACGAGGGCCCCACCGTGTCCTCGGCGCGCGCGGACTACCAGGCCACGCTGCTGGCCGCGTGCCCGCCTGGCGCCCGCCGCGACGTGTACCGGATAGCGGCCGAGCCGGGAGAAGCCCGCGCGTCCGACCCGCACATGCCCGGCGTGACCGAACACGTCGTGCTCAGCTCGGGCCGGGCGCTGGTGGGCGTGGCCGGCGAGCCGGTGGAACTAGCCCCGGGCGACTACATCCGCTACCCGGCCGACGTCCCCCACGTCTTCGAGGCCCTGGCGCCCGGCACCCTGGCCGTCCTCGTCTCGGAGCACATCTAGGCTGCAGGCTCATGATCATGGGTAGTTTTGGGTACTATTTGCCGCTTTCTACCCATGATCATGAAACAGCCTCCGCCGGGAGCTGGGTGATGAGGGCGGCTAGGCGGGGGGCGTCCAGGAGGTCGGCGGGGCGGACGGTCAGGTCGTCGGCGACGTAGTGGAAGGCGGCCCGCACCTCGGTCACGGGAACGCCGGCGAGCGCCGCCCAGGCCAGGCGGTAGGCGGCGAGCTGGACGGAGACGGCGCGCAGCTCGGCATCTGTGGCGGGGGCGTGGCCGGTTTTCCAGTCGACGACGTCGTAGCCGCCGTCGGGTGAGTCGGCGAACACCGCGTCGATCCGGCCGCGCACCAGCCGGTCGCCGATCAGGGTCTCGAACGGCACCTCGACCGCCTGCGGCCACCGGTCGGCCCACTCGCTGCGCTCGAACCGCGCGCGGAGCTGGCCAAGATCCTCGGTCCGGCCTGCCGGATCTTCCTGCTGGAACAGGTCAACGTCGTCGATGAGCCGCTGCTGGCCGTACCGCTGCTCCAGCCACTGGTGAAACGCCGTGCCCCGGCGGGCCTGCCTGGCCGGCGGGCGGGGCATCGGCCGGCGCACCTGCCGTGCCAGCTCGGCTGGGTCCCGGGCCAGCGACACCAGCGACGACACCGAGAGCCTGGCGGGCAGCTGGACCGGGATGCCCGCGTCGCCCCGGCGCGCTACCCGCTCGGCAGCCCGCTCCTTGAGCAGAAGGTCAGCGTCCCGGCGCCACGCCTCGACCAGCGCCCGGTCCCCGGCGCTCAGCGCGTCGAGAGGCGGCTCCGCGGCCTGGTCCGCGAGCGCCGTCTCCACCATGGCCGCGGCCTCTCGGACGGCCTCGTAATGGCGCCCGGCCGGGGTGGCCGGCCAGCCGGCCTCGTCCACCGAAGCGAGGAGCGGGTTCTCCGCGTCCGGCGGCGGCTCGGGCGCCCACTCACCGACCTTTGCCACCCCCGAGGAGCGCACCTCGGTCAGGAACGCCGACGGGCCCAGGCGGCTGCTGCCGCCCTCCCCCCACCAGTAGCCAGAACACCCCAGCCAGAACGCCGCCCGCGTCGCGGCGACGTACATCAGGCGGCGCTCCTCGGCCAGGTCGCGCGCTGCGCAGGCCTCGGTGAAGTCCTCGAGCGAGGCGGCGTCAAGCCCGCGCAACGCGGGCAGGTCGCCCGCGTCGCCCCGCAGCCCGAACGGGATCAGCCTCGGGTTGTCGGTCCACCTGGTCGACACCCGGGGCCTGGCCGGAAACACCTGGGACCGCTCCCCCGCCGCCAGGCCGGGCACGAACACGGCCGGCCACTGCAGGCCCTTGGCCGCGTGCACGGTGAGCAGCTTGACCGAGTCCGACTCCCCGACCCGCCCTGTCTCCAGGCCGAACTCCTCCTGCTGCGCCGCGGTCAGGTAGGCGAGAAAGGCGCCGAGGGTGGGCTCGGCGCCCTCGCCGGTGAACGTGTCCGCCACGTCGATGAAGGCGTCGAGATCCGCGCGGGCGGCGACGGGATCGGCACCCGGCCGCGCCGCGACCTCGATGTCCAGGCCGAGGACGCGCTCGGCCTCGGCGGCCAGGTCGGCGAGCGGGCGGCCGACGTGGGCGCGCAGCCGCCGCAGTTCGCTGCTCAGCGCGTGCATCCTGGCGTAGCCGACCGGCGAGTAAGCGCCCGGGTCGCCCAGGTCATCAAGCGCCTCGACCAGGCTGCCGGTCTCCGCGGTCAGGTCGGTGACCGCCTCCGCGAGCGCGTCCACGGGCTCGCGGAGGTCTGCTGGCCCGGCGCGGCCGTCCCCTTCGCCGCGCAGCAGGGTCCGGGCCCGGCGGCCGAGTGAGACGAGGTCACGCGGCCCGATCCGCCAGCGCGGCCCGGTGAGCAGGCGGGCCAGCGCGTCCGACGCGCCCGCGTCGTGCAGCACCCGCAGCGTGGCTACCACGTCGGCCACCTCGGGCACCGCGAGCAGGCCGCCGAGCCCGACCACCTCTACCGGGATGCCGCGGGCCTCGATGGCCCGCCGCAGCGGCACGAACTGGGACCGTTTGCGGCAAAGCACCGCGACGTCCGACGGCCGCACGCCGGCCTGGCGCTCATCAGGCCCCCTGGGCCACGGCTGCCCGTCGGGGGCACGGCCGGGCCCGACGGCCAGCAGGCCCGCGATCTGCCCGGCCACCCACTCGGCCTCGTCCGTGACTGTGTTAAGCAGCGCGCACGCCACCGCACCGCGCTGCGAGCGGTCGGGCGCGGGGACCAGCCGAGGCACCTCCCGCGCCTCGTAGCGCAGCTCCTCCTGGACGACCGCGGCCGCGTCCAGGACCCGCGAGGCGTTGCGGAAGCTGGTCGACAGCTGCAGAATCGGCGCGGGCCCGGTCGGCGCCGAGGCCCCGAACGGCCGCATCCGCGCCACCACGGGGAAGTCGGTGATGAACCGGCGCAGGTTGCCCGCGCTCGCGCCGCGCCAGCCGTAGATGGACTGGCACGGGTCGCCGACCGCGGTCACCGGGTGTCCGCCGCCGAACAGCGACCGCAGCAGCACAAGCTGCGCGTGGCTGGTGTCCTGGTACTCGTCAAGCAGCACCACGTGGTAACGGGCCCGCTCGGCCGCGCCCACCTCCGGGTGCCTGCTCGCGATCCGGGCCGCCAGCGCGACCTGATCGCCGTGGTCGAGCACCTCGCGGGCCGCTTTGGCCGCCACGTAGCGGTCAACCAGCGGGAGCAATTGCTCACGGGCCCGTTCGGTATCAATTATTTTCCGAACGGACCCTGGTGCTCGCCCCGGCAATGCCTCGAGCTCCGCCGTGAGCCAGCGGCCTACGGTGATGACGTCGCCCGTCTCGCGCAGGTGCTCGGACAGATCGCCGGCCAGCTCGAGCACGGCCGCTGTCACGGTCTGCGGCGTCCAGATGATCTCGTCCATGGGCCCGTCGTAGGCGGCCACGATCGACGCCGCCAGCTGCCAGGACAGCGCGGGCGTGATCAGCCGCATGGACGGCTCGAGCCCCTCGCGCAGGGCGTTATCGCCGACCAGCCGCCCGGCGTAGGCGTGATACGTCCCGATCACCGGATCGCCCGGGAACAGTTCCTCGTGGTCGTTCGCGTCGGCGGCGGTCGTGTCGCCGAGACCGGCGCGGCGCAGCCGGGCCAGCCGCGAACGCACCCGGTCGGCGAACTCGGCCGCGGCCTTGCGGGTGAAGGTGAGGCCGAGCACCCGGTCCGGGCGGACCATCCCGTTGGCGACCAGCCAGACCAGCCGGGCGGCCATCGTCTCGCTCTTGCCTGAGCCCGCGCCGGCCACCACCGCGAGCGGACCGAGCGGCGCCGCGATCACCTCCGCCTGCTCCGCGGTGGGCTCGGGCAGCCGCAGCAACCGCGCCAGCTGCGCCGGGCTGTACTGGACCGTGGTCACTCCGCCATTTCAGCAGAGACCACCGACATTTTTGTTGCTGCTTCGGCTGTTTGGGTGCACGCCAGTTTTGTTGAAGATGATCTTGCTCAGCGATGCTGCCTTGGCGTCTGAGTCTTGGTGTCTGTCAGATGGCTGCCCGGGGCCTGGCGGGTCCGGCGTTGCCGGGTGCCCACAGCTCG
>Ga0335075_10006254_pt1 | contig 18394 bp, 13 predicted proteins | sample Lox_Sample_24_FD_206723 | JGI IMG/M metagenome (GOLD analysis project Ga0335075, IMG submission 206723) | Soil microbial communities from Loxahatchee National Wildlife Refuge, Florida, United States - Lox_Sample_2.4 | ecosystem: Environmental > Terrestrial > Soil > Wetlands | place: USA... | reverse complement strand
CTTCATCATCTCTGCGTCGACAACGTTCAAGGTTGGTTTGTTGATCAGGCCAACGTTAATGCCACTCTCCTGCAACCTGATGACCGCATCCAGAGCGCGATAGACAGCTTCGCCAAAGGCCACGACGTAACCGCCGGCCGTCTTCGCGGCGCGAACAACATAGTCCTTGCCAGGCTCAAAGGGCTTGTCCTTGTAGAGTGGCTGGCCAGCGTCGTCGAGAATGTCCGGCACCGCGGCGCGGGTCGTAAACAGGAACCGCAGCCCGGGGTCGCCGTAGATGCGCTTCACGCAGGCGGCGAACTGATGCTGATCGACGGGAAAGTACAGCCGCGTCGTATCTTCGCCATGACCGGGCTTCACGCCGCCGTCGGCATACATGCTGTTGATGCCGAAGTGGCAGGTGTTGTCGCCCATGTCGTCCACGCCGCTGTGGCTGAAGTGCGCCAGTACGTTGGAGAAGTTCAGGCGCGACATCGTGATCTCGCTGACGCACATTTCGAGGAAAGCGCTGAACGTCGCAAAGATCCCCTGCTTGCCGGCGACAGAGCCGAAGCCGGCAGCAGCAGAAAAGTTGCCGCGCTCCATGATGCCGCCCCGCACAAAGATCTCTGGGTATGCTTTGCGGATGTGATGCAGACCGCATGAACCCTCGAGGTCGTTGTCGAAGACGCGTACGCTCTCGAGCCGCTGCTCTTCCGTCATGCCTGCGAGTATTTCGTTGACGAGCTTGCCGAAGTCGTCACGGTTCTTGCCCGCGCCGGATGAGCCTTTGTAGGTTAGCGGACTCTTGTCGGGTTTCGCGGCCTTCAGCAGTTCGACAGCGTGCGTGTACCCGCGGGCTTCAAGATAAGCAACTGCGGTATCTACCTTGAGGGTCTCGTGAGAATGCGGGCTACCCTCGGCCCCCTTGATTCCCGGCGCCATCGGCCGCTTGATCACGAGTGCATGCGGCCGGTTGTCGGCGAAGGCGCGGCACAGGTCGATGTACAGGGCATCGAGATCCTCGCCCATGGTCGTCTCGGTGGTGAGACCGTAACCGGACAAGGTACGGCTCAGATCGTAGCCGACCATGTATTCCTGCGGGTGGCCGGCAATGGTCACGTTGTTGTCATCGACCAGTATCTTCACGTTCAGCTGCTTGGCGACGGCGAGGCGCGCGGCCTCGGCGTTGTCTCCCTCCATCTGGCTGCCATCGGAGCCAAGCAGAATGACGGCCTTGCCAGGGTTCGCCATCGCAACGCCATTCACGAAGGCCCACATATGACCGAGACGGCCGGAGCTGAACTCCACGCCCGGAGTCAGCAGCTTCTCAGGATGGCCTGGCAGTCCGCTATCGAACTGGCGATAATGCAGGAGCCGCTCTGCTGGCATGGCGCCGTTGAGAACACTTAGCAGGTATTGCGTTGCCACGCGATGGCCGGCCTCATCGTAGAAGATAGGGACAATAGGCGCACCACTCTCGATGAACGCGCGAATGATCATCACCTCCGGCACCGTGTCGAATGCGCCGCCGGTATGTCCTGACAATCCGCGTGCTCCCGCAAGTGCCGTGAAAAATACGATGGCGTCACGGCACAACTGGATGTTCCATTGAAGGCTTGACCTCTGTTCTTCGGAAAGAGAAGGAACTGCTGGGTCAAGCTTCAACGTCTTCAGCTTGGAAAGGTCGATCGGAAAAATCTCAGTGCCTGTTGACATCGTCGTGCCCCCGTATCCCACGGCGCTAGGATTTACCGCCGCTGCCCATCCACTTGCCACAAAGGCGGTCGAATCACATCACCACGAAAGTCGATAGCGTCTTCGACTTTAGTGTCGCATCCGCATTCTATCCGACCTTGGTGATCATCGGCTGGTTGGTGGAATGCCGGCAACAGGATCGACAGCCAATTATGCAGAAACGCCTGTTACGCTGCAGCCGGCGCTTTTTATTTGGGGTGCCTGTCACCGCTGCCGAGAAACTGGGCTTTGAGCCGGACCCGGAATTCCTTCATGGAGGTCGGGCTGTCAAGGCCGAACCAAAGAATAATCGTTCCTATCACGATCACGTGCAAAATCACAACTAGGACGCCCACAATGAGCATTTCAACCTCCCCAGACCGGCCCCCTGCAAAGGTGCATGTCGCCCTGAACGAGCCGAAAGCCAAGGCCGCCCATATTGAAGATGCATCGAGAGACAGAGAGGTGACGGCCGATGTTTGTTTTGAGAGAGAGTCTTTCGCGGCCACTCAGAGCCGCGGCAGACGCGACACCTCTCCCCACTTCGGCATCGAGCTACTTGTCTTGCTGCTCCTGGCATGTCGTTTGGCTGATGTTCCTTGCAAACACGCAGCGACGCAATCACTTCGTAGCGCCGCCGCCTGGCATGTGGCAAATGTTCATGCAGCCAATCGACTATTTCTTGCCCTTCGGTGTAACTTCTTTCAGTGCGCCCGTTGACAAATCAAGAACAAAGCCACGAATCACTACGTCCGATGGAATCCACGGATGCGACCTGAGCTTCAGCACCTGCTTTTGTGTCTGCCAATCCACGTCGGAATAGCAGTGGAATTTATCGGGAGCAACCACCCACACGCCGCACTGCGTGTGTAAGTGCTTCTCGAATTCCTCTTCCGAAAACAGTGTCATTCCACAGCCACTGTGCCCAACGATCATGACCTCGCGCACGCCCAGGACGTGAATTGAAAACATGAGTGAGCGCACTACATCTTCCGTTGCTGCCGTCCCGACGTTTCGAATCACATCCGCGTCCGCGGGTTTGATGTCAAACCATTTGAGTAGGTCGTTCAAGCGGGGGTCCATACAGGTGAGGATTGCAATCTTCGGAGCCGGTTTGTTCGCCAGCGAGGGATCATGGTGTTCCGCACTTTTGCGGTTTGCAGCAATCGCGTGTTCGATCAAGCTCATTTGGATTCTCCTAAGTCGCGTTGCAAGTCCGGGATCCGGCTTGTGACAACGCGTGCTGTGATGCTGTTTATGCGGATCCAGCTCTTTCGTATGGGCCCGCGGTCTGTTGTTAGAGTCCCAGGGAAGATCAAGTCTCAAATTGCTAGCGGCAACTCAGGCGACCTCAGTCGCGAAGCTGATGTGGTGATTAAGCCAGAGGAACAGAATTGCAACAATCAGACCAAGGTATCGATCGATACCTTGGTCTGGTCTGTCGCAAATGTGCCCGCGAAGAAACAGTCGCGTTGATCATGGCGGAACATCCGCGTCCGTTTGGTGGCCAGCTTCAGGCCGGTTGCACGTCAATCACAAGGCGCCAGGGGCTTGGACAAATGTCTTCACTGTTTCAGGCTGACACTAAGGTGTCGGTCGACACCTTAGTCCAATAGCATTGCCCGCCTCGTTCTGGCTTAATCGCAGTTGTGTACTGCGATCTTAGGTACTGCGTTGCCGGTGCGGCACATGCGTGATGTTAACGAGTCTTTTGGCGAGGTACCGCAAAGCAATCTTGCACGAAACTCAGAACGAGCCGGTGATCGAGGAGTAGTCGATATGACACTCGATCACGAGGCGAGGAAAACTCTGCTAAGGACAGTTGGATCCAGAACTCGATGCGAGTTATTTCACCGCGTGCGGGAGTACCTGCTGTCACGTTCCTATTCGCTCCGGGCGCATCGCTATTTCTGAGTCAACAATGAGGAGGGAAGACCCCATGCGCACCATCAGCCATTTCATCAAGGGCCAGAGCGTCACGCGCACCGGCGCCGTCTTCAGCCCGGTCTACGATCCGAGCACTGGCCAGGCGCAGGCCCGTCTGGAGCACGGCGACGCCGCAATCTTGGCGGAGGCAGTGGCTGTCGCCAAGGAAGCGCAACCCGCCTGGGCCGCCATCAACCCCCAGCGCCGGGCCCGGGTGATCTTCAAGCTGAAGGCATTGATCGAAGAGCACAGGCAGGAACTCGTCCACTTGATGTCTTCCGAACACGGCAAATTGCTGGACGACTCCGACGGCGAATTGCAGCGCGGCTTGGACGTGGTGGAGTTTATGTGCGGTGTCCCACATTTGCAGAAGGGCGAATTCACCCAGGGCGCCGGCCCTGGTATCAATGTCTATTCGATCCGTGAACCACTAGGCGTCTTTGCGGGAATTCCGCCCTTCAACTTCCCCGGCATGATCCCGCTCTGGATGTTCGTCCCCGCCATCGCTGTGGGCAACTCCTTCATCCTGAAGCCGTCAGAGCGCACTCCTTCCGCTGCCCTCCGGCTCGTCGAGCTCGCACACGAAGCCGGCGTTCCGCCAGGGGTTCTCAACGTTGTGCATGGCGGTAGGGAGGTCGGTGAAGCGATCACTGATCATCCTGACATCAAGGGCATCACGTTTATTGGCTCGACTCCGGTGGCGAAGTCGGTCTACGCGCGCGGCGCAAGCAACGGCAAGCGCGTGCAATGCATGGGCGGTGCGAAGAACCACGGCGTCATCCTGCCCGACGCTGATCTTGACCAAGCCGTTACGGACATCCTCGCCGGGGCCTTTGGCTCCGCGGGTGAGCGGTGCATGGCCATGCCGGTGATCGTGCCCGTTGGCGAAAAGACGGCCGAGGCGGTTCGCGAGCGCCTCCTGCAGGAGATTCCAAAGCTGCGGGTCGGCGTCTCGACTGATCCCAACGCGCAGATGGGTCCAGTCGTCACCGCCGAACACAAGAAGAAGATCGAAGGTTATATTCAGCTTGCTGTAGACGAGGGCGCCGAGCTAGTCATCGATGGGCGGGCTCGAAGCCTGCCGGGCCATGAGGAGGGATTTTTCTTGTGGCCGACCCTGATCGACCACGTCACGCACTCAATGAAGAGCTACCAGGACGAGATCTTCGGCCCCGTGTTGCAGATCATTCGTGCGAAGACGTTCGACGAGGCGCTGAGTTACCCGACCGGCCATTACCAAGGCAACGCGGTTACGGTCTTCACGCGCGATGGAGATGCAGCCCAGCGCTTCGTCGCCGAGGTTGAGGTGGGCATGGTGGGCGTCAATTTTCCGTTGCCAACGCCGATCGGCTACTACAGTCATGGCGGCTGGAAAGACTCAGCCTTCGGCGACCTCAACCAATATGGCGAGGACAGCATCCGCTTCTTCACGCGCACAAAGAACGTGACGCAGCGCTGGCCGCACAGCGCACCGGCGACCAGCTCACTCGGTTGATTTCTGAAAGAAGAGTCGAGATTTCTCCCCACCAAGGACACGATATGCGCCACAGACTCTGGATCAAGCTAGCCCTGCTCACGCCTGTACTTCTTAGGGGAGCGGTGGCCTTTGGACAATATGATCCGCCAGCCACGCCGGCGCCATACAACCCGATTGCCCTTGCCAATGTGACAGAGGCACCACGGTCAGCCGTTCAAGCCAGGCAGAACAACTATCAAGCGCTGTCACAAAATCCGTACCTCGGAGGAGTCTCTGCGGGAAAGCTCAGTCCGACGCCGGTGGCGCTCTCCCTCGACGACGCCGTCGCTCTTGGACTAAAGCAAAATCTCGGCGGGGCTCTGGCCACCGATGCCGTTACTGATGCGCGCGGACAGCGATGGCAAGCTTTGAGCCAACTGCTCCCTCATGTAACCACCGATACGGGATTCGGAGTTCACCAAGTCAATGTGAAGGCAGCCTTCGGCCTGACGATTCCGGATGAACGTCCGATCATTGGGCCGTTTGGCTATTTCGATTCGCGGGCTTATTTCAACCAATCCGTTTTTGATTGGACTTCCATCGAGCGGGCGCGATCTTCACAGGCGCAGTTGAGGTCGGCGGAGTTCAGCTCCAAAGATGCTCGCGAGCTTATTGTGCTTGTAATTGTCGCTAACTATTTGCTCGTGATCGCCGATCAGTCGGAAGTTGAGTCTGCCGCATCGCAACGAGACACGGCTAAAGCGCTTTTTCAGCAGGCATCGGATCAGAAGACCGCAGGGCTCGCTTCCGCGGTAGATGTTCTGCGCTCACAGGTCCAACTGCAATCACGCGAACAGAAACTGATTGTCGCGCAAAATAATTTGGCGAAGCAAAAACTGGTTCTTGCGCGAGCCATCGGTCTCCCTCCGGGCCAAAAGTTCGAAATTACCACCCAGATCCCGTACAAAGAGCTGACACCTTCGAGCCTCGATGAAGCGATCCAAAGCGCCTATCACGCTCGCCCAGATTTTCAGAGCCAGATGAATCAGGTCCGTTCGGCTGAGCTCGAGAGAAAGGCCGCTTCGGCCGAGCGTTATCCGTCGTTAGGCGTGGAGACCGACTGTGGACTCTCGGGGGTCAACCCAGGTTCGTCGAACGGCACCGTCGATGCGGCTGCCACGCTCCGCATTCCTGTCTTTCAGGGCGGACGAGTTCACGGGGATATTCTCCAGGCCGACGCGTCGCTAACAAGGGAAAGACAGCGGCTCGAAGACTTGCGAGCCAAGATCGATGAGGAGGTTCGCGACGCTTATCTCGATCTGGACGCGAGTTCGCAAGAAGTTACGGTGGAGCAAAGCGCGGTAACGCTGGCCACGCGCAATCTGGAACAATCCCGCGATCGATTCGCTTCGGGAGTCACAGACAACATCGAAGTCGTTCAAGCGCAAGATGCGCTGGCAATCGCGAGCGATGCCTATATTGCCAGTCTATATAGCTATAACCTTGCCAAGATATCTTTGGCGAGATCGACCGGCGTCGCGGAATCACGCTTTGCTGAATACGTGGAGGGCAAGTGAGTATGGCTGACCAAAATCCAGCAACGAATCCACCGAAAGCAACTCAGCAAGAGGAAAGCACATCAGCGGGCAACGCCGGTGCATCTGACCTGTCGATTTCGGCTTATCCGAAAAGGCATTCCTACAAACGTTGGCTATTTCTCGGCGTCTTCATTGTTCTGGCCGTTGCAGGTGCTTTCCTCTGGCACTATCTTTCCGGCTTCGAGTCCACCGACGATGCGCAGGTGGACGTCCACCTTTACCCTGTCAGTGCTCGCATTTCCGGCTACATCCAGAAGGTCAACGTTGGGGACAACCAATGGGTCAATGAGGGCGCCACTCTCGTCGAAATCGATCCGGAAGACTATGACGTGGCGTTGGCAAAGGCTCAGGCAACGCTCGAGACCTCAGAGGCGACCGCGAAAAGCTTGAATATCGATGTGCCAATATCTTCAGTCGCAACCTCGAGCCAATTGAAATCCACGTCATCTGATATCAGGAACGCGGAGGCGGCGATCCAGGTAGCAGAGAAGCAAGCCACCGCTGCCCACGCGCGCGTTTTAGAGGCGCGAGCGGAGAATGTAAAGGCTCAAGATGACGTTACCCGCTATCACCTGCTGCTCGCGAAGGAGGAGGTGCCGAAGCAAGTCTACGATCATGCTTATGCCGCTGCGGCGACCGATGTCGCCGCCGTAGCTGCTTCGGAAGCAGACGAAGCTGCAGCTCTACAAGCCGTGCTTCAAGCCCACAGCCGCCTGACTGAAGCTGAGGCAAACTACGAAGATGCCCAGGCCGGACCGCAACGCGTTGCTTCAACACGCGCCAAGGCCCTTTCGGCCATAGCTGATGTGCAGCAGAAACGGGCTGCAGTGGATCAGGCACAGTTGAATCTGGGATACACCAAGATATTTGCACCCGTAACCGGTGAGGTTACGAAAAAGGTAGTCGTTGGGCTAAATGTTGACCCCGGCGAACAGCTGCTCACAGTGGTTCCTCTGGACCAGGTGTGGATCACCGCGAATTTCAAAGAGACCCAGCTTAAACACATGCGCGTAGGCCAGAAAGCGAGCATCGAGCTCGACTCGAACGGCCGCACTTACCACGGTCATGTCGACAGCATCGCGGGAGGAACAGGTCCCATCTTCAGCTTGCTGCCGCCCGAAAATGCAACTGGCAACTACGTGAAGATCGTCCAGCGTGTTCCAGTCAAGATCGTTCTGGAGCCGGGCGAGAATCGTGACCACCAGCTTCGGCCCGGCATGAATGTGGAAGCGAAAGTGTACTTGCGATGAGCGCTACAGCACTGTCTCTTTCGTCCGAGCAGGTCGTCTGGCGGCCTAAGGTAAATCCGTGGGCGATCGCCGCCACCGTGTCGATGGCGGCCTTTATCGAAGTACTGGACACGAGCGTTGCCAACGTTGCATTGCCTTACATCGCCGGTGGCCTGGGAGCCAGCTACGACGACAGCACCTGGGTGCTCACCTCGTACCTTGCCGCGAACGCCATCGTCTTGCCCATCAGCGGATGGCTCGCGGAGCTGATCGGCCGCAAGCGCTACTTCATGATGTCGCTTGCCATTTTCACTGTGAGTTCACTGCTCTGCGGGTTAGCGCCCAGTCTGCCGCTATTGCTGTTGTTTCGAGCCGTGCAGGGAATCGGTGGCGGCGGACTGCAACCGATGGCGCAGGCCATTCTCAACGATACGTTCCCGCCGGAGCAGCGCGGCTCGGCGTTTGCCGTATACGGCATTACTGCAGTTCTCGCCCCTACAGTTGGGCCGATGCTGGGAGGCTGGATCACTGACAGCTATTCCTGGCGCTGGATATTTTTCATCACGCTCCCCGTGGTCCTTCTCGCCCTTTATTTGACGCACACCTTGGTCGAAGATCCACCGTTCCTCCGCCGCATAAAAAGAGGCGGTATTCGGGTGGATTACATTGGAATATCGATGCTGACGCTGGGAGTCGGTTCGCTGCAGATCCTTCTGGACAAGGGGCAGGAAGACGATTGGTTCGGCTCGCACTTCATAACGACCCTGGTGATAACCTCGGCGGTTTGCCTGACTTCGTTGGTTATCTGGGAGTGGTTCCGCAAAGATCCGATCATCGATGTCCGCATGTTCAAGAGCTTCAACTTCGCCACCGCGAACTTGATGATGTTCATGATGGGCTTCATGCTCTTCAGCACCCTGGTCTTGATCCCGGAATTCCTCCAGACGCTGATGGGGTACACCGCAGAGCTTGCGGGTCTCGTCCTGTCCGGCGGCGGAGTTGTCTTGCTGGTGATGATGCCAATCGTCGGCCGGCTTACATCAAAGATTCAAGCCAGGTGGCTGATCGCGACAGGATGGCTGTGCCTCGCCATTGGTCTGTTCTATTGCGCGCACCAGATTGATTTGTTCGTCAGCTTCCGCTTCGCGATGTGGCTGCGCGTCGCGCAGGTGATAGGAATCGGATTTTTATTTGTCCCCATCACGGCAGCGGGTTACATCGGAGTTCCTCCGGAGAAGGGCAACAGCGTCTCCGGCATGATCAATTTCATGCGCAATATCGGTGGCAGCATCGGAACTTCCGTCGTGACTACGATGATTACCCGGCGAGCTCAATATCACCAGCAAATCCTCGTTGGCCACATCACTCCCGACACTCCTGCATATCGTTTGGCGCTCCATGCACTGAGCTCAAAAATCGCCCACTCTGGTCTTCGGGCCATAGACGCCCGCGACCAGGCGATTGCGAGATTCTACGAGTCGGTGCATCTGCAGGGCGGAGCACTATCCTACATGGACATCTTTTGGATATTGGGCGCGCTCTGCTCCGTCATGTTTGTTCTTGCATTTTTCCTGAAGAAAAATGATCCGGGAGCGGGTGGAGATGTCGCAGTGGGTTGAGGATAAACGCAATGATTCACACCATAACAATTGAGCGCGAGTTCGGCTGCGGAGGATCCGAAATTGCCAGGTTAGTCGCCAGCCGCCTTGGATGGAATCTGTGGGACGAACGGTTGACACAGGAAATTGCACGACTGACCGAGAGCACGCCAGAGGCAGTCGAGCGAAGAGAATGGCGAACCGATCCTGTTGTGTACAGGATTTTCCAGGACTTTCTTCGGGGCGCGTTCGAGGGAGGCTTACCGCCAACCAACCGGCTGCATTTGCTCGATGCGCGCCGGATCGCCGCTGTCTCAGAGATAGCTGTCAAGACAGCACTTGACAGCGGTCCTTCGGTCATTGTCGGCCGGGGTTCCCAATTTTTCCTGCGCAATCGTAAGGATGTCTTCCACGTATTTCTCTATGCATCTCGCAATCATAAGATCGACAGACTGATCTCTAGAGGCGAAAGTCAGGACAAGGCGATCGAACTGGTTGAGACAACCGACAAAGCGCGAGCTGCGTTCGTTCGGCAGTATTTCGGACTGGAATGGCTGGAACCCCACCTGTACCACGCAATGTTCAACGCCGGGATGGGGGAGTCATGTACAACTACGATGCTCGCGGACTGCGTTCAACAGTTTGGAGGTGACGCTGAGTGCACTTAAACGCCGCGGCAACGAAGTCAGACGTGACGCGTATCAGGTTGAGAGGACGGAGCTGTGCGTGTATTTGTAACAGGGGCAAACGGAGCGATTGGCGAACCGTTGGTTGCGGAGCTACTAAAGCAAGGACATTCTGTGGTAGGGATGACAACGAGCGAGGCGCGAGCGAAGAATCTGGAACGTCGAGGTGCCGAGGCGCGGATCGTAGACGCCTTCGATGCTATTGCGGTGGAGGAGGCACTGCGATGGTTAAAGGCGGAAGCGGTCATCGATGAACTGACTTGGCTGCCGAAGGAACAAAGCGATATGGCCAAGTACGCCGCGGGCGATAAGAAGTTAAGGATTGAGGGCGGAGGTAATTTGTTTCGCGCAGCCCTTGCAACCGGTGTGCGGCGGTATCTGCAGCAGTCAAGCGGATTCTTTTTGAAGGCGTCGGAGGGGATGCTTGCCGATGAGTCCTCGGGGCTGGATTTAAATGCAAGCCCCGGCGTAGCGGCAAGTGCGCGGACCTACAGCGAACTGGAAGCACGGCTGTTCAGTTGCAATTCCATTGAGGGCGTCGCACTGCGTTAGGATTCTTTTATGGTCCGAAAACGTGGTATCACCGCGGTGAATCGGCCGCGAATCTGGTGATAAACAACAGATTCCCGTGGTGGGCAAGGGCGAGGGCGTATCGTCCTTTGTACATATCGACGACGCTGCGGTTGGAACGGTGGCAGCATTAACGGCAGAGACCGGGGTGTAGACGAAGCGGCTTCTCGGGTGGAGACCTCGACGATTAGAGTGGCTGTCTAGTAGCAGCCCTGCGGGATGAACGGAGTTCCTGGAGCGTCGCAGGGCCGGAAACTCCGGCGATATCAACTGCTCCCGTAGGAACCAGAGGGGCGAGACTTCCCGAGGTCCGAGGTTCCTGCGGTAAGGCAGGTCTCGGCTACGTCCCCACTCTTTCTATTCCGGCAAGCAGAAATCGCTTGTTGGCGGACCCCGGTTTAAGCGGAATGGCGACGTCCACGGCTGTTTTCTCCTCTACATCATCAGTGAAAATGCTGTAGTAAGGTACCGGCCACTGATTGCCGTTCACCGTTAGTTAATAATCTGGCGGTATGGTTAGAAACCGAGGGATTTGTCAATGGCTTCTCCATCGACCGTCGATTCGGATAGCCATTGCCGCGCCCAAAAGTCAGATATACAAGACCGCGCAGGAGGCTCGAAGAGTCTTTCTGGCTTGGAGACGGATCCTCGGTGGCTCAGCGTTCTACGACTCACCAATTCCGGAAGTTTTGCCAAGGCTTCCCGGCTCTCGTCGTTGCTCTTGTATATAGCTGAACGATCTTTGCAAGGACGCACTGAAGAGATTACGGAGCAACAGATTGGCGTTCACGTCTTTGGACGCCCTACGAATTACAACCCAGGCGATGACAACATAGTGCGTCAAACCGCGAGGCAGCTGCGGCAGCGATTGGCGCTTTATTATCAGGAAGAAGGTCGAAGCGAACCGATCCAGGTCGTCGTTCCGCGTGGCGGCTATGTCCCGCAATTTCTGCGCACAACCGAACCGCCAACGGCATCGGAATTGACCAATGCGGAGTATGGACTAGTGGGTACCGCCGCTGAGGCTGCAACCCCGGTTCGAGAGGGTGTGCCTCCCACCAGAGTCACTCGGATCGGGCAACGCAGCCGAAAAATAAGATCGTCGCTGCTCTTCAGCTTTGGGGTCCTATTTGGGGTTTCGCTTGCGCTGCTTGTCGGCCTTGGAAGAAGCCGGTTGCTTCATCCCCCCTCCGAGACAGACAAGCTTTGGAATGTCCTGTTTACCCCGAAGGAGCAAACAATTGTCGTACCAGGCGACGCCGGAATCAACATGTACGGGAACCTCGCCAGGACCCAAGTCGACATCTGGGAATACGGTTCGGGCTCGTACTTGAGCAAGCCAGATGCGCAAACACCATTGGGCTTTACCTGGGCTCCCTTCGCTACCCGGCGATACACGACAATTTCAGACTTGAAGTTTGTCGCTACGCTGCTTCAACTTCCCAACATCGATCGATCGCGAATGGAAATTCGATTTGCACGCGATATCACTGCGCAAGATCTGAAGGATTCCAGCCTGATCCTCATCGGTTCCTCTAACTATGATCCGTGGATTCAGGTTTTTGACAAAAACCAGAACTTTAAGATGGTTTACAACGGGGCAGAAAACAGCATCAGCGTTGTCAATAATCATCCGATCAAGGGCGAACAGGCAAGATACACGTGGAGCGAAACCGACCCACGAAGAATCGGTTATTCCCTGATCTCCCTGACGGACAATCTGGAATCCACCGGAAAGGTCCTTCTTGTGGAAGGGACAACAATGGGTGGAGTCGACGCTGCCACCGATTTCCTCTTTCATTCAGCGCAAATGGGCGCCGTCATTCGCAGTGCCATGGGCAAAAACGGACAGCTTTCCAACTTCGAGTTGCTGTTAGAAACCACGATCTATTTGGGCGGCAGCATGAAGGCAAAGGTGATTGCGGAAAGAATCCATCCTGCGTAATTGAGAATTGGGTCAACGCGATACTCTCGCGAGGCGAGAAGTATCAATGTCCTCTCCCACTTGGCGCATCACAGAACTCCAGAGGTTCGCTCTCGCCCGATGCCCGCCTAAAATGCGGGACCGGTGAAGGACGAATGGTTGGCGAAGCCGAATTTCGCCGTTGCCGCCTGCCTTTGGGCGCCCGAAACCCCTTAGCTTGGTGAGCAACCTTTGGAATCATCAAGACTCGACTTCGCGCAATCTCACGCAAGATTCCAAGTGCCCTGGAGTGTCAGGTTGCAGGTTTTGCAGTGGCCGGACCGCCGCGCGTATGACAAATTAACCAACCATTCACGCTGCGGCCGTCAACAGGTTAAATGCACAAACAATAAGCACCGTAATTCACCGGATAGCCCCTATTGTGCGGCTCAATCAACTGGTGAACTATCCACGTGCGTCTGCGCGCTCGGCCACGGCATAGTGCCGAAGGGGCGACAACTCACGGGATGCAAGCAATTCTTGGAGGCGAGTCATGCGGCAGTTGTTGCCATGGGAACGTTCAGTCTCCGGCAATGTCCCCTATGGGGCGCCGGTTCAAGGACTTTGTACGGGACAGAGCCCTCTGGGCGGGAGGAAACGGCTTTGGCGGGGTTGGGTTGCTCCGCTGCTGGCCATGCTTTTGCTCGTGGCTTCTCACGCCATGGGGTTTGCGCAGCAAGGCTCGAATGCCGGATTAACCGGCACCGTGACTGACAAGAGCGGCGCGGTCATTCCCGGCGCTAAGGTGACCGCAACCAACCTAAATACTGGTGTAGCCTATAACGCCACCGCCACTGGAGCGGGGGTTTACAACATTCCGTCAGTCCCTCCAGGCTCCTATGAAGTCTCGACCACCGAGCAGGGGTTCAACAAGGCGATCGTCAAGGGCGTTACGTGCCATGTTGGAGAACTGTTGACCGTAGACCTCAAGCTGGATATCGCAACCGCCTCTAACACGGTCACCGTTTCCAGCGACGCGCAGCTTTTGGAAACAGCCTCGACGCAGCTCAACTCCATTGTCGACGGGCGAGAAATCGAGGATTGGCCGATATCGGCGACGGGCAGTTCACCGGGCGGCGAGCGAGACATCTCGCAATATATCTATAACAATCTGCCAGGCGCCACCGGCATCACATTCTCCGGGTCCATCAACGGGGGCCAGATCCGATCAAATGAAATCTACTATGAAGGCCTTCCATTGGGCACGATGGACACGGGTGAGGAGGGTGCGAGCGTTGACGCCGTAAGAGAAATGAGCGTGCAGACCGGCGTAATGAATGCCCAATACAACGGCGGCAGTACGGCCGTGACGAATGTTGCTCTCAAATCCGGCACGAACAACTTTCACGGCTCGCTGGTATCGATTCTGCAGAACGAAGATATGAACGCAAACAGTTATGCGGCGATACAAGCGAGGAAGCCGCGCGCTGAAGATCGGTACACTCTTTACAGTGTCTCGATCGGCGGTCCGGTACGGATTCCCAAACTCTACAACGGCACGGACAAAAGTTTCTTTTTCTTCAATTACGAAAGGGACCAGGTCGCTAATCTCGGGCTAGGCGGGGCGAACGTTACGATGCCAACTCAGCCGATGATGCGGGGTGACTTCTCTGCGTGGCTGAATCCCGCACTAACCCAGTACTCACAGTCGGGAACAGCTGTTACCAAGGATATCCTCGGCAGGCCAGTGGTCTTCGGACAAATCTACAATCCGGCAACGACGCGCATTCTGATGGCGGGCGAGGCCGATCCTGTAACCGGGCTGACGGCGGCTAGTTCGGGACTTGTTCGCGACCCATTTCCGAATAATCAGATATCCACCAGTCTCTTTGATCCCGTCGCGGTAAATATTCTGAAATTGAAATTTCCGACGAACTATCTTAGCAACAACGTCGTGAGCAACATTCCGACTTTGGCGGCACAGCAACCTACTCTCGTGCAGCATTTCATTACTGTCAAAGGCGACCAGGTCTTGACGTCGAAGCAGAAGCTCTCTTTGCTGTATGACTACGACTTCAGAAGCCTAGTTAACGGTGGGGGGACATACGCATTCTGGTCCGTGCCCAGTATTGCCAAGAATGTGTTAGACCAAGGCTATTTTCAATATTTTCATACACAGCTAGCCCGGCTCAACCATTACTGGACAATTTCGCCCAAGGTCTCCAACCACTTAGGAGTGGGTTATTTCTTTGTTCCAATTAGCTTTCAAAGTGTGCAGCCGCCTCAAAATTGGGCTTCCGAGCTCGGCATCCACAACTTCAATGGAAATGGTTTTCCTCAGATTGAGTTTGGAGGGCCGGCGGCTCTTGCCGGTGGAACCAACACGCTAGGGGTTGCCGGAACGTACCAGGGCGAACTCCGGAGCAACTCCGATTACATGCTCATCGACCAGGTGTACATCGATCATGGTGCACATCAACTGCAGGTTGGTTTCGAAGGCCGTTTCTACCTCACCAACTGGACCTATCCCACCGCACCGGGCGCTTTCGTATTTGAGAACGCGATGACCGATGACGGTGACTCTACGACGAACTATGCAGGCAACGCTTTCGCCAGTTTTCTTCTCGGGCAACTTGATGCGATTTCAAGCACGATCTATAACGGGACCCAGCATTATCGGCGCCACGAGGACGGGCTCTACGCGCAGGATGACTGGAAGGTAACACCGCATTTAACGTTGAACCTCGGGCTTCGTTGGGAGCCTGTCGGCGCGCTCTATGAAACGAACGGGGAGTGGAGCGGTGTCGACCTGTCGGTGCCAAATACTGCTGCGGGCAACCTGCCAGGCGCGCTTGTGTTTGCGAACCAGTTGAAGAAGAAAACTTTTGAGAACCCGGATTGGGGTGTGATTCTCCCACGCGTCGGATTCGCCTATAATCCCACCCCGCGCGTAGTCTTCCGCGCGGGCTTCGGGATCAACTCCCAGGCGCCCGTGTATAGCGGTGAGCCGTTTCAAGGGTCGACGCTTCCATCTACCACGGGATACACGGCCTCAGTTGCTCTCAACGCCACCACCAACCCTCAGGCGTACTCGAGCATTGCAGTGGGTAAGCTAAGTAATCCGTATCCTTCGCCCACCACGCCGTTACCGAATTTCAATCCCGCCCAAGCAAATCTGCAGAGCGTTAATGTTAATAACCCGAATGGTTCTAAACCGATGCTCTACGCGAATTACACTGCCGGATTTCAGATAGACATCGGGCGCGGAGTTATCGGCCAAATCAACTATGTCGGCAACGCGGCTCGCCGGATTCGTCAGGCTGCGCTTACGCAGATGAACCAACTCCCTGTGAGTGATCTATCGATCTATGGAGATGCTCTGGAGGACAATATTTCACTGCACCCCAATGTCCCGCTGCCCTATTCCGGCTTTAAAGGTACAGTGAATCAGGCGCTGGCGCCGATCCCGCAGTATGCCGGTGGAGGCGTCACCCTTTTCGATCCAGGCGAGGGCTGGTCGCGCTACGACGCGTTGCAGGCCACGCTCAAAAAGCAGATGACCAGAGACCTCTCGTTCTTCATTAACTACACGTGGTCCAAGACCCTGACCGATACCAACGGCGGCGTGCAGGATATTGCCAATCTGAAGGCGGAAAAAGCCGTTGCCTCGTTTCTCCACGTGCCACAGATGTTCAAAGTCACCACAATTTACGCGCTTCCTTTCGGCAAGGGTGAGTGGGTGAGCCTGCGCAGACCGATCGACTGGGTTTTCGGCGGATGGCAACTGGCGGGTAACGGCATCTACCAGTCAGGAGATACGGTTGGCATCACCGATAGTTTTGTATCTAACGGCATCTTCGCGACAACGCGTCCCAAATACACAGGCCAGCCAGTCAAGCTTAACCAAAAAGGATTCATCGACACGGTGCACAACACCGGACCGCTCTATCTCAACCCGGCCGCATTCGCGCATGTTCCGTATACGCCGAACCACAAGGTAGCATTGACGACCGGCGATGTACCCTCGATTCTGCCGGGAATTCTGGGCCCTGGCTACGCCTTTGAGAATCTCGGACTGCAAAAGGGATTCGGTCTCGGCGAAGGACGCAAGCTAACCTTCCGCGCGGATGCTTTCAATGTGCTCAACCGTGCCGGTCGCGGCGACCCGATCACCGATATCAACAACGCTAATTTCGGCCGCATCCTGAACACGCAGGCGTCTACACGCCTGAACTTCACCCCTCGAACCCTCCAGGTGCAGGCAAAGATCACGTTTTAACCTGCATGACGCAAGCAGCATTGATTTGAACATGGGAATGGATCCCTCAGGATCGAGTTGGATTTGCGCGTAAGAGCGCGCCAGCAATTTCAACGTCAGTCCCGTCCGGCGTCTTTAATCAGCGGGCCGCTGATCGCAAACAGTACGGCGTTCTGGCTCGTTCGTTGGCGATAATGCTTCAGCGGGCGCCGGCAATGCGGCAAAAAATGTGCAGACTAGTCGGCTCTGATGCATCCGTCGGAGTGATGGATGCGGCGCGGCACGCCGGTAAGAGGCTTGCAGCCAATGTGGAGCAGCACGGTCACTGGTAAGCGTCAGAATGTCCCACGCTAGTGCGCCAAACAACAGCCTGTGAATCAGCATTGCGGTTGCCACCGGGCAGACGAGCCCAATCCCCTCTCGTCGTTGGCGAACCTCTGCCCGATTGCATCTCGGCCGGGGAAGTAGCCAGCGTGCAGCTACAACCGCCTGAGTGTTCACAAAGGCGGCCATGAATAAGTAGGAGGGCTGGCCTGGATCCATGCTGCCAGAACGAGAGTGGCGTTCCGTTTTTCGAGTGAACGACTGAGGGGGCGTGCATGATGTCTTGCCTTCGCAATTATTTCATTTGCATAACAGGGCTGGGGTTGGGAATATTATCTTCCGTCTGGACACGTACGGCACCTATTGAGCTTGGAGCAACAGTATCGAACTCAGGTATCCCCTGACCACCTCTCGGCGGATAAGCGCTTTGGCCTGAAATCATCAACGCGAAAGTCAGGCTTCGTCGAGCGCATCGTAGGATTCAGAGAAGAACTTGTGGAAGATCTCAGAATATGTCGGGCCTTCGACCAGTCTCTGCGAAAAGAGTAGAACAATCGTGCCGGTCCTGTTATCCCAATAGGCAACTGTACCATACCCGCCATCCCATCCGTATCCGCGTGGCTCGCCAGGCTCCTGCTTCTTAATCACGGAGAGAGCATAGCCCCAGCCGCGGAGGTTCCAAAACCCGGGGACGAATATCGAGCGCGCTTTCACTTCCTGCGGAATGTGATCGGTGGTCATCGCATCCACGGACTCCGCCGTGAGCACCCGAGTGCTTCCAACTTTGCCCTTGTTCAGCATCATCTGCGCGAAGGCCGCGTAGTCGTCCACCGTCGATACCAGTCCGCCATGCGCACCTGGGAAACCGTGCGATTTCGCGAAGAAGCTCGATTCGCCAGATGGATCCCATACCTCCAGCTTCCCGGTTTCGTTGTTCTTCTGGTAAGCCACAGGCAATCTATGCAATTTTTCCGGCGGCACCACGAATCCGGTGTCCCTCATTCCGATTGGTTGGAATATTCGCTCTGCAAAGACATCGCCCAGGGGCTTGCGCGCCGCGCGTTCAATTAAAGCTCCAAGCAGAGTAATTGAAGTATCGTAGCGCCACACCTCTCCGGGCTGATCCATGA
>Ga0335075_10006253_pt1 | contig 18399 bp, 23 predicted proteins | sample Lox_Sample_24_FD_206723 | JGI IMG/M metagenome (GOLD analysis project Ga0335075, IMG submission 206723) | Soil microbial communities from Loxahatchee National Wildlife Refuge, Florida, United States - Lox_Sample_2.4 | ecosystem: Environmental > Terrestrial > Soil > Wetlands | place: USA... | reverse complement strand
CGGCGTTCCCTCCGCATACGAGCGCCCCGCTGGGCACCATCACGTATAACGTCATGCTCTGCCCACGTATCGGCTCCCACCAGCATGGATGAGGTTTTCGGCAAGAGCAGCGTTGTCCTAATTACTACGTGAAAACAGGCCCCACTGAAACGTGAAGACCTCCGGGTGCGCCGCCAGGGACTTGAACCCCGAACCCGCGGATTAAGAGTCCGCTGCTCAGAGACACTTTTTGAAAACTTAAGTCACAGAAATGCTATGACGTGCGGAGCTGTACCGCAACCCCGCGAGCCGAAGTGACGTGTGTACCATATCCTGCCACCCAGTACCGGGGCGTCCGAGCAAACATGGAGCAAACATGGGTGCGGAAAGGTCTAGACCACTGCTTGAACCACTCCGGTAAAGGTACAGCTGCCCGCCACGCGGTACATGCTAACCGCGTCCGGAGTCCAGCGGAAGCGGCCGACACGGTTCGTGATCCCTGCAGGTAGCGCCCTGAACTGACCTGAGCGTCATGGGCTGGGGCGCCGGGCGGGCGGCGGCAGGCTGCAGAGTTCCAAACGGGTAAAGGCAGCTGACTGCCTGCCAGTCATGTGCGGCTCGGGGCGTATGGGCCGGGTTTCGCCAGCATCTGCTTATGCGGTCGTGGCCCGTCGCGATGGCCGAACGGTATTCTGGTGGGCAGGTGCAGGGATAGCGGGAGGTTCTGATGACCACGACCGTCACGGTGGAAGTGGATGAGGATGAGCTGACCGCCGCTGCCGAGTTGCTTGGTACCAGCAGCCGCGAGGAGACGGTGCGGAGGCTGGTGGCTAATGCCGCCGCGCGGGCTGCCAATGTCGCCCGTAAGCGGGCGGAGATCGCCGAGCGGGAGGCTGCCGACAAGGCAGCGGGCCGGTGAGTGCGCGCGAGTACCTGATTGACGCGAGCGCCTACTGGCGTATCGACCGTGGGGCGGTGCTGGCCGCTGCGTGGCGTGATCATCTTGAGCGCGGCCTGGTGTGGATCTGCCCGCCGACTGAGATGGAGATCTGCCTGTAGTACCTCTGAAATTGGGCTGCAGGGTCTGACCTGGTTCGTTACGCGGCGGGCTGGTACTCGTTGATCAGCCCGCCGAGGAGCTGTCGTCGGCGGATCTGGCGGGGCGGTGCCGGGAAAGGGATTACATCGGGTGCGTCGTCGGGGGCGCGCAGGTCGAGCCCGTGTCCTTGGTGACTGCGTCCGGCGTTGTAGTGCTTGATGTACTGGGCCATGACGACGCGTGCGTGCCGTTCGCTGGCGATGAGCATCCGGTCGGTGCACTCGGCCCGTGCCGTGTGCACGAACCTCTCAGCGATCGCGTTCATACGAGGCGCCTGCGGCGCGGTCGCCACCACCTCGATCCCGCAGGCGGTGAAGACCGCATCGAACGCGGCCGTGAACTTGGAATCCCTGTCCCGGATCAGATGAGTGAACCCGCACCCGGCCTCAACCAGGCCGGCGGTGAGTTCGCGGGCCAGCTGGGTGGCCCAGGCTGCGGCCGGGAACCTGGTGATGCCCAGCAGGTGCACGTGCCGCGTGTCGTGCTCGATGACGAACGCTACATAGAGCCGGGTCAGCGTAGCTGCGCAGTCGATGTGGAAGAAATCTACCGCCAGGATCGTCGCGGCGTGTGCGCGCAGGAAGGCGCGCCAGCTATCGTCTCGCACTGCCGGGGGCGGTATCCGGTGGGAGCGCAGGATCTTGCGGATGGTGCCCGCGCCGATCCGGTGGCCGAGGCGGCGCAGCCCGCCCTGGATCCGGACCACGCCCCAGCGGGGGTTGTCTTTGGCCAGCTTGACGATCAGCTCGGCCAGTTCGCCGGCCAGCGGCGGGCGTCCCGGGGCCTTGGACTGGGTCCATTTTCTGGTCACCATGCGCCGGTGCCAGCGCAGCAACGTTCCCGGGCTGACGATCCGGTGCGCCCGCAGCGTCGTGGGCAGGATCCGAGCCAGCGCGGCAAACAGCGCCCGGTCAGCCCAGTCGGTCCTCGGCTTGGGGTTGCCGCGGCGCAGCACCGCCACCTCGTGCCGCAAGATCAGGATCTCGGCGTTCTTCGACGCCGACGACCGGGCTGACAGTGCAAGCCATGACAGTAGCGTGGTCAGGGAGCGATAGATCAGGCGAACCAGCACGACCACCCATCATCCCAGATCAGACCTAATGGCCGAATTTCGGGAGTACTACAGGCTACTGGTCACGCCGGAGACGATCCTGCGGTGGCACCGCGATATCGTCCGCCGCCGCTGGGCCACTAGGTCGATGCGCGGCAAGGCCGGCAGGCCAGCGACACGGCGAAATATCAAGGCACTCGTCCTCCGGCTGGCCAGAGAAAACCCCGGATGGGGTTACCGCAGGATCCACGGCGAACTGGCCGGCCTGGGAATCAAGGTCGCACCGCCGGCCGTATGGGAGACTCTCAAAGTCAACGGCATAGACCCCGCCCGGCACGGAGCCGGGCCGACCTGGCTGCAATTCCTGCGCTCGCAGGCCGACGCCATCCTCGCGAGTGACTTCTTCGCGGTTGACCTGCTTGACGGCACCCAGGCCTATGTCCTGGCCGTGATAGAACACGCGACCCGGCGCATCCGGATCCTCGGCGTCACGCCGCATCCCACCGGGGAGTGGACCACCCAGCAGGCCCGGAACTTGCTCATGGACCTCGGCGAACAGGCTGACCGGATCAAGTTCATGATCCGCGACCGCGGATCGGACTTCACCGCGGCCTTCGACGCCGTCCTTGCCGACGCCGGCATCCGGATCGTGCGCTGCAGCGTCCGGACGCCCCGGGATGAATGCGATCGCTGAGCGCTGGATCGGGGGATGCCGCCGTGAGTTTCTTGGACCGTACCCTCGTCTGGAACCAGGATCACCTGCGGCGGATCCTGCGCCAGGACGAGAGCCATCACAATCTGCACCGGCCGCACCGCTCCCTGCACGCAGCCGCCCCTCTGAAACCACTGCCGTAACCTATCGACCTCGACCAGTACCGCGTACGGAAACGCGCGTGCGTCGGTGGCTTGATCAACGAATATCGCCTGGTCGCATGATGTGGATGAGGTTTTCGGCACGCACAAGGAGAACTCGTGGTGCTCGACAACTACCGCTGCCCGTACGGCGTCCGGGCCCACGAAGGCCCCTCGAGCCGCCAACGTGCTGAGTTGCAAATCCGATGAGGCATGGTGATGATCCCGGAGATGAGCATCTAACCGGCAGCCCCTGCTGCCGGTTAGATGCCGGGGGAGCCAACAGGCTTGATTCCCGTCCCGATGAGCGAGCCGACGTCGAGTTCGGTGAGACCGCGCTGCGCGATCCGGGCCAGCAGGCCAGCATGGATCAGTCGCGTCGCCTTCTCGTCGCATCCGGCGATCAGCGCCCGGAATCCGGTGCCGCACACCAGATTCCAGGCAAGGTCCGGCGTGAGCGGCACCGAGTGCGGTGACTCCCGTGCCTGGACATCCCTGAGGCCGAGTTCGGTAAACCACTTCCGCAGCTTGGATGCAGAGTCGATGCGGTCGCTGGCCGACTTGGACGCTGGGGAACGGTCGGCTAGCTGCGGGATTTGGTCGGTGACCGCCTCAATCAGGCAGCGCGTGAAGCCGGTCAGGGCGCCGGCGCGCCAGGTCTGGACCGCGAGCCGGCCACCCGGGCGTAGCAGAGAGATTAGATGTCGGCTCCCGGCGTCCATGTCCGGCAGGAAGAATACGCCGAACCCTGACTGCACTAGGTCATAGGCACCGTCCTCCGGCTGCCAGGCGGTCACGTCGCCGTGGATGAACCGTAGCTGCGGCAGCTCCGGTGCCGCCCGCCGTCCGGCAGCAATCAGTGCGCTGGCCACGTCGACCGCGTCGACCCGGCCTGCCTCGCCCACGGCGTGCGCGGCGGGCCGGGCTGACGCCCCGGCGCCGCAGCAGGCGTCGAGGACCCGTTCGCCAGGGCGTGGTCGTGCGCGCTCGGCCAGCATGCTGCCCAAGGGGTCCCACAACGGGGCGGCCAGCGTCACGAAGGCGTCTGCGGCCTCATCGAACACCGTGGCCCAGGCGTCGGCGCCGCGTCCTGGTGGTTCGCCGGATTGGTGTATACCGGACTGGCTTGCTGTCATCGGGCGTTCCCCTTGCCGTAGCAGTCTGTGGGCATAACGGTGCCTGCGAAGGCGCCCGCGCCTTCGCAGGCCAGGCTCGCTGCGCGGCCGCCCTTCACAGGCGTGCCCAGTTATTCTAGCTGGAAATGAAAATCGTTTCCTTTAATTCCTTCGCTCCGCACCACGCCGGTCGGCGGGTGACCTGGTGGCGGGCGGAGCGGCAGGTTCCGGCGTGGCGAAGAGTTCTTGGGGGAGCTGGCCGGTCGTGAGGTACTCATCGACGGTGGCGGCGAGGTAGGGGCAGGCCTCGGCGGGGTGGTCGCTTGGACACTCCAGCATCCGGGACAGCACGCTGCGGGCCGACTGCAGCCGGATGAGCTGCTCGTCGCAGGCGGCGATGCGTCCCTCCACGGCGGCGCGCCAGCTGGCGTCACCGGCGTTGCCGGCCAGGAAGGCGCGGATCTCATCCAGGCTCATCGCCGCGGCGGACTGCCACATCTGGACCATAGCGATCCGGCGGACGTCGGGGTCGCTGTAGCGCCGCTTCCCGGACTGGCGTCCGCTGGGGGCGATCACGCCGCATTTCTCCCACCAGCGCAGGGTCGAGATCGCGATGGCGAAGCGGGCCGCGACCTCGCCGATCGAGTACGTGACGGTCCCGTGCTGGATCTCGCTTGACATGAAGCCGACTTTAGCTCGCAAGCTTGCCCCTGTCCGAAGTGATTGTCATTACAGGTAAGGCGGGACAGATGAACGGCAGGCAAAGCTGGCGGGTGCCGGCCGGGCTGATGCTGGGGCCCTTCGTAGCGCTCCTTGACCTCAGCATCGTGACGGTGGCGCTGCCCCGGATGGGAAGTGACCTGCATGCTGGCACGTCGGGAGTGCAGTGGGTGGTCGATGCCTACTCCGTCTGCCTGGCCGCGCTGCTGCTGTCGGGCGGAACGCTGGGGGACCGGTACGGCCGCAGGCGGGCGTACCTGGCCGGGCTGACGATGTTCACCCTGGCCTCGGCGGCCTGCGCAGCCGCGCCGGGCGCCGGGTTCCTTATCACCGCGCGGGCGGTGCAGGGAGCGGCCTCTGCCCTGGTCATGACGGGCGCTCTGTCCCTGCTCGTGCAGGCCTACCCCGACCCGGCCGCGCGGGCACGGATGCTGGGACTGAACAGCATGATCGCCGGCTCGTCCATCGTGTTCGGCCCGGTGCTCGGCGGCGTGCTCGTCGACGCCGCCGGGTGGCGCACGATTTTCCTGATCAACCTTCCGGTCGGCGCGGCCGCGGTATGGCTGGTCGCCCGGGCGATGCCGGAGAGCGCCGACCGCGAGCACGCCGCCCTCGACCCGGCCGGCCAGTTGCTCGGCCTGTTGTGCCTGGCCGCGCTGACATACGGGCTGATCGAGAGCCGCGACAACGGCTGGGGATCGCCGGGGACGCTCGTGCCGCTTGCAGTTGCAACCGCATCCGGGGCAGCGTTCGTCCTGGCCGAACGGCGGCTGGCCCGGCCGATGCTGCCGCTGGGCCTGTTCGCGGACCGCCGCTTCACGGTCCCGAACGTGGCCTCGTTCGTGCTCGGCTTCGGCACCAGCGCGGTGTTCGTGCTGCTGTCGCTGTACCTGCAGGACGTCCAGCACCGCTCACCGCTGGCCGCCGGACTGCTGTTTCTGCCGATGTCCGTGGTCATCTGCCTTACCGGGCCGGCCGCCGCCCGCTGGTGCGCCCGCTTCGGCCCGCTGCCGGTGATGGCCGCCGGCTACGCGGTGTCCGGCGCCGGGCTGCTCGGTCTCCTAGCGCTCGGTACCCGCAGCGGCGTAACCGCGGTCATCGTCTTCGGGGTGGTCCTCGGGGCCGGCATGGGAGCCTCGATCGCCCCGACCCAGCTGGCGGGCGTGCTCGCTCTGCCCAGGCAGCGGTCCGGCCTCGCCTCGGCCTGCATCGCCACCACCCGCCAGGGCGGCACCGCCCTCGGCGTCGCCGTCCTCGGCCTGATCATCGCCACCGCCACCGGCGCCCCGGCCAGTCCCGGCTACCCCGCCGGGTTCGTCCGCGGACTGCACCGCGCGGGGATCGTCTCCGGCGCGCTCACCCTCGCCACCGCGGCCCTGCTCGCCGCGATGGCCGCAGCCGGGCAGGCGGCGGGATCCGGCGGCGCGGCCACGGCCGATCCGTCTCACCCCCAGGGGCCGGTGGCCCGCATCCGGCCCTGACCGCGTCCGGCGCGGTCTCGTTCACGCGGTCAGGCGCGGCGAGTCACGATGACGTTGTCGGCCACGGCCGCGGTCTGGCCGTCCGGGCCGGCCGCGACCCGCTCGGCCCGCTCACAGGTCCCGGTCTCCCACGCGGGGCCGAGGCCCAGGCTGGCAAGGGTCTGCGCCGGGGCGGGAACTCCGGCTCTCGGCCGTCGGCGGGCCGCCAGGACCACGGCACGGCCGAACCGTGGTCTATGACCACCAGGCAGCCGCCAGGACGGACCTGTCCGGCCGCGTCCCGCGGATGCGGTCCCGGTCGAGCGGCACCGGGCTGTGGAAGTAACAGGCGTAGACCAGGTGGAACGTACCCTCAGGTAGGGAGCGGGACAGGTCGTGTTGGCCGGCGGTGACCCGGTCGACGAACCCGAGTTCCGCCGCGGCAGCGGCGACGCGACTGACGGCGGTAGCGGAGACGTCCGTGGCCGAGACGTGCCAGCCGAGCGAGGCGAGCCACAGCGCGTCGTCGCCGTGCCCGCAGCCGAGGTCCCACGCCCGCCCGGGCGCCGGGCCGAGCCCGGGCAGCACCGTGACAAGCCGGGCGTTCGGCTGCCGACCCCACGCCGGGCCGGCAGCCTGGTAGCGCGGCTCCCGGAAGTCCGCGCTGGCGGTTGGGTCGGCAGTCATGAGATTCCCGCCCCCGATCGGGTCGTGTACGTCGCATCGCCTACTCCGCATACTCGCTTCCACGCGCCGCCGCGTAAGCAACCTTGCTGAAACGGCAAACCGGGGCCGCCGCCAGCCGGCTCGGATGCCCGTGACCAGGCGCTGCCGGGCCGCCGCCCGGCGAGCGATGGCGTCGGCCGGTCACGGGTGCGCCCGCAGGTTGAGTCGCCCGGCGCTGGCTATGCTTCGGCTGCGTGCCGGATCGCGTCGAGGACGATGTGCGCCACGTGCTCGTCGGTGAGGGTGTACTCGACCTCGCGGGCGTGCCGCCGGGCAGCCCGACGCGGGAGGAGCGCAGCACCCGCAGGTGCTGGGAAACCAGCGGCTGGCTCACCCCTAGCGCCGCGACCAGCTCGTGCACGGCGCGGCCGCGCGCCGCGAGCTCCCGCACGATGCCCAGCCGGACGGGAGAGGCAAGCGCCCGCAGCAGCTCGCTGGCGGCCTCAAGAGAAGGATCGGGCTGCCCTGGCATTGTCATGTGCGCAAGTCGGCATATATGCCAATTATGCCGTGGATTCCCGCACGGCCGGGCGGAGGGCAGCCCGCGGGCGGGCTAGTGCCCGCGGTCCCGCCGCTCTCCGTTCCCGCGGGTTCTGCGCCCGTCATCCGGAACGGGTGCGTGGTTCCCGTCCCGGCCGCGCCGTTCGTGCCGTGCAGCGGTCAGTGCTCGTCCCAGTGGCCTGCGTGGGCGGCGTGCCGGTGACCGTCGTGCACGTAGTCGGTGTGATCCTGGTGTGGGACGGCGACGTGGCCGCAGCCGGCCGCGTGCTGGTGCTCGTGGCCCCCGTGCTCGGCGTGGTCGGCGGGCTCGCACTCGTCCGCGTGGTCTTCGTGCACGCGGTGAAGGTGGCCGTCGTGGGCGTAGTCGGTGTGGTCCTCGTGCGGGACGGCGACGTGCCCGCAGCCCTCGCCGTGGGCGTGAGCGTGGCCGGCGTGCTCGTGATGCGTGGCGGAGTCGGTCATGACGCTGGTCCTTCCAGAGCGTGAATCATCGTTGCATCTACATATTAGGATATCGCTATGTATTAATGCAAGAGATTCGTCCCCAGCGTGGCGATGGCCGCTGCAGCCGCCACCGAGCAAGATCTCGGCGATCGGCCCCCGGCTGGCGGGCGCGCCGTGCCTGCGGGCCCCGGGCGGCGAGTCCGTGATGAACGTTCTCGTCCCCGCTGCCTGGGCGGCCTTCCGGTGGGGTGGTTACTGGCCGGGCCGCGAGGAGTAGGAGAGCAGTGCCATCTCGCGTGCGTTCTTGATCGCGCGGGCCATGTCGCGCTGCTGACGGGGGGTGAGCCTGGTGACGCGCCGGCTGCGGATCTTGCCGCGGTCGGAGATGAACCTGCGCAGCAGCGCGGTGTCCTTGTAGTCGATGTAGGTGATGCCCGCCGCGTCGAGCGGGTTCGGGCGGTCCTTGAGGTTCTTGCGGCGGGCGGCTGGCTTGGCCATCGTGATCTGGTCTCTCCTGCCGTTTCTACCAGCTTGACTTGCGGACGCCGGGTAGCTGGCCGGCGTGCGCGAGGCGGCGGGCGTTGATGCGGGACAGGCCGAACGCGCGCAGGTAGCCGCGCGGCCGGCCGTCGATCGCGTCGCGGTTGCGCAGGCGGGTGGCGCTGGCGTCGCGGGGCTGGCGCTGCGGTTCCCGCACGGCGGCGGCGCGGTCGTCTGGGCCGGTGGCCGGGGAGGCGATGGTCCGCTTGAGCTCAGCGCGGCGCTCTGCGTACCGGGCGACGACCGCGCGGCGCTGCTCGTTCCTGGCGATCTTGCTCTTCTTGGCCATGCCTGCCGCCTCAGATCGTCTCGCCGCGGGCGCGGATGACCGCGACTGCCTTCTCGGTGCCGATCCGGTCGATTGTCTTGATCGCCTTCGTGCTCAGCCTCAGCCGCACGTAGCGGCCCTCGCCGGGCAGCCAGTAGCGGCGGACCTGGGTGTTGGGGTTGAACCGGCGCGATGTGCGCTGGTTGGAGTGGGGCACGGACTTGCCGAACGACGGCGCGCGGCCAGTCAGTTGGCAGTGAGCGGACACAGAGGCCTCCTTGCGGCGGGTTTTACCCTTTTGGGGCCTAACGTTCTTCGCGGAGCTCGACATGGCGGCGCACGACCGGGTCGTACTTGCGCAGCGTCAGCCGGTCGGGGTTGTTGCGGCGGTTCTTCCTGGTCGCGTACGTGCAGCCGGTGCCCGCGGTGGAGCGGAGCTTGATGATCGGGCGCAGTTCGCTGCGGGCCATGGGCTGGAGGATCCCTTCCTGGTCGAGGATGGCGGCCATTCTATCGTCACTGATGGAAATGATTGTCATTTTCGTTAGTGTACACTTTCCGCCAAGGACCTGCCCCCGCGTCTGTCTTCAAGGAGGGGATCGCACATGCCGGACGGGATCCGGTTGCCGGTGGTGGTGGTGTCCGGGCTGCACCAGGCACAGCGGCGCCGGGCCGTGCGTGAGCTGCTGGCGGAAGTCCCGGCAGCAGTCGTGCTGCATCACGACCTGTCCGCGGCGGGCGACGGCGTTGTCGCCCGCCGCATCTGGGATAACCTCGGCACCTCGCACGAGGCGCGGGTGCCGCTCGTCAACGGCTGCCCGTGCTGCGCGCTGCGCGAGGACCTGCTCCCGGAACTCGCGCGGATCGCCGCGGCGGGCCGCCACCGGCTGGCGGTCGTGGAGCTGTGGGGCGGCTGCGACCCGCAGGTCACGACCGAAACTATCGCCGCCGGCGAGGCAGGCGGACAGGCCATGAGCGAGGTCACCGTGATCGCCGGGGTCGTCACCGCCGTCGACGCAGCCCGGCTGATCCCCGGCCTCTCGCAAGGCGACCTGCTGTCCGACCACGGCCTGCACACCGCTCCCGACGACGAGCGGACCCTCGCCGAGGCCCTTGCCCGCCAGATCGAGTACGCCAGCGCGCTCGCTGTCGCCGTGGCCGCCGAGCAAGGGCTGGACGACATCCGGACGGGCATCGCGATGCTCCGCCATCTGCAGCCTTCTGCCCGCATCGTCCGCCTGGGGGCAGGCGAGCTTCCCGGCGCAGCGCGAGCTGGATTCGACGTCCTGGCGGCTGCTCACCGCGTCAGCCCGGCGCTGGCCCGGATGCCGCAGGAAGACCAGGCAGAGGGCGTCGCCACCATGGTCTGGGAGGCGCGGCGGCCATTCCACCCCGCGCGCCTGTACGAGGCGCTCGACCTGCTGGTACCCGCCGCGCAGCGCAGCCGGGGCCGGTTCTGGCTGGCCAACCGGCCGCAGGTGATGCTCGGCTGGGACGCGGCCGGGGGCAGCCTCGCCGTGGAGGACTGCGGGCCCTGGCTCGCCTGCCTGCCGGACGAGGAATGGGACCGCCATTCCCCCGAGCGCCGCGCCGCCGCGGCGGCGGACTGGGACCCGCGCTGGGGCGACCGCTTCCAGCTCCTCGCGTTCACCGCACAGGACCTCGACACCGTCGGCATCAGGGAACTGCTCGACTCCTGCCTGCTCACCGACGGCGAACTCGCCGCCGGCGAGGAAGGCTGGAAAACGCTGCCGGACGAGTTCGCGGAACTGCTTGACCCGGTTCCCTGAACGCCCGCCAACGGGAGAAGCCGAAGCGCCGCAGGGACACAAGACCCGCCCGGGAAAGCAGGTGACGCGCACCTGCCACCTGCACGCCGCCTGAGCGGCACCACCAGGAACCAAAAAGGAGAGGAACATGGCCGTCCCCAAGCGCAGGAAATCCCGCAGCCGGACCAGGCACCGGCGGGCCCAGTGGAAGGCGGAACCAGTCGGCCTGGTCCCCGTCTTCATCGGCGGACGCGAGTACCTGGTGCCCCCGCGCCTTGTCTCCGCCTACCGGCGCGGCCTGATCGATCCCCCGTCCTGACCGTCGTCCGGGGTGCCCGGCAGCCCTCGGGCGTCAGGCCCGGTCACACCACCGTCCCAGGCGGCGATGACCATTAGCGTGCCGCCCCTGCCTGGCCTTGCTCACCGGCCTGCCGGGCGCGTGCAGCCCGCCGGGCGCCCGCGGCGATGAGGTCGGCCTCGATCTGGGTGCCGACCACATGCCCGCCCATCCGCACCTCGGCCGACTCAAGGCCGAGCGGCGCCACCAGCTTGGCGTTCGCCTAGAGCAGCGGCGCGACGACCAGCGCGTCCAGCGTCACCCGGGTGCCGTCCGCGAGCCGGGCCCCGTCAGCTTCCCGTCGTCGGACTCGACTGCGGCGACCGGGCCGTCGACGACCGTGATACCGAGGGCTTCCAACTGCTCCCGTTGCTCGCCGGCCAGCTCGGAGGCGATGTGCCGTAGCAGGCTCACCCGGGAGGCTGAGCTCCCCCCGTCGGAACCGCGCCAGCGTACCGCTCAGGCCGGCCACGCCTCGCCGATCACCACGATGTCGTAACTGCCTGCTGCGGAGGGTTCGTCCGTGCAGCCCATGATCGGCGCCTGTTCCCAGTTTGACAAAGCGGCTTGCCGGATCAGCAATGAGGATATGAACGATGAGGACGGAGTGCTCCACGGAGTCGGCCGCGCCTGCGGGCCGTGCGCCGGCAACGCGGGCTGACGCTCGCCGGCCGAATTCGACACCCGCGTCGCGCACTGTTCGGCAGCGCCGGACCCGAGGCAGCCGAGGCGCTGGTCCGGTTCGGTCCCCAGGGCGAGCGAGTCCACATGCGCGCCCGTTCGCGGACCAGAACCGGCAGGCCGGGATGAGCCCCAGCCTCGCCGCAGCGACCCGGGGCCGCACTTGAAGATGGCCGCCGCTCCGGTGAAGACGGGACGGCGGGCCCGCGCTGGCCGCCGCTGCGGCGGCCGCGGTTATCCGGCAGTCCCGCGCGACATCAGGAAGGCTGGGAGCCGGGCGCGGCGGCAGTGACATGGAAGTGGCCGATCTTGGCCTGGGCGCGGACGCTCGGGATACGGCGCAGAGCCCGCAGTGGGAGAGGCCAGGCGGCTGGGTGGTAGTCCATCAGGTGCCAGGTCTCTACGAGGTGCAGGCGGTGATGCCACGCGGCCAGCTCTGACAGGTCCCGCACACCCCAGCGGAACTGGCTCTCAGCGCCGCAGACGTGGCTGAGCTGCCGGTAGCGCCCAGGAGGCCGGTGCGGGGGGCCCGTAGTATCGACGAGCAGGTGGCTGCCCGGGCAGCGGTCGGCCAGGCCGGTGACCAGATCCCTGACGGCGTCCTCCTCGAGGTACATCGTCAGCCCCTCCAGCACGAACAGCCGCGGCCCGTCAATCGCGGCCACCTGGTCCCGCCACCCGCTGTCCAGCGCCGACTCGCCCAGGACGATGCGGTTCGGCGCCGGCGGCAGCAGTGCGGAGCGGAGCGCGGCGACCCCGGGAAGGTCGATGTCGATCCAGTCGGCATCGAGGTCCCGGAGGCGGACGCAGCGGGTGCACAGGCCCGCGCCGATGGTGACGAGCGTCGGATGTCGGCTGGCCTCGGCAAACGAGCGCACGGCGGCGTCGAGGATCGCGGTCCGCACCGCGGCGGCGGCCACGACGGCCCCGAAGGACCAGTCTCCGCCCAAGCGCGACAAACCGAGCCCCCCAAGCAGCACGCTGGCCGCCGGATCGCTGATGACCGGGTCAGGGCCGCTGCTGGCCAGGTGGCGGGCCAGCAGCGAGACAACGAACGTCTGCGGCACTCCGTGGAGCGCCGGCGCGGTCCCGGGTGCCGGGACATGCTGGTGGCCCTGCGACACCTGCGCATCTCCCGGAGCCGGCTGCTGGACAACAGCCAGTCTATCGAACACGGAAATCGTTTCCAGTAGTCACTGGTCTCCCCGGAGGAGGAGCCATATCGCGGGCAGGCCGGCGCGGAGTCTGCGGCCACCCCTTTGACGCCAGGCCGGCCAGTGCCCTCCAGGCCGGCCGGGTACAGCGAGCCGGGCCAGCTACGCCACCGGGCCCTCCGGTGAGCTGGCCCTGCCGAGGCGCGCCGCCACTTCGCGCCATTCCCGTTCCAGCGAGCACGGTTCAGGCGGGGCCAGTGCCGGGGTGGACCCGGGGCGCGGCGTCCGGTGCCCGACGCCGGCGGTTGCCGTGACTTCCGCCTCGTAGTGCGCGAACCAGCGGCCCGCCCTGATCAGCGCACTGGGCGGGGAGGACCGGCCCCGGCGGGATACGTCAGCAACCTCGGCCAGGTCGTAAAGGCCATCCACCTGGTCACCGGCCACCGCGGTGGGTGCCATGCCGCGCAAGAGGAGGCAGCCATGCCCGGAGGCCTGGAGGAACATGCCGCACCGCCAGATGACGGCGTACCCGCCGGCCTCGGCTCTGCGGTACCGGCTAGGCCAGGGCCGGTCCGGCACCGTCTGGCGGATGAACCCGAGCCGGAGCAGGAGATTGCCGCCAGGATGCTCCACATCCCGGCCCATCAGCCAGAACTGAACCTCCAGTAGCCGGACGAGCGCGGACTTCCCCTCGCCGGACGGAGCGCTCCTGTCCGTGCCGCGGGCCGAGTGGCGACGGGCAGTCATCCTCGACCCGGGCTTTCGAGCTGAACGGGCCTGTGCTTCACTGCGCACCGGCCGGTGCCCGCCTGACGCGGGATGCGACGGCGGATGAGCGGGACCTGCTGGCCGCGACGGCCGCCAGTGACGCGTTCCGCGGGACCGCGGCCAGCAACGGGGAGTCCGCTGGGAACGCCCGCATGGTTAGCTGCCTGATTCACCGCCTGACCTCCATGACATTCCGGGCGCAAGGCGTCGCAGGCTGGTACCACGTCCAGCACGTCGGAACGCGAGCGGATCCCGGTGCCGATATTAGATGAAAATGACAACCATTTGCACTAGGCTACGATACCCGTAACTCACTTCCCGCTCCGGAGACTCGCGATGGCAGCCGACGAACCGCGCCCGATCGCCTCCGTGCAGGCCAGGCCGGGCCGGACGGGCACTCCCTCTACCCGTTGCTGGTGATCGTCGGGCAGCTTCTGAGCGCCCCGCACCGTGGGAGCCCGCCCGTGCCCGTGTCCGGCCTGGTCATAGACCGGGAGAGCCGGGAAGTCCGGACCGGTGCGGCCGCGGTCGAGCTGACCTTCCGGGAATTCGAGCTGCTGGTCTTCCTCACGGCAAACCCCGGGAAGTGTTCTCCCGCGAGCAACTCCTGCGGAGAGTATGGGGACGCGGGCCCAGGAAGGGCGCCCGCACCGTCGACGTGCACGTGCACCGGCTGCGCCGCAAGCTCGGCCCCAGGTACGGCCGGAGCCTAGTCACCGTCCGTAACGTCGGGTACAAGTTCGCCCCGCCGGGCTGCCTGGTCGGCTTCCCTGCCCCGGTGCCGGGGGAAAGCCGGAAACGAGGCTGAGACCTGACCGCGCTCTTTCCCGGCGCTCTTTCTCCGGCCCGCATGCCCGTATAGCACGCCGCACACACGTAGAGGCGGCGTGCGGGGAGCCTGGATGGCCGGCTTCCACGCCTTCCCCGACGGGCCGCCTGGCAGTGGCTAAGCGACTGTCGGGCTACCGCAATCGGCCTGGACTTCCGCTCGCTGACCTGGGGGAGCGGCTGAGATCTGCGGAAGTCGGTGACGGCTGGTGGAGCATGCGCGGCGGGCGCGTTCGCCTGCCTTTCCGCCGTGAGCGCCCGGTAGGACCGCGCGGGCGCTCACCGGGCACGGGGCTAGTGATGGCGGATGGAGTTGTCCGCGGTGGCAGGGAGGGTCTGCCGCGCGGCTGTGCCGGTCAGGGCTGGCTCGGGTCGAGTGCGCGGAGGGTGCCGTTGCGGGTGGCGGCGACGAGCATGCCGCGGCCGTTCCAGGCGATGGCGGCGACGTCGTCTTCCAGGCCCCACCCGGCGGTGGTGATCCTCGGGCGTCCAGGCTTCCCGGCGGTTGCGTTCCACAGCGCGATGGTTCCCTCAGCGCCTGCGGTGGCAAGGATCGTGCCGCTGCCGGGCCGCCAGGCCAGCGCAGTGAGCACGTCGTGGGCGCAGAGAATCTGCGGTGCCTTGCCCTGCGGCCCGCTGCCTGTGAAGTCCCACACGGTGACCTGGGAGGAGCCGCCAGCGGCTAGCCACCGGCCGGTGTCATCGAACGCCAGCTGGGCTGCCTTGCCGAGGCGGGCGGGGAGGGTGATCTCGGCGACGTCGCCAGTGCGCCGCACGTGGATGGGGGTGTCCTGGCCGCTGACGCAGATCCAGTGGCCGCTGGGCGAGACCGCGATCGTGGGGCAGCCACTGGGAAGGGCAAGGCTGGCGGCGGGGATAGCCTGGCGGCGCGCGTGGCAGCGAACCTCGTTGTCGCTGGCGACAACGAGCCCGCCGCCGGGCAGCCACGCCAGGTCGGCCACCGGGCGGGGAAGCAGCGCCGTGCGCCACAGCTGCCGGCCGGCGGCGTCGAAGATGACAGCGGCGCACCCGTCGGTGACCGCTACCGTGCCGGGAGCCCCCCACCGGACCCTCGCCGAACGCCGGCCGCTGGCCAGCACCGTGGCGCGGCCGTCGTCAGCGTGCCACAGGGCGTAGCCCCGCGGGCCGGCGAGAACCAGGTGCCTGCCGTCCGGAGAGAACGCCAGGTCCAGGACCCCTCCCGGCATGGTGAGCGTGGCGACCGGGCGCCCGTCAGCGGCGTCGAGTACCCACGCCGTGCCCGCTGCGCCGCCGACCGCCACCAAGCGGCCCGCGGCGGTGAGAGCGGTCGGCACGTCATCGACCGCCACCCGCCACGACGCTGCGGCGCGCGCGGCTCCAGTCCTGCCTCGAACTCGGCGCTGCGCTGGCTGCGACCTGCCTTGGCCGGCGCAATCCGCTGTCCTTGGCCTCTGTGACAAGGTCCCGCCCGGCGGCGTTCCCCTGCCGGTTTCCTGGAAGCCCGCCGGCGCCTTGACGGGCAGGCGGGAACCGCGCTCTGCAGCAGCCATCGCACTCCTTTGCGCTATCCCGCCGTAGGATCCGGCGGTCCAGACCAGTCCATCTTAAATGGAAATGAATGTCATATTCAATAAATCATCCCGGGGAGAGCGAGTGCCCCGAGGATGGCCAGTGCAAGGTCCATGCGCTGGGAGGCTGACGGCTGGGCGCATTCATCCGTGCCGCGCGATGGGCGCACGAGCAGGTGGCCGCTCGCGAGAGGCCGGACGCGGGTTCACCATCAGCGTGGCAAGGGGCAGTGGCCCCGGCTTTCGGCTTACCGGCTATGGGCGTGACCGGCGGGTCGCCCGAGGGCATCGGCTGCTCACAGGCCCGGGAGGCCGCTGCTCCTGGCCACCGTCGGCATTCCCGGCTCAGCCCGGCGTCCGGGGCGGGGGGGTCAGCGGGCGCAGGACGAGCAGATGCCGAAAATCTCGACAGTGTGGTCGACGTCGGTGTACCCGAACTGCTCCGCGACCGCGCTTGTCCACCGCTCGATCGCCGGGCCTTCGACTTCCTCGGCCCGCCCGCAGCCCCGGCACACCAGGTGATGGTGGTGGGTGCCCGGTGCCCGGCAGTAGCGGTAGGACGTCGTCCCGTCCGGGGAGACGATCACGTCCGCCACGCCACGGGCGGCGAGGCCTTGCAACTGCCGGTACACGGTAGTCAGCCCAACCGACTGCGCATCGCCGCGCAGAGCGTCGTAGACCTCTTGCGCGCTGCGGAACCCGTCGACCCGTTCCAGGGCCTCGCGTACCGCGTCGGCCTGGGCGGTATGACGGGGCTTCGCCGGAGTGCTCACGCTCTCCACGTTACCTGCCCCGATGCCTAACTTCACGACCGCGGGCTGCACGCCTGCGCCACGCCAGGACCTTGGGTAAGGCCGCCGGATCCCGTGCACCATTGGGACAGGCCGGGCGAGGCTACTAGTCTCCACTGGTGGCATTGACGCCGCCCTGGTTGCCGCGCGATGCGACAGCCTGATTGACGCGATCAGAAGGGTTCCACCGCAGATGCCCCGCAAGCGCAACACCGCCCGAAGGGGACGGCTTCTGGAGGCGGGGATCGCCGTGTTCGCGGTCAAGGGCGTTTCGGAGGCGACGGTCGAGGACATCGCGGCCGCGGCCGGTGTTGCGAAGGGTGCGTTTTATCTGGACTTCGCGTCGAAGGACGACTTCGTCGCCGCGCTCAGGGCACAGTGGGTCGCCGACTTCGCTTCCCGTCAGCGTGCCGCGATGGAGCAACGGCCACCCGGGGACTGGCTCGGGCGGCTGGACGCCTGGGTCGCGGCGGGCATGGAGGCGTACCACTCCAGCCATGAGTTCCACGATGTCTTGTTCCGCCACGACGCCGCGGCGGTGGCAGCTGGCGAGCACGCCAGGGCAGCCTGGGACGACAGTGGTGTCGTTGCGGACCTGGCACAGTTTCTGGCCGACGGCACCGAAGCGGGTGTGTTCACGGTTGCCGACGCGAAGACGACCGCTTTTCTTCTGTACGGCATGTATACGTGGGCTGCGGACCATGCGCTGCATCACCGCGATGACGCCGCTGCTATCCGGCAGATCGTATCGGTCACTCACCAGCTGTTCCGCCGGGCAGTGGCCCACCCCGATCCTCGGCCCGAAACGGAGAGCACCCGACGGCCGACAGCTGCCCGGACAGCCGCGGCAGCCGATCCGGGACGACGCCGGGCTGCGCCTGGCCGTGGCTGACGGGCAGGACGGCGGCGGCGCCTGGCTCCGCACGCTGGCCGGCTCGTCAGCCGAGATCGCGAAGCTTGGTGTAGAGCAGCTGGACTGCATCAGCTGGTCGCGCGGTGAGATAGACGTCGTCCGCCAGGATTACCCGCTTGTTCTTCACGGCGTCGAGTTGATCGGCGCCGGGCAGTGACGTCAGTGTCTTCAGGCTCTGTGCCTCGTCGCTGCCGAACCCTGGGCTGTAGGCGATTACGATCGCCCAGGGATTCAGTGCGATCAGCTTCTCCGCGCTGACCGGCACGAAGCTGCCGTTGATGCCGGAGAACGCGTCGGTCATGTTCACCGACCGTAGTTCGGTGTCCTCCAGGCTTGTTGCGCCCAGCGCGTAGACGTCGCCGGCGTACGGGGCGATCATGCCGACGCTGTGCTGCGGCAACGCTTGGGCCTGCTGCTCGACGTGGGCGATCGACTGCTTCATCTTGGCCACTGAGCTGGCCGCGTAGTCGCTGGTACCGAGGAGCCGTCCGACGAGGGTGATGTCGCTGTATATCGCGTCGTAGCCGGTGTGCCCGCCGTGCGTGCTGGGGTAGGTCTCGCATCCGTTGTTGACGGTCATGGATTGGATGCCCAGGGTGGAGAGCTGGCTGGCCAGTTCCGGTGCTATGTAGTGACTGATCACTAGGTCCGGGCCTGCGGAGACGATGACGTCCTTCGATGGCGGTGTGTTCTTCGACGTCTGCGGCACTCCCGCCATCGTGGCACCCGCCGTCCCGAGAGGCTCGGCGCCGCCTTGGGTGTAGGCGACGATGTGGCCGGTACGGTTGCCTCCCGCCGCGGCCACGGCGGCGGCGGCTTGCGGCGTGTCGACCAGGATCTTAGGCGCCTGGGG
>Ga0335075_10006252_pt1 | contig 18400 bp, 20 predicted proteins | sample Lox_Sample_24_FD_206723 | JGI IMG/M metagenome (GOLD analysis project Ga0335075, IMG submission 206723) | Soil microbial communities from Loxahatchee National Wildlife Refuge, Florida, United States - Lox_Sample_2.4 | ecosystem: Environmental > Terrestrial > Soil > Wetlands | place: USA... | reverse complement strand
GGAAGGCGTCGCCGCGATCACCTATTCCGCCGTCAGGCTGATGGCCGATGCGATCAAACGGGCGGGCAGCGCCGATCCGGCGAAGGTGAGAGACGCGCTTGCCGAGACCAAGGACTTCCAGACGTTCGACGGAACCCTGCACGGCTTCAACAAGCTGCATGAGATCATCATGCCGATCAGCGTCAACGTCATCAAAAACGGTAAGTTTGTCCCCGCTGGCGAGATCACCGATCTCGGCGCCTTCGCGCCGCCCGAGAAATAGGAGGTCGGCGGGCTAGGCGCGCTCTCCATCAGGGACGAGCCCCCGTGTATTACGTGGACCTCGCTGTGACGGGGCTCAGCTTCGGCTGTATGTATGCGATGATGTCGGTCGGACTGACCCTGGTCTACGGCCTTCTGCGTATCCTCCACATCGCCCACGCCGCCGTTTTCGCGCTCGGCGCCTACGTCACGGTTCTGGTCGCCAACGCGACCGGGAGCCTGGCGCTCGGCTTCCTCGCGGCGCTCGCCGTCACGCCGCTCTTCGGCATGGCGATATATCGCCTCCTCTACGAACCCCTCCTGCAATACCGGCCCGACGTTCCGATGGTCGCCTCTGTCGGGCTGCTCATTTTCATGCAGGATGCGTTCCGCATCCTGTTCGGCGAGCAGGGGGTGACTTTCAAGAATAATGCGCTCGCCTTCAAGACCCTGGACATTGGCGGGGTGCGGGTCGGCGTGGTGCAAGCCGCGCTCATCGTCGCCGCCGCGGTCGTATTTGTCGGCCTGCACGTCCTCACGACTCGCACCCGCGTCGGCGTCGGCTGGCGCGCGACGGTTTCGCGCCCGAAGATTGCGGCCTCTTTCGGAATAGACCCGATCCGTGTGCGCTATCTCAACTTCGCGCTGGGCTCGGCGCTTGCCGCGCTTGCCGGAGGGCTTGTCGCGCTGATGGATAATCTTGTCGATCCCGCGATCGGCTTTGTCGTGAGCTACAAAGCGCTCGCCATCATCGTCCTGGGGGGCCTTGGCAATGTGCGCGGAACGTTGCTTGCGAGCCTCGCGTTGGGTCTGGTTGAATCCTACGGCACCATCTTCATCGGTCAGTGGCTCGATCGTGACGCCATCGCCTTTCTTGCAGTGATCGCGCTCCTGATGATCCGTCCGCAGGGGCTCGCTGGGGTCCGCGCGGCGTGAGCGCGTATGAGGTCAGCGTCGCCTCGGTCATCGGCATCAACGTGATCCTCGCGATCGGCCTCAACCTGATCAGCGGATTCTGCGGGCAGATCAGTCTCGGCCATGGCGCGTTTTTTGGCGCCGGGGCCTATGCGGCGGCGTTGGTGATGACGAAGGTCGGAAACGCGCCGCTGGCGGTGGCGGCGGCGGTGGCCGCGGCGAGCCTGCTGGGAACGGTCGTAGGCTTCGCTTCGCTTCGCGTGCGCAGCGACTTCCTCGCCGTGACGACGATTGGCGTCAACTTCCTGTTCATCGGCTTCGTGCGCAAACAGGCGTGGCTGGGCGGCGAGATGGGGATCAGCGCCATCCCGCCCTCTGGCCTCGGCGCGCTTGGCAACCTCGGGCTCATCCTGCTTTGCGCCTGCGCGACCGTCGCTTTCAGCGTCTATGTCAACCAATCGTGGATGGGCTTCGCGTTTCGGGCAGTCGGCGAGGACGAAACGGCGGCGCGCACGCTCGGGATCGATCCGGGGGCCTATAAGCTCGCAGCCTTCGCGATCGGCACCGCGCTCGCGGGCCTCGCGGGCGCCTTCTACACGTTCTTCACCCAGTTCATCACCCCGGACGCCTTCGACTTCATCTTTTCGGTCATGCTTCTGGCGATGGTTGTGATCGGCGGCGTCGGGTCGACTTTCGGGGTTCTCACAGCGGCGATCGGCCTGACGCTGCTTCCCGAGGCGATCCGGTTCGTCAACGATTATCGCCTGCTCGTCTTTGGCGGACTCATGATCATCATGATCCGCTTCGCGCCCAGAGGCCTTGCGGGCTTGGCGCGCGCCGCCTTCCTGCGCGCGAGGCCGAGGTGAGCGCCGCGCTTCGCCTCGAGCGCGTGGCGATCCATTTCGGCGGCGTGCTCGCCGTCAACGACGTCTCGCTCGAGATCTCGACCGGCGAATTTGTTGGCCTGATCGGACCGAATGGGGCCGGGAAGACGACGCTTGTGCGCATTGTTGCGGGGATGCTGCGGCCGGACCGCGGGCGCGTTGTCCTTGGCCAGGACGACGTCACCAATCTGCCGACCCAGAGGCGCGTGCGCCTGGGGCTGGCGTTGACGCATCAGATCGTGCGGCCCTTTCGCGAGATGAGTGCGCTCGACAATGTCGCGCTCGCCGCCGGGCTGCGGAACACGTCTTCGCCTTTTCGGGCATTGTCGAGCGTGAGCCGGCGCATCGAGACGGAACGGGCGGTTGAAATCCTGGCCCGCGTCGGCCTCGCGGGCGCTGAACGCAAGCTCGCCGGAGCGCTGCCGCTCGGACAGCTCAAGCGTCTTGAAGTCGCTCGCGCGCTCGCCCTTGATCCGAAAATCATCCTCCTGGACGAACCGCTCGCCGGACTCAATCACGCGGAGGCGTCCAAGCAGATCGACGCGATCCTTAAGGTCCATGCGAGCGGCGTGACGGTCGCGCTGGTCGAGCACAATCTCGAGGAGGTTCTGCGGGTCTGCCGCAGGCTGATTGTGCTGAACAACGGCGCAATCATCGCCGACGGCCCTCCGGCAAGAGTGATGGCCGACCCCGCCGTGCGCGAGGCCTATGTCGGCGCTGGAGCGGATCGCCATGCTTAGCCTTGAGGGGCTCGCCTGCGGTTACGGCGCCGTTGAAGCGGTGCACGGCCTCAGCCTGGAGGTCGATCGAGGGACGATCCTGGCTTTGTTGGGGCCTAACGGCGCGGGAAAGACCTCGACGATCATGGCGATCATGGGCCTTGTCGACGTGTTTGCGGGCCGGATCGTCCTGGACGGCGCGGACATCGCGCGCCGGCCTGCGACCGAACGCGCTCGCCTAGGGGTGGCGGTCGTGCCTGAGGGCCGGCAACTCTTCTCCGACCTCACCGTGGACGAGAATCTGACCGTCGGCGGCTACGCCCGTCCGGCGCGAGACGAGCCAGGGAATCGGGAGCGCGTGTTCGCCGTTTTTCCTCACCTGCGGGACCGGCGGCGCCAAATTGCCGGCTCCCTCTCCGGCGGCGAGCAGCAAATGCTCGCGATCAGCCGCGCGCTGATGGCGGAGCCGCGGCTTTTGCTGATCGATGAACTGTCGCTCGGCCTGATGCCGAAAATGGTCGACCTGTGCCTCGATGCGCTCGCGCGCCTCAAACAGGAGGGGCTGACGATGATCCTTGTCGAGCAGAATACGGCGCGGGCGCTGGATGTCGCCGACCGGGTCTGCGTGCTGGCGGCGGGCGTCGCCGTCTATGAGGGGGACGCGGCCGAAGCGAAGGCGGCGGGTTCGCTGTTCGCGACATTTCTCGGCCAGTCGCCGGCATCGTAGCGCGCGCTCGAGCAAGGAGAGACAGAATGGCGCGTATGCTCACCTTGGACGACGTGGAGGCGGGCGTCGTCGGGGGCCTGTTCCTGTCCGCCGGCGGCAGCGGCCGGAGCGCGGTCGAGAAAAACCGCAGCCTTGGCCGCATGGCTCTCGACTATGGCGGGGTGCGGCTCGTCGGGATCGACGAACTCGATTCCCAGGATCTCGTCATCACCGCCACGGCCGTCGGAGCGCCGGGTTTTGCGAACTCAGCGATCCGCCCGCGCGACGCAATCAACGCCGCGCGCCGTTTGCTCGAACGGATGGACCGGCCGCCGAGGGGGGTGATCTGCGGCCATGTGCCTGGCTTCAACGCCTGGCTCGTCGGGGCCGCGCTGGGGCTCGACTATGTCGATCTCGCCTCAAATGGCCGCGGGCATCCGACGGTCAAGATGGGCGGCATGGGTCTCGCTTCACGGCCTGAGCTTACGATTACCCAGATTGCGGTGAGCGGCTCTCGGGCGGAGGCGAACGAATTCGCGGTTTGCGTCGAGGGCGACATCGTGCGCACTTCGAATATGCTGCGCCAGGCGGCCGTCCTCAATGGCGGTTTGATTTACGCGGCGCGAGGGCCGCTCACCGCGTCGTTCATGCGGACCAACGGCGCGCCGGGCGCGATCTCCTTTCAGCTTGACCTCGGCCGCGCCATGCTCGCGGCAAGCGGCGGAAGTCGCGTCCGCGCGGCGGTCGACTTTCTCGGCGGCGAGCTGCTCATCGAGGGCGAGGTCGTGTCCAACGATGTGACCTACGCCGGCGGGTTCGACCTCGGCCGGATGATCGTCCGCGGCGCAAAAGGCGAAGCAACGCTTGGCGTCTATAACGAGTTCATGACCGCGGACATCGACGGAAGGCGCGCGGCGACCTTTCCCGATATGATCGGGACGCTCGACCCGGATACCGGCGACGTCGTCTCGATCTCGGAATCGAAGGCCGGCGCGCGCGTCGCCGTCGTCATTGCCCATCGGTCAAGGTTTCCCGTCGGCAAGGGAGCGCTCGATCCCGCCGTCTTCCCCGAAGTGGAGCAGGCGATGGGCGTCGACCTGCGGTCATATCTGTGAAAGGGGACGCCATTGTATCGACTGTTCGACAGCAAGCTTTCAGGCAACGCCTGGAAAGTACGCATCCTCCTGAGGCAGCTCGGTCTCCCCTTCGAGCGCGTTACGCTCGATCTCGCGAAGGGGGCTGCGGCCGATCCTCTCTTTCGCAGCAAGAGCCGGTTCGCGCGCGTACCCGTGCTCGAACTCGAGGATGGACGAACTGTGGTCGAATCGGATGCAATTCTGCTCTATCTCGCGGAGGGATCCCCGTTTCTGCCGGATGACCGGTACTCGCGGGCTGAGATCGGGAGCTGGCTGTTCTTCGAGCAGGCCGATCTCTTGCGCCCGCTGGCGCTGCCCCGTTTCTATCATCTGATCGGCAAGGCTGCCGAAATGGAGCGCCGCATCGCCGAGTTTCAGGAGGTCGGCTATCCGGCGGTCGGCAAACTCGAGCGATGGCTGTCAGGGCGGGAATGGCTGGTTGGAGGCCGCTATTCGATCGCCGATCTCGGCATGTTTCCCTATGTCGAGATGGCGCCCTTGGGCGGTTACGACATGGGACGCTTTCCCGCGATCGCGGCGTGGCTCGCGAGGGTCAAGGCTGAGCCCGGTTGGGTTCCCCTCGTGGAGGAGGCTTGAGCCATGACCATACCGGTGCGTCGCGGACGCGAGGTCAAGGCCGGCCGTGGCGCCGCCTTGCGCTGCCGAGGCTGGCGCCAAGAGGCGATCCTGCGTCTGCTCGAAAACAATCTCGAGAACGCCGAAGACCCGGACAATCTTGTCATCTACATGTCGATCGCGCGCGCGGCGCGCAATTGGGAAAGCTTCGACCGGATCGTCGCCGCGCTCGCCACGATGCGAGAGGACCAGACGCTGGTCATGCAGTCGGGCAAGCCGATCGGGCTCTTTCCCGGACAGCCGACGACGCCGCTCGTCATCATGGCCAATGGGAATATCGTCGGAGAGTGGACCGCCGAGGAAAGCCGCCGGCGGCTGGACGACATGGGGCTCACCATCATGCCCGGCATGACCGCGGCGGCGTGGCAGTATATCGGCAGTCAGGGGATCCTGCAGGGCACCTATGAGACATTCATGGCGATCGCACGCCGTCATTTCGGCGGATCGCTGAACGGCCGGCTTCTGCTCACCTCCGGATGCGGGGGCATGAGCGGCGCGCAGCCGCTTGCCGGCAAGCTCGCCGGGGCCGCGACATTGGTCGTCGAAGTGGACGAGGCGCGCGTCGACCGCCGCGTCGCCACCGGTTACTGCGACCGCAAGACCGCCGATGTCGACGAGGCTTTGCGCTTGTGGACGGAGGCGCGCGACAGACGCGAGCCTTTGGCGCTCGCGCTTGTCGCCAATTCGGCCGCCATCCTGCCCGAGATCGAGCGGCGAGGGATCGCGCCGGACATCGTGACCGACCAGACGTTTCCGGATCCGCTCAAGGGCTATGTCCCGGTCGAGCTTTCTGTCGAAGAGGCGCGCGCGCTGCGAAACAGCGATCCCGAGGAATTGATCGCGCTTGCGCGCCGCTCGATCGCCATCCACATGCGCTCGCTGCTTGGCTTTATGGATCGCGGCGCGGTCGTCTTCGAATACGGCAACGGGCTTCGGGCGGAGGCGCGCACGGCCGGCGTCGCCGACGCGTTCCGCATGCGCTCGTTCGTCGATCTCTATATCCGTCCGTTATTCTGCCAAGGCGTCGGCCCGTTTCGGTGGATTGCGGTTTCGGGGGACCCGCAGGATATTTACACCATCGACGACATGATCCTCGAGACGTTCTCGCACAACCATCCGATCGCCTCCTGGATCGCGAAGGCCCGCGAGCATGTGCAGTTCACCGGCCTGCCGGCCCGGATCGGCTGGCTGGGCTATGGCGAGCGAAGCAAGCTCGCGCTGCTCGTGAATGACGCTGTCGCGTCCGGGCGGATTTCCGCTCCCATAGCCTTCACGCGCGATCATCTCGATTCGGGCTCGGCGGCGCTGCCCTATCGCGAGACCGAGAACATGAAGGACGGATCGGACGCGATCGCCGACTGGCCGATCCTCAACGCGCTGCTCAATTGTTCCTCGGGCGCCGATCTGGTGGCGGTCCATGGCCTCGGCGGGCGCGGCGTCAGCGCCGGCCTCACCATCGTCGCGGACGGAAACCCGCGGACGGCGGAGCGCCTCAGGCGCGTGCTCGACGGCGATCCGGGCATCGGCGTGCTGCGACACGCCGACGCCGGCTACCAGGCGGCGATCGAACACGCGGAGCATGTCGGCCTCTCTGCGACGCTGCCCAAATCCCTCTGACCGGAAGGCTCTAAGATGGGAAATCGAAGCGCCGGGCAGGACAGGCTGATCATCGGCATTTCCGGCGCATCAGGAGTCGCTTACGGCCTTCGCGCTCTGCAATTGCTGCGCAACGCCGGGGTCGAGACGCATCTCGTGATGACGCGGACGGCCGAGCTCACGCTCGCTTACGAGACGGCGCTCAAGGTCGCCGACGTGCGCGCGGCCGCGATGGTCGTGCACGAGATCGACGACATGTCGGCGCCGATCGCGAGCGGTTCCTATCTCACTTCCGGCATGATCGTCGCGCCGTGCTCGATCCGCTCGATGTCGGAGATCGCGACCGGCGTCACCTCCAACCTCTTGACCCGCGCGGCGGACGTCACCCTGAAGGAGCGCCGCCGGCTTGTCCTGATCGTCCGCGAATCGCCCCTCCATACCGGGCATCTCCGCACCATGACCGCGCTCTCGGAGATGGGCGCGATCATCGCGCCGCCCGTTCCGGCCTTCTACGCCAGGCCGCAAACGCTCGACGATATGGTCGACTTCACCGTCGGGCGTGTTCTCGACCTCTTCGCCATTGACGGACCGCCGCTCCGGCGGTGGGGCGAAGACCCCGATCTGAAACGCCGCCCGAGTGAGCAAGGCCTGAAAGATGATGGGCCATAGCCGGGACAGCTTCCACCGGTTCAAGGACCTCTACGGCCGAGGCGGCGAACTCGCGTAGCCCCAAGCCTCCTTCCGAAGTCGTTCATTCCATCACCTGCATCGTGAGCCAGGTCGCCGCGAGCGCGGGCTTCTGCACGCCTTCGATTTCGACGCTCACCTCGTAGCTCAATTGCCATTCGCGCGCCGAGCGGGGCGTCACCGCCTTGAGCGTGAAATGCGCGCGCACTCGGCTTCCCGAACGGACGGGGTGGATAAAGCGCACCCGGTCGAAGCCATAGTTCACGCCATGGACGGCGCCCTCGATTCTGGGCAGCGCGCTATAGGCCATGGCCGAAAGCAGCGCGAGGGTGAGGAAGCCGTGCGCGACCGTGGCCCCGAACGCTGTCGCGCGCGCCCGCTCAGGATCGACGTGAATGAACTGCTCGTCTTCGGTGACCTTGGCGAAGGCGTCGATCCGCGCCTGATCGACGGTCATCCAGCGCGATGCGAAGCTTCGCCCGACGAGCGCAGCCAGCTCGGCGGCCGGGACTTTCTTGACGTCCGCCCAATCGGTCATGACTCGCTTCCGAACATCGCCGGCGGCGCCGTGACGCCGATTCCGCCGTCCACCGGCACAATCGCCCCGGTGGTGTAGGCGCCGCCGAGCCCGGCGAGGAAAAGGAGCGGTCCGGCGATGTCCTCGGGCCGTCCGACGCGGCCCATCGGCACCGCCCTCGCGCTGCGCGCCTGCCCCGCCTCGTCGCCAATGGCGAACTTCGTCATGTTGGTCGGGAACGGTCCAGGCGCGAGCGCGTTAACGGTCACCTGCTTCTCCGCAAGCTCCGCGGCGAGGATGCGGGTCAGATGATGCACGGCGGCCTTCGAGGCGGAATAGGCCCACGCGTTCTCCGGCTGCGTCACGTAGCCCATCACCGAACCCATGTTGATTATGGTCGAGGGCCGCTCCCGCGTCGCCGACGCGATCAGCATCGGGGCGAGATCGCGCGAGAGCGTGAACAGCCCGGTCACGTTGACGCTGAGCACGCGCTCCCACGCCTTCCACGGATAGGTCTCGAACGGTTCGCCCCAGTTCGCCCCGGCGTTGTTGACGAGGATATGCAGCGCGTCGGCGCGCTTGCGCGTCTCCGCGGCGAGCGCCTTGACGCCCGCTTCGTCCGCGACCGTGCCGCCGAAGCCCTCGCAGGGGCCAAGCGCGGAAAGCTCGCGCGCCGCCGCTTCGCACGCCTCCGCCTTGCGCGAGGCGATCAGGACCCGCGCGCCGGCGGAAAGAAGCGCCTCGGCGCAGATCCGGCCAAGCCCGGTCGCCCCGCCGGTCACCAGCGCGGTGCGGCCCCGGACGGAAAAAAGCTCGTTTGCGGCGATCATGGCGCTCCGTTTAAAGTCGCGATTTGGTAAGGGACCATAGCAATTCCGCGACAAACGCCAAATCGCCGCCTGAACCGCCGCGAGGCGGCGGTTTGGCTTTGAGGGGACAATCGATGGCTCAGGATAAGCCGCTTCACTTCGTCGTCATGCTGGGCAGCCTGCGCAAAGGCTCGTTCAACGCGGCGATCGTCCGCGCCCTGTCGGCGCTCGCGCCCGAAGGGGTGACGATCGAGCCGCTGCCCTCGGTCGGCGACTTTCCCCTCTACAACCACGATGTTCAGCAGGGCGGCTTCCCCCCGGCCGTCGCCGCCGCGGCGGAGGCGATCCGCAAGGCGGACGGGATCATTGTCGTCACACCCGAATACAACCATTCCATTCCGGGCGTATTGAAAAACGCCATCGACTGGATCTCGCGCTTGCCCGATCAGCCGTTCGCCGGAAAGCCGGTCGCGCTCGAGACCAGTTCGCCGAGCCTGTTCGGGGGCTTGAGAGCGCAGCTGCATCTGCGCCATATGTTCGTCTATCTCGACGGGCGCGTGCTCAACAAGCCGGAGGTCATCATCCCCCAGGTCAATACGAAGATCGACGCCGCGACCGGCGAATTGACCGACCCCGCGACTCGCGGCTTCATCGCCGACCAGCTCAAGGCGTTCGCGGCTTTCGTGCGCGGTTGACCGTTCCGCGGCGGGGGCGGACCAAATTCTCCGGAGCCGTCTGACCAGCGCGGCGGCGTCACGTCAATGCGAAGCTCGTCAATTCTCTCAAGCTCCTGCCGATCCCGTCAGGGACAACCCCGAGTTCCTCGGGCGTGGCGTTCAGACGATTCACGCAGAAAGTCGGATAGCCAAACGCCTTTGCGCCCGCGGCGTCCCATCCTGCAAAAGCGGCGAAAACAATGTCCTCGCGCCGTAACGCGAAGGACTCAACGCCCATCTGGTAAGCTCGCGGGTCCGGTTTGAACGCCTTCACCCGGTCGGTGCTGAGGACGAGCTCGAACATTCCGTCCAATCCGGAAGCGCCGATGCAAGAGGTCAGCATTCGATCGGTAAAGTTGGACAAAAGACCGAGCCGTAATCCCGCACCCTTCAACGCCTTGAGCGCGGGGACAACATCCGGCCACGGCTTCAGGTCGAGGTAGGCGTTCATCAGCCGTGCGGACTTTTTCGCGTCGAGGGCAACGCCCAGGTTCCTGGTCGCGAAAGCGAGCGCATCCCGGGTTACAGTCCAGAAATCGGCGTACTGGCCTTCGAGCGTTCGCAGCCAGGCGTATTCGAACTGGCGCCTCCTCCACTCGTTGCTCAACGCCGCGCCACGGCCCGGATAAAGCTCTTCCGCGAGGCTGAAAACGGGCCTGGGATCAAAGATCGGAAATGCGTCGAAGGCGATCGCTTTGGCGTTGGCGCCGGCAAAGGACGGCGCGCCATAGGCAAAGACGCCGGTCGCGGCGAGGGCGCCGGAGGCAAGTTTGATGAGTTCCCTTCTAGCGAGCACCATGTTTCGTCCTCTCCTTGACGGGCGTCGCCCGAGCGCGGATGTTCAGCTATTGTCGACGCGGTGGTTGCCGGATCAATGAAAGTCTCCCTCATCCAGATGAATTCGATCGGCGACAAGGCCGCCAACATCGCGGCGGCCGAGGCTTTGATCGAGCGCGCCGTGGCGGAAGAGAGCCCCGACTGGATCTTGCTGCCGGAGCAGTTCGACTGGGCCGGCGGCTCGCGGGCCGACAAGCTCGCCGCCGCCGAGCGCCTGCCCGGCGGTCCGGCTTACGAGATGGCGCGCGGGCAGGCGATCAAGCATCGCATCTTCGTCCACGCCGGCTCGATCATGGAGAGGATCGACGGCGAGGACCGCTACCACAACACCTCGGTCGTCTTTAATCGCGAGGGCGAGGAGATCGCCCGCTACCGCAAGATCCATCTGTTCGACGTGATGACGCCCGACGGGACGGCCTACAAGGAGAGCGCGACAGTCAAGGCGGGCGATAAGGTCGTCACTTACGACTGCGAAGGGGTCACCGTCGGCTGTTCGATCTGCTACGACTTGCGGTTTCCCGACCTCTTCCAGGCGCTGATGGAGAAGGGCGCCGAAATGATCGCGATGCCGGCCGCGTTCACCATGGCTACCGGCAAGGACCATTGGGAGGTTCTCTTGCGCGCCCGCGCGATCGAGACCGAAACTTACGTCTGCGCCAGCGCCCAGACGGGATCATTTACAGTCGGCAACGAGCAGCGGCAGACTTATGGCCACTCCCTCGTGGCCGACCCCTGGGGCCATGTGATCGCCAAGGCCTCCGACGGCGTCGGGATCGTCTCCGCCCGGATCGATCCGGCCAGGGTCAGACAAGTGCGGGCGATGATCCCGGTGGCGCAGCACAAGGTAAGAATTCCGCGCGGGTGATAGAGCGACGATCGGGTTCAACGCGCGCCGACGGTTCGCGATGCTCGTCCTGCCTCTGCTGGCGTCGTCATCCAGGCGGCCGCCGCGGCCGCGATCTGAATTGCGCCTCCCAGGAGCATCGCCACGGTCAGCCCGTGCGATCCGGCGCCTGCCAGCGCGAAGACGGCGCCGAGGACCGCGACGCCGATTGTCGCGCCGGCTAGCCGGGCGACGTTGATCAGCGCCGCCGAGGTCCCAGATCTGGCGGCGGGAACCGCGCCGACCGCCGCTCCCATCAGCGGGCCGGTAGCGAGGCCCATGCCGAGGCCAGTCAGCGCCAGGCCAACTCCGGCCCCGGCGACGCTCGCCACCGACGCAGTCGCGCCGATCGTCAGCAGTCCGCAGCCGATGATCGTGACGCCGCCGCTCATCATGAGCCGCGAGCCGACACGCTCAGCTAGGAGACCGGAGAACGGGGAGGTGAGGACATAGACGACAGCCGAGGGCGTCAAGGCGAGGCCGGCCGCGATCGGGCTTAGCGTCCCTGCGCTCAGCCAAACGAGCGGCAGCAGAAACAGCATGCCGTACATGCCGAAAGTCATACCCGCCGTCGCCGTGACCGCGCCACGGAACTCGCGGATGGCGAACATCGGCAGCGGAACCAAAGCGGCCGCGCCGCGCCCGGCTTCGATTCTGATGAAAGCGACCAGAGCGAGCGTAGCGACAATAAAGGCGGTCACGGTGGCGGCGGCGCTGCGATGGGATTCGATCGCCGCTACGGCGAAGCCTCCCAACGCCAGGGCGCCGCAGGCCTGCGCCGCCCAGTCGAAATCGCGGTGTTGCGGATCGGCGGATTCGCGGACCGCGACTGGCGCCAGCGCAAAAGCAGCGGCGCCTAAGGGAATGACGATCATAAAGATGCTGCGCCAGCCGAAACCCTCAATCAATGCGCCGCCGAGCGTTGGCCCAATCGCCAGGCCCAGGCCGTTGCAGCCCGTCCACACGCCAAGCGCTCGGCCGCGTTCGACAGGATCGGGCCAAGTGACGCGCAATATCGCCAGCGACGCCGGGAGCAATAGCGCGGCGCCGAGCCCGGCAAGCGCTCGTCCAGCGAGCAGGATAGGGATCGTCGGCGCGGCGGCGCAGATGAGCGAGGCGACAGAGAACACAGCGGCGCCAGCCATGAAGACCCGCCTGCGCCCGAGAAGATCGGCGAGCAGGCCGCCGGTCAACAGCAGCGCGGCGTACACGAGATTGTAGCTGTCTATCACCCATTGCAGCGCACTGACGCTCGCCGTGAAATGCTCGCCGATCGGCCGCGTCGCCAGATTGACCACGGACGTATCGATCTGCGCGACCAATACCGCGGCGCATAAAATCGGCAGAGTGAGACGGTTTCGCGCCGGCCGGTCGGCGGCCGGAGCGAAAGGCAGGAAATCTTGCGCGTCGTGGCGCATCGGATCGCCTCCAAGTTTCGTTGAAAGCGGAACGCGTCGCATCTCCGCGCGTTCCGGAGGCTCCAACCTTAACGCCTGGGCGATGACAAATGCTTCGACGCCTATCGAAGCGTCCGGCCGAGAATCGCGTATAGTCCCGCCACAGGAGGAGTTTCCCCATGTCGCATTTGCCGAGCGTCGCCCAGGTTGCCTCACTCATTGCCGATCCGGCCCGAGTCGAGATGTTGACCGCCGTGATTAACGGCCGCGCGTTGCCGGCCGGGGAATTAGCTTATTGCGCCGGGGTGACCGCGCAAACCGCAAGCTCTCACCTCGCCAAACTGGTCGACGGCGGTCTCATGGCGGTCGAGCAGGAAGGACGGCATCGCTATTATCGTCTCGCCGGCGCCCACGTCGCCGAGGCGCTCGAACGCCTCGCCGCAATCCATCCCACTGGTCCGATCCGGCGCAAGGCTTTGACCACGAAGGCGCGCGATCTACGTTTTGCCCGCTGCTGCTACGACCATCTTGCCGGCCAGCTTGGAGTTGCGGTGACTGACGCCTTGCAAGAGCGCAGGTTCCTGGTCCCGGCCGAAGATAAGATCTTCAAGGTGACGCCCGCCGGCGCGACATGGTTTGGCGGAGTCGGCGTCGAGGTTGCGGCATTAAAGCCAACCCGCCGAGGCCTTGCCCGGCAGTGCCTCGACTGGACCGAACGCACCCACCACGTCGCCGGTCCTCTTGGCGTCGCTTTCATGAATGCGCTCTGTGAGGCGGGCTGGTTGCGCCGCTCCCGGGCCCCCCGTGGAGTCGACGTCACCCCAAAAGGACAGCTCTGGTTGAAGCGTGAACTCGGCGTCGACGCCCGCCCCGAGGCTCTGTCGGATGCCCGCGAGGGACGGGACCGCGTGAGACGGGCCACAAAATTGAACGTGCGGCCGCGATAATTGTGTTTGGCCATAAGGCGGTCAAACCGGATAATGCAGACGCTTCAGGGGACTGCGCCGGCCGCGCTTTCCTTTAACCCTAAAGAGGTTAAGAGCGTTGACGGGCGCGCTGAACCGCGTGCGGAAAGACGTTTGAGCCGGGAAAAAGCGCCAATGGCGGAAGACGAACTCGATCTCAAGGCCCTCTCCGACGAGGAACTCGTCCCGCAGATGCATGACGATCTCTATGACGGGCTCAAAGAGGAGATCGAGGAGGGGGTCAGAATTCTCCTCGACCGCGGCTGGGCGCCCTACAAGGTCCTGACCGAAGCCCTGGTCGAGGGCATGCGGATCGTCGGCATCGATTTCCGCGACGGCATTCTGTTCGTGCCGGAAGTGCTGATGTCGGCCAACGCGATGAAGGCGGGCATGGCCATCCTGCGTCCGCTGCTGGCGGCGACCGGGGCGCCGAGAATGGGCAAAATGGTGATCGGCACCGTCAAGGGCGACATCCACGACATCGGCAAGAACCTGGTCTCGATGATGATGGAGGGCGCCGGCTTCGAGGTCGTCGACCTCGGCGTCAACAACAGCGTCGACAAATATCTCGAGGCGATTGCGAAGCACCAGCCGGAGATCGTCGGCATGTCGGCGCTTTTGACCACGACCATGCCCTACATGAAGGTCATCATCGATACGCTGAAGGAGAAGGGCATCCGCGACGACCACATCGTTCTGGTCGGCGGCGCGCCGCTCAATGAAAGCTTCGCCGAGGCGATCGGCGCCGACGCCTATTGCCGCGACGCGGCGGTTGCGGTCGAGACGGCGAGAGCCCTGCTCGCGCGGCGGCAGGGAAGTGCGCAGGCGCACGAGAAGGTGTGATTCGAACCGCCATGGCTCCCGCGCCCGGAATTCGGAGGGTGTCACCCCGGCGAAAGCGGGGGTCGAGAGAGTCGTCGCGGACTCTCGATGCGGCTTCATTGCGACAAGCGTCGGCGCCTCACGATCTGGATCGCCGCGTTCGCGGTGATGACAGTCGCGGCGAGCGCGCGTCCGCCGAACTCTCCGCCGAAGCAAGCTATCCCCGCAGCCAGGGCGGCGCGCGTAAAATTCTCGTCATCGCTTGCGGCGCGTTGGCGCGCGAAGCGCTGGCGCTCAAGCTCGATCATATCGATATCGCCTGCCTGCCGGCTCAGTTGCATAACCAACCGAGCCGCATCCCCGAGGCGATGCGGGCGAAGATCCGCGCCAATCGTGCGGCGTATGACGAGATCCTCTGCCTCTATGGCGATTGCGGAACCGGCGGCGAGCTCGATCGCGTGCTCGCCGAAGAGGGGGTAAGCCGCATCGAGGGCGCACATTGCTACGCCTTCTATGCCGGGGACGAGGTTTTCGCCCGCCTGATGGAGGATGAGCCGGGCACCTTCTTCCTCACCGATTTTCTCGCCCGCCATTTCGACGCGCTCGTCATCCGCGGACTTGGACTCGACCGGTTTCCCGAGCTGCGCGACGACTATTTCGGCAACTACCGCAGGCTCGTGCACTTGGCGCAATTCGACGACGCCGAGATCACGGCCAAAGCCAGGGCGGCGGCGGAAAGACTCGGCCTCGCTTATGAGCGCCGCTTCACTGGCCTTCAAGGAATCCGCGCGTTCGTCGAGGCCGCGACGCTTAAGAAGGAGGCGCCGTGGCCAGCCTGACCATCCTCTACTGGCGCGACATCCCGAGCCAGGTCGTCGTCAGAAGCGGGCGCTCGTCCGCCAAACGCGAATTGTCGGAGCGTTTCATCCGCGCCATCGACGCCGCGGCCATGCACGCCGGCGCGAAGAGCGACGACGCTTATCTGGCCGAGTGGCGACGCGGCGACCCGACCCCTTGCGGCGACGACCTGGAAAAGGAAGCTCAAGCCGCAGCCGAGCGGCTCGAGAAGGAATACGATACGCACCGGCTTGCCGTTCTCGCCAGGCATGATGGGCGCGAAGGCGGGGTGTGAGGCGCGGCGGGTTGCGTGTCGCCAGCACATGTGTCACCCCCGCGAAAGCGGGGGTCCAGGGCCGCGAAGATTTTTCCGGCGAGGGCGTGCGGCGTTTGCTGGATGCCCGCTTTCGCGGGCATGACAACACGACCGGGCGAACGCTCAACTGAAAGACTTTAGACCGGTTGATCTCTTGGCCCATCGCATTGTCTTCACGCCATCCGGCAAGCGCGGCGAGTTCGCGGAAGGCTTGAGCCTGCTCGCCGCCGCGCGCGAGCTCGGGGTCGATCTCGATTCCGTCTGCGGCGGGCGCGGCATTTGCGGCCGCTGCCAGGTCGACATCGCGCAAGGCGATTTCGCCAAACACGCGATTCATTCGAGCGCCGATCACGTAACGCCATGGGGAGAGGTCGAGAGCCGCTATGCCGAAAAGCGCGGGCCGTTTGCCGCGGGCCGGCGGCTCGGCTGCCAGGCCAGGATCTGCGGCGATCTGGTCGTCGACGTGCCGCCGGAAAGCCAGGTCCACCGGCAGGTGGTGCGCAAGCGCGCCGAAAGCCATCCGATCGAGATCGATCCCGTTGTGCGGCTCTATTATGTCGAGGTCGACGAGCCCGACATGCACGAGCCGGCGAGCGATTTTCGCCGCCTCGAGCAGGCTCTGCGCGAGCAATGGGGCCTCGCCGAAGCGAGGGCCGACCTTGCTGTGCTGGCTTCGCTGCAGAAAGCGTTGCGCACGGGGCAGTGGAAAGTCACCGTCGCCGTCCGCAAGGGCCGCGACATCGTCGCCATCGCGCCGGGCTTCGTCGAGCGCGCCTTCGGTGTCGCGATTGACGTCGGCTCCACCACCATCGCCGCCCACCTCACTGATCTTGCGAGCGGCGAGGTTGTCGCGGCTCATGGCGCCATGAACCCGCAGATTCGCTTCGGCGAGGACCTGATGAGCCGCGTCTCCTACGTGATGATGAATCCGGGCGGCGACAGGGAGCTGACGCGGGTCGTGCGCGAGGCGATCGATGCGCTGATCGGCGAGGCCGCGCGTGAGGCGGGCGTCACCCGCGGCGAAATCCTGGAGGCGACCCTGGTCGGCAATCCGATCATGCATCACCTCGTTCTTGGCCTCGATCCGACCGAGCTTGGCGGCGCGCCGTTCGCGCTTGCCCTCGACGCGGCTTACGAGGCGCGCGCGAGAGACCTCGGTCTCGACATTGCGCCGGGCGCGTTCGTTTACGCGCTGCCCTGCATCGCCGGCCATGTCGGCGCGGACGCGGCGGGCGTCGTGCTGGCCGAAGGCCCCTACCTCAAGGATGAACTCACCCTTCTGGTCGACGTCGGCACCAACGCCGAGATCGTGTTCGGCAATCGCGAGCGGCTGCTCGCCTGCTCCTCGCCGACCGGCCCGGCCTTCGAGGGAGCGCAGATTTCCTGCGGCCAGCGCGCGGCGCCTGGCGCGATCGAGCGGGTGCGCATCGACCGCGCGACGTTCGAGCCGCGCTTCAAGGTGATCGGCTGCGATCTCTGGTCCGACGAGCCGGGCTTCGCTGAGGCGACCGCCAAGATCGGCGTCACCGGCGTCTGCGGGTCAGGCGTGATCGAGGCGATCGCGGAAATGTTCCTGGCCGGGATCGTCTCCGAGGACGGCGTGATTGACGGCGAGCTCGCGGCGCGCACGAAGCGCGTCGAAGCGACGGGGCGCACCTTCGCCTATGTGCTGAGCGAGGGCGCGCCGCGCCTGCTCATCTATCAGACCGACGTGCGCGCCATTCAGCTCGCCAAGGCCGCGCTCTACGCCGGCGCGAAGCTGCTGATGGAGCGTGCGGGCGCCAAGCCCGAGCGCGTCACTCTCGCCGGCGCCTTCGGCAGCCACATCGATCCTTCTCATGCGATGACGCTCGGCCTCATTCCGGACTGTGACCTCGCCAGGGTGGCGAGCGCCGGCAACGCGGCCGGAACCGGCGCGCGCATCGCGCTTCTCAACCTCGCCGCGCGGGCGGAGATCGAAAGAGTGGTCAAGCGCATCGAAAAGGTCGAGACAGCGATCGAGCCTGCCTTCCAGCGCCATTTCGTCGCCGCGATGGCCTTTCCCAACAAGGAGGACCCATTCCCGAACCTGGCTGAGCGAATCACGCTTCCGCCGCGCAAGGCGCCGAGCGCGGAGGGCGGACGAAGGCGAAGGCGTGGCGCATCATTCAGCGATCCTTGACTCCAAGCTAGCTTAGGTTAGCTGAGAGCCTCGATGAAAGTCGTCGGCGCCTTCGAGGCGAAAAACAAGCTCGGCCACTTGCTCGACCTCGTCGAGCAAGGCGAGGAGATTACGATTACGCGGCGCGGCAAGGACGTCGCCCGCATCGTTCCGGCGCGCTCTAGACCCGCGCGGGACCAAGCGCGCGCCGCGATTCAGCGCATCCGCGACCGCGCCGAGGCGGCGAAGCTTGGCCGCTTCGACTGGCCGGAATGGAAGGCCTATCGCGACGAAGGCCGGCCATGAGCCTCCGAGCGGCGAAGGCGCGCCGCATCGTCGCGGTCGACCTTTAGTTCATGAGCGCTGTGCCAAAGATTGCCGACCTCGCGCGCGCCACCGCGCGGCTCGATGCGCTGACCGACTGGGAGCGCCGGCCGCGCGGCACAATGCGCGTCGGCCTGGAGCCGATGCTCGACTTGGCCGAGCGCCTGGGCGACCCGCAAAAGTCCTTTCGGTCGATCCATGTCGCCGGAACCAAGGGCAAGGGGTCGGTCTCGGCGTTGATCGAGACGGCGCTCGCGCGCGCCGGCCTTCGCGTCGGGCGCTACGCCTCGCCGCATGTCGAGCGGCTGACCGAGCGGG
>Ga0335075_10006251_pt1 | contig 18401 bp, 15 predicted proteins | sample Lox_Sample_24_FD_206723 | JGI IMG/M metagenome (GOLD analysis project Ga0335075, IMG submission 206723) | Soil microbial communities from Loxahatchee National Wildlife Refuge, Florida, United States - Lox_Sample_2.4 | ecosystem: Environmental > Terrestrial > Soil > Wetlands | place: USA... | reverse complement strand
GCAGGCCGACGTGACGCGATGCCTGGGCTTCACCGGCTGGCTGCAAGCCGCTTCGTTATGCGACGCGCACCACATCGACCTGTCCGCTCATTGCGCGCCGTCATTGCACCTCCACGCCGCCTGCGCCGCACCGCGCCTGCGCCATCTGGAATGGTTCCACGATCACGTTCGCATAGAGCACATGTTGTTCGACGGCGCCCCGGTGCCGCGCGACGGCATGATCCAGCCGGATCTCTCGCGACCGGGCCATGGCCTGACGTTCAAGCGGCAGGACGCGGACCGTTATCGCGAACGCTGAGGCAGCCATGGCAAGACAAAGCGACAGCGGGATCGGCATGCTTGGGCTGGCGGCACTCGGTCTGGTGGCGGCGTTGGCGCAGCGGCGCGATCCCCGCCATCGGCCGGCACCGCCGCACCCCCGCCGGGTGGCGGTTGCCCGCTCCGCCGCACGTGCCATCATGCCGGCGACGCCATCTGCCGCCAACGTGCCGGCCGTTTCCGCTGCCCATATCAAGGCCGCGCGCCGGCTCAACAATTCCGCCGGCATGCTGGCGGCTTCGGTCCTGGCCGACAGCGCGGTGGAGCACTACCGCGGCTCGTTTCATAATCCGGCGATGTATGCGCCCCTGCTGAGTTCGCTGTTGACGCTGGCGGTCAGCGCGCACGGCGTCGGCGACACGCGGTCCGGCCGCCACGCCGCGCGCGACGCGATCTACGCGCTGGCCGGGCTCACCGGCACCGTCGGCACCTGTTTTCACCTCTACAACGTCACCAAGCGGCCCGGCGGAGTCTCCTGGCTCAATCTGTTCTTTGGCGCGCCCCTCGGCGCGCCCTTCGCGCTGGCGCTGGCTGGATTGCTCGGTGTCACGGCGGAACGCGTGCGCGGCGACCATTCCGGGCGCGTGCCGAACATCCTGGGCCTGCCGGCAGGACGCGCAATGGCAGCGGTCAGTGGCATCGGCATGCTCGGCACGACGGCCGAAGCCAGTCTGCTGCATTTTCGCGGCGCCTATCACAACCCGGCCATGTTCCTGCCGGTGACAGTGCCGCCGGTTGCCGCCGCATTGCTGGGGGAAACCGCATTGGGCCGCCCGGCAACGAATCGCTGGGTCACACGCTGGTGGCTGCGGCTGACTGCGTCGCTCGGTTTCATCGGCGCGGCATTGCATGCGCTTGGCGTGGCGCGCGCCATGGGCGGCTGGCGCAACTGGCGGCAGAACGTCGTGGACGGCCCTCCGCTTCCCGCGCCGCCCAGCTTCACCGCGCTGGCGCTCGCGGGACTCGCCGCATTGCGCCTGTTGCGGGATCAATCCGATGACTGACCGCTATCCCGGCTACGACGTTCTGGCAAAACGGCACACGCCGTCGTGGGACGAGCAAACGCGGCGGGTCATCGACCATCGGCTGGCATTGCCGCGCGAACCCCGCTTCTTCACCGCCGACGAATGGCTGACGCTGACCGCGCTGTGCGGCCGCATTGTACCGCAGCCGAAACACCGCCCGCCGATTCCGGTGGCGTCGATGGTCGATCGCAAGGTCGCGGATAACCTCACCGACGGCTATCGCAATGCGCACCTGCCCGAGCTGCAGGAAGCCTGGCGCCGCGGCCTGCACGCGGTGGATGAAGAGGCGACCGCGCGCCACGGCGCCCGCTTCCATGCCATCGGCAGTGCGGAACAAAATGACCTGCTGACGCGTATGCAGCAGGGTAAACTCGACAATCCGGCGTGGGGCGGCATGCCCTGCGCGCTGTGGTTCAAACAGCGTCTGGTGCATGACATCGCCGCGGCGTATTACGCGCACCCGACGGCATGGAACGAGATCGGCTTCGGCGGTCCTGCCAGTCCGCGCGGCTATGTCCGCATGGGCTTCAATCGCCATGATCCGTGGGAAGCCGTCGAGGCAGGCTCACCGCATGACGGACGCGAGGCGCGGCGCCATGCTGGATGACGCGATGCACACGCCGCGCGGCAGACATGGCCGCGCACCGGACCCGTTTCGCATCGGCGGCTGGATGCCGATGCGGGAATATCCCGAGACGGAGGCGGTGGATTTTGCCATCGTCGGCACCGGTGCGGGCGGCGGCACACTGGCCTGCAAGCTGGCGGAATACGGATTCTCGGTGGTTGCGTTCGATGCCGGCGCGTGGTGGCGTCCGCTGGAGGAATTTGCGTCCGACGAAGAGCACCAGCGCAAGCTGTATTGGAACGACGAACGCATCTGCGACGGCGACGACCCGTTGCAGCTCGGCTCCAACAACAGCGGCAAGGCGGTGGGTGGCAGCACGGTGCATTTCGCCATGGTGTCGCTGCGGTTCCGCCCGGACTGGTTCAAGTCGCGGAGCAAGCTGGGGTACGGCGCCGATTGGCCGCTCGATTGGCGGGAGATGTGGGACTACTACGCCGAGGTCGAGCAAGCGCTGAAGATTTCGGGGCCGGTGCGGTATCCGTGGGGACCGAAGCGGCCGCGTTATCCGTATCGGGCGCATGAAGTGAATGCCGCCGGGCTGGTGCTGGCGCGTGGCGCCGATGCGTTGGGCATCGACTGGGTACCGACGCCGCTGGCGACCGTGTCGGCGCCGCGCGGCTGGTCGCCGCCCTGCGTCTATCGTGGATTTTGCACGATCGGGTGTTCGACCAATGCGAAGCAGAGTGCGCTGATCACCTGGATTCCACGGGCCGTGCGCGCGGGCGCGGAGATCCGCGACCTGGCGATGGTGGGACGGATCGAGACCAACCACGACGGGCTTTGCACCGGCGTGCACTACCAACGCGAGGGCGCCTGGCGCTTCCAGGCGGCGCGCAACGTCGTCGTTGCCGGCTATGCGATCGAAACGCCACGCCTGCTGTTGCTCTCGGCCAACAACCGGTTTCCCGACGGGCTGGGGAACAGCAGCGGGCTGGTGGGGCGGAATTTGATGGCGCAGACCAATCAGGCGGTATGGGGCGTGTTCGACGAGGAGATCCGCTGGTACAAAGGCCCGCCCTCGCTCGCATTGACCGAGCACTGGAACTACACCGATGCCGGCAAGGATTTTTTCGGCGGCTATGCCTACATGAGCCAGGGTCCGCTGCCGCAGCAATGGGTGGCGACGCAAACCGGCAACCATGGCCTGTGGGGCGAGGCGTTGATGCGCGAGATGGAGCGCTACAACCACCAGGCCGGCTTGAAGATCGTCGGCGAGGTGATGCCGCAGGAATCCAATCGCGTCACGCTGGCCGACGAAACGGATCAATATGGGCTGCGCGTGGCGCGCGTGACGTTCTCGCTGTGCGACAACGACAAGCGGCTGGTGCGGCACGCCGTGCGCCACATGACCGAAGCCATGCGGGCGGCCGGCGGGCGCGACATGTGGCACGAGACCGACAACACGGCGCATTTGAACGGCACCGCGCGCATGGGCGACGATCCGCGCAGCAGCGTGGTAAGTGCCGATTGCCGGAGCTGGGATATTCGCAATCTTTGGATCTGCGATGGCTCGGTGTTCCCGACGGTCGGCGGGGTGAATCCGTCGCTGACCATCCAGGCGATCGCCTGCCGCACCGCTGACCGGATCCGCTCGCTGTCCGGACGGGGGGAGTTGTAGCGGCCACGGCCACTGGGCCGTGCGGGCCGGGGGCGGATTGCCCTCCGCCGGCCTTCCCTCCGCTCCACGCCGCTGGCAAAATCCGGCCCGGCCCAAAATGGTCCCGAGTCGCCTGTCCCATGCTGCATCTCACCAAGCTCGCCGTCGGTGTCCGCGATATCGAGCACCTGCGCGCGCTCCAGGCCGAGCGCGTCAAGACCAACCCGCCGCTGCGGCATCGCACCCGCAATTTCCCCCGCCGGCGCGACGAGGTGGTGGATGGCGGCTCGATCTACTGGGTGGTCAGCGGCGCTACGCTGGTGCGCCAGCGCATCCTGGACGTGATCGAGGACCGGTGGGACGACAACAGCGCGTGCGCCGGGCTGATTTTCGACTCGCAGCTTGTGCCCGTCGCTGCCCGCCCGACCAGGCCGTTTCAGGGCTGGCGCTACCTGAAGCCGGAGGATGCGCCTCCGGACCTCGTCCAGGGTCCACCCGCGCGCGGCGAGACCGCCCTGCCGCCGGCTTTGCGGCGCGAATTGCAGGCGCTGTGCCTGCTTTGAAAATCTTGCGAAAGCGCGATTCCTGACGCGGAAACTCTTGCCCGACTCCGGTTGCTGAGTCATAATTATCTCAGTCGGTTAGCGCAAATTCCTTGCCCCGGCTATGAACTGCCTCGCAATGCGTCTCCCCTCCCCCCTGCCACGGAGCCTCCGGTGTCCTCCCAGCGCAAAACCCTCCTCGCCGCGGTCGCCTTTCTCGTCCCGGCCGCCGCCCTGATTGCGGCGCCCGCCTTGGCGGCTACCCAGCCGATCCACAAGGCGACGCATCACGTGGTGCACAAGGTCAGCACCCACCACGTCGTGCACAAGGTCAACGCCCATCACCTGGTGCACAAGGCCAGCACCCATCACGTCGTGCACAAGCAGGTCCACAAGACCACCAGCTAACCGGGCCAACACAGCAAAGTCCGCATCAGGCCAGGGGATCGCATCTCCTGGCCTGTTAGCTGCAATCAGCCTTGCGGCAAGTGACGGAAGCTATTCCACGCAACAGTACCTGCCGCTTTAAATCGCCAGCGCCTCCACCGTCGGCAGGCCAGTATTACCGATGAATCCAGCGAGTTCTTCACGCGTCGCCAGCGAGGGTTGAGCGCCAAGCCTGGTCACCGCCAGCGCCGCGGCGGCACCGGCAAATGCCAGGCTGTGCACCACCGGCCTTGCCGCGGCCAACGCTGCGGCCAAAGCACCGAGATAGGCATCGCCCGCCGCCGTCGTATCCACCGCCCGGACCGGCATGGCCGGGCAATGCCAGGCCCCCGCCGCATCGACATAAACTGCGCCCTCGCCGCCGAGCGTGAGCAATGCGGCGCGCGCGCCCATCGCCAGCAATGCCCGTGCGGCGGAAATCGCGTCGTTTCGGCCGGCGATCGCGTGTCCCAGGATCGCCGCTGCCTCGGTTTCGTTCGGGGCGATCAGGTCGATCAGGGGCAGCAACTCCGGCGATACCGGGCGTGCCGGCGCAGGATTCAAAATTATGAACCAGCCGGTTTGCCGCGCGATCTCGATGGCGCGCACATTCGCCTCGGGCGAGATCTCGTGTTGCAGCAGCAGGATGCCGGGACCGCCCGCACGCGACATTGCCCGTTCAACAAGCCCCGCGTCGCAGGCGGCATTCGCGCCTGAAATCACCACGATCGTGTTGGCGCCGGCGGAATCGATCGTGATCAGCGCGGTGCCGGTGGGACGGTCCACGGCTGCCACGTCGTCGGTGCGAATTTCAGCCTGACGCAGGCCGGAAACCAGCGACGTGCCAAATGCATCGCGGCCGACGCAGCCTGCCATGCTGACGCGCGCCCCGAGCCGCGCCGCCGCCACGGCCTGGTTGGAACCCTTGCCTCCGGGGGCGGTGAAGAAGTCGCTGCCCATGATGGTCTGGCCACGCTGCGGCAACTGTTCGCAGCGCGCCACCAGGTCCATGTTCAGGCTGCCGATCACCAGAACCGGCTTCGTCTGGTCTGTCATGGCATCGCACCCGTCCCGGGATAGCGGTTGGGGACTGCCTCCGATTGGATGGCGGGAGACGTTGCCCAGGCCAAGCGGAAGATCAAGCCAACGCACCGATCTGGATCAAAGGCTCGGAGCTGAAATGGCGGGGCGGGCAACCAAATCTTAGGAACCATGTGATGGACTGGCGCCCCGTCACCACAGTAGGATGCCAGGCATGAACGCGGTCCCGTTCGATACATTGAAGCTGGCGCGCGGACTTGAGGAGGCGGGAATGCCCCCTCCGATGGCTGCCGGCACCGTCACTGCGCTCGCCGAGGCGATGGGGAGTGCGGAGCTGGCGACCAAGGCGGATGTCGGCGCGGTCAAGGTCGATGTCGGCGCGGTCAGGGCGGAGGTGGGCGCGGTCAGGACCGACCTCGGAGCCGACATCAGAGCCTCCGAATCAAGGGTGATGGCGGCGATCGCCGCGTTCAAGGCCGACGTCGACCGGCGCTTTGAGGCGTCGGACGTCGGCTTCAACGCCAAGCTGGAACTGCTGCGCCGGGACATGACGATCAAGCTGGGCGGCATGCTGATCGTCGCGACCGGCGTCATCCTGGCAGCGATGCGCTTCATGCCCCATCCCTGACCGCATGAGTATCGACGGCCAGCCCGACGCGGCCATACGCGCCATTCTGGAAAATACCCGGCGGATCGCGGTGGTGGGCGCCTCGGCCAAGCCCTGGCGTCCGTCCCACGGCGTGATGCGCTTCCTGCTCGACTGCGGCTATGACGTTACGCCGGTGAACCCGGGCCTGGCGGGCCACGCAATTCACGGCCGCCCCGTGGTTGCAGACCTGGATGAAGCCGCGCCGCTGGACATGGTGGACGTGTTCCGCAACGCGGCCCACGCCGGCTCCGTGGTGGACGCCGCGATCCGCAGCGGCGCACACGTGGTATGGATGCAGCTCGGGGTGATCGACGAGGCAGCGGCGGAGCGCGCTCGCTGGGCCGGGCTGACCGTGGTCATGGACCGCTGCCCGGTGATCGAGGCACGTCGGCTGGGCCTGCGGCTCGGAACGGCCCGCCATTGAACCTTTCCCGCGCCAGCGCCACATCGCGGAGAAGCAACGGGCGGCAAGCGCCGCCGGCACGGACCCGGAGGGGACCGACATGACCAACGAAGAACGCGACATCATCACCCAGTTCATCGCTCGCGTGGGCGGCGCGCCTGCCGGAGGGCAAGCGGCCCAGTTCGGCGGCTCGGTCCCCGCCACGACGCAGCAGGCGCTGCCGCCGGTGGATCCGGACGCGGATTCGCTGATCCGCCAGTTGCTCCAGCGTTATCCCGAGGCGCCCTACCGCATTACGCAGCTTGCCTTCATCCAGGAGCATGCCCTGGCCGAGGCACAGAACCGCATCCAGCGGCTGGATTGGGAGCTGCAACAGGCCAGGCAGGCGGCGCAGCAGGCGCCCCAGCAGCAGCAGGGCAGTGGTTCGGGCGGCGGGTTCTTCAGCGGATTGTTCGGCGGCAGCCGGGCGCAGGCGGCGCCCCAGCCGGGACCCGGACCGGCCTGGAACCAGGGCGGCGCCATGCCGCCCCCGCAGTACCAGCAGGCGCCGCCGCCGCCGCAATACCCGCCCAGCTATCAGCCGGGCATGTTCCAGCCACAGGGGTCCGGCTTCCTGGGATCGGCGCTGCGGACGGCCGCGGGCGTGGCCGGCGGCGTGGTCGCCGGGAACCTGCTGATGGATCTGTTCTCGGGCCATCATGCCATGGGCGACGGCTATCCGGCCGGACCGATGGGCGAAAGCCCGTGGGGCGGCGGCCTCGGGGGCGGAGGAATCCCGGGCGGCGGCCTGCCGCAGCAGGACTACGTGGACCAGGGAAGCTGGGACAACAGCGGCGGCGGTGGCGCGCCGGCGGACCAGAATTACGTGGACAACGGGTCGTGGGACCAGCCGACCGACAATTCGGGCGGCGGCGGATGGGATACCGGCAGCAACGATTCGAGCTGGGATTCGGGCGGCGGGGGCGATTCAGGCCTGGATTCCGGTGGCGGATCGGACTCGCTGTGCTGACGCGCCCCGACCACGGATCCGAAGCGCGATAGGAAGACGCGGCAGCCCGGGGCGTCGTTCTGCCGGCTAGTATTGCCGTGGCGCACGCACGCTCCGCCTGCGATTTTGTCGCAGCGTCGCCGCTGGTGGGGGCAATCGCTCCGGCACGGCGGCGTTGAGTCGGCCTATCGCCGGTGGGCCAAGGCGAGCCCGACACCCGCGCCGATCAGCATGCCGCCCGAAAGCCGGTTGCGCAGCCGGCCCCGCACGGCCAGCAGGCGCCGCGCGCGCCCGGCCGCCACCGCCCAGCCGCTGTCCAGCGTGACCACGATCAGCAGGAAGCTGCTGCACGACAGTGCGAGTTGCGGCCAAACCGGCCGGTCCGGTGCAATGAACTGCGGAAAGAACGCACCAAAGAACAGCAGGGTCTTCGGATTGGTGAGCGAGACCAGGAAACCTCGCAGCACGATCGTTCGGGGCGACCGCGGCTGTGCCGGAACGATGGTCAGATCCACCTCCGCCGCACACCATTGCCGGATGCCCAGGAACAGCAGGTAGGCGACGCCGAGCCAGCGCAGCCATGCGAACCACGTGGCCATCGTTGTCATCAGTTCGGTCAGGCCAAACGCCGTGAGAGCAAGCTGCGGCACCATGGCCGCGGCGGTCCCCGCCAGCGTCAGGATGCCGAACCGCGTGCCGTACGCGATGCTGTTCGCGACGATCAGCGACATGTTCGGCCCGGGGATCAGTGCCAGCACGATCGTCGCAGCGACAAAGCCCAAATACGCAGTCAGCGGCATAATCAATCTCCGGCAATACCGTTTACAGGACGGCGGCGCAGCGGTCTGCGCATGGGTGATGCCTCGCGGAACATTACCGAACCGAGCTGGGGCCGCCACTAATGATTCCATAACCGAACGTAACGCCGCTGTAGCTGTCCCTGTCGCACGAAGCCAGTCGGCTGCGCGGTTGCCGCGCCGACCGTCAGCGCAGCCAATGCTGTGGGAGCGACGCAGCCTAGTCATGCCATCAGATGTTTTCGCGAGCGCGGCGGACGGCGCCGGCCACAGCGCCGCGTCAGAGACGCATAGCGGCAAAGACCCAGCCGCGCGGCTCCACGTCACGCGCGGCCGCAACGAGGGCGCAACATCGCCGCACGTACTGGTTGCCGACGACGATGCGGCATGGCGCGCAACGCTTTGCCGCTACCTGCTGGGCAACGGTTTCGACAGCACGGAATGCGTTGATTTCGCTTCCCTGGCCGAGATCCTGCGGTCGCGGACCGGCCTTTTCGTCATCGTCGCCGAACTGACGGTTGCATCGCGTCACCTGTTCGATTGCCTGGCAGAATTCGCACATAGGCCCTCGGCCGCGGTCCTGGTGCTGTCGGGCCAGAACGACGATACCGAAACGATTGTCGCATTGGAACTCGGGGCCGACGACGTGATCCGGAAAGGTATCGATCGGCGCGAGATCGTCGCGCGCATCCGGGCTGCCGCACGCCGCCTGCAAACACGCGGGAGCGCGCAACATGGGACTGATACGCAAACGGGAACCAATTCTCAACCGGCCGGGTGCTGGCGCTTCATGCCGGACAGGCGCGAACTGACTGATCCCGAGGGCCGGCCGGTCCTGCTGACATTGCTCGAGTTCAAGATGCTCGAAACGCTGGTTGCGAACACCGGCCGGCCGTTGCATCGGCGAGACCTGTTCGCCGCTGTTGTCGGCCGGCCATACGAGGCGAACGACCGCAGCATCGACAATCTCGTGGCAAGGCTTCGCCGCAAGCTCGGCGATCCGGCCAAGCAGGCCCGCATCATCAAGACGGCGAGGGGGCTAGGTTATGTTTTCACCGGGTCCAATACTTTTTTGGGAAGCCATCAATAGATCCCTAGAGATAATTAGGGGACACGTTGAGCTTCCGGTTGGCGAGCGCTTTCAAAAAATTGTGATTCGGCGCAGCAAACATGCACACGATGTACGCCAATACCTGAAGCCACGCTGCTCTAACAAGATCATAATGCTGCCTGCCTGGATGCGGACGCCGATTGATGCGCCGCGCTGTTTCCTCCGAGTCGCTGAAAGCGGCGCAGGCGATCCCAGCCGGAATGCCTTGGGGAAATCACATCGATTCCATCAGGGGCGCCCGCGTGTCAAATTGTTAATCTTGCGCCCTGAGGAAAAATCTGCGTGTTTGCCCATGTTTTTTGGGCGGGGGCTTTGAAGGGGATTCCCATGTTCATCGGCTCATGGCGGCGCGCCGGGACGAGTCGTCGGCAGGCCGCCAGGTCTCGTGTGCAAGCATCCAGTCAACGGCTCGCGACACCCTTGCCGTACGGCGTCGTCGATGTGGAGATGGAGACGCGTCTCGCTCTGAACGTGTTGGAGAATACCGCCCGCCGCCGCTACGTCGATCTGCAAATGGCGATCGAACCTTTGCTGGTGGCCGAGGCCGATATCAACGAGTTCCAGGCCTGCCTGCGTGCACTGCTGGCTGCGGCAATCGACCGGACTCAAAGTGGCGTGCTGATTACCGCAATGCGACGCGGCGACAGCGTCGCTATCGAGATCGTCGACGACGGTGGCACCGAGTCTGCCATGATGCACTTGCCGGAACCCGAAAGCATGCCAAAGGGCGCGACTGTTACGGCCGAGTACCTGGCGAAGGATGGCGCAAAGGTATCGTTGCGGCTTCCCTATCCGCAGACCAAGGTCGCCGACGACACGGAAGAGTGGATCGACTCGATCGGTTGACAACGGGCCGCCTTTTTTGTCATGGATGGGCTTGGCTTGGCCATGCACGCATGGTCGAACGGGCCGCCTGTGCGGTAGACGCGCGCGGTTTTCCTGGGCAGATAGCCGAAGAAACCCTGCAGCGACGAGACATGCGAACGGCGCCCGCGTCATGGCGTAAAGCAGCCGCGTCCTTGCGCAAAGCACCCGCGTCACAATGCCAGGCGCGCTTCGATTACGTCGGGTTCTTCCGGCATCCGCCGCAGCGTGAATCCCAGATGGCGTACGAACGCCAGCATTGGCGCGTTCTCCGACAGCACCTGGCCCACCACCTCGGCCAAGCCGCAATGCCGCGCCCAGTCGAGCAATCGTTGGATCAGGTGCGACGCCAGCCCGTGGCCCTTCACCGCCGGCTCGACGATCACCGCAAATTCGCCGCTGCGCTCGTCCAGTTCACGTACGAGACGCGCAACGCCAACCGTTTCGCCGGTGGCCTCGCGCACGGCGATGAACGCCATTTCACGGTCGTAATCGACCTGCGTCAGCCGCGCCATCTGCTCCGGCGACAGCTCCTTCATCGATGAGAAGAACCGGTACCGCACGTCCAGCGGCGGCAACCGCTTGAAGAAAGCACCGTGTTGCTCGGCATCCTCGGGGCGGATCGGGCGGACGATGAAGGTTTCCTCACCGTTGGACCATGGCCGCACCAGTTCGGCCGGATACGGCGCGATCGCCAGCGTCCCGGGCGGCGCATCCGGTGCACGCAGGCGCAGCCAGGCATCCGCCGCGGTGACGCCCATCGCGTCGGCGAACAATGCCGGCACGTCCAGAGCGGCGATCTCCGGGCAATCGACGATCAACTGGCTGATCCGCACCAGCACCTCGGCGACCGCCGGTTCATTGGCGGCCGGCTGGTCGCGCAGCGGCCGGCTCAGCATGGCGCCAAACCGGCAGCGCCCGATCAGCCCATGGGCCAGCGGCAGGTTCAGCGGCGGCAGGTCCATCGCCAGGTCGCGCGCGCCGTCGGCCGACGTGCCGCCGGGGCCGAATGCGATCACCGGGCCGAAGGTCGCGTCGTCGGCCACCCGCACGCCGAGTTCGCGCGACCGCACCACCTGCCGCTGCACCAGCAGTCCTGCATCTGTCTCATGGCTCCGGCGTGCCTGGCGGGCGAGCAGCAGACGGGCGGCACCCTGTGCTTCGTCAGCGTCGTGCAGGTCGAGTGCCACGGCGCCAGGCGGACGCTCGCGCGGCGGCAGCTTCAGGCGGAGCTTCACCACGCACGGAAAGCCCAGCAGGGCTGCGGCAATCGGCGCATCCTCGGCGCGGGCGACGGCACGGGTGGGCACGGTCGGGATGCCGTAGGCTGCCAGCACGTCAAAGGCTTCGTCCTGGAACAAGTCCAGGCGGCCGGCGCGGCGCGCGGCGGCGAATACCCGGCGCACCATGGCGCGGTCCGGTGCCCCGGGCAGCACGGTGCTGGGCGGCAGCTCGCGGGCGGCGGCGCGGTTGCGGCGGTCGCGCACCAGATGCCGGAAGCCGCGCACGGCCTGCGCCGGGGTGGCGAAGGCGGCGAGACCGGCCTTCACCAGCGCGGCGCGATGCAGGGCGCCGGTGGTCTCGCCCATGGCGCAGACCAGCAGCGGAATGCGGATCGAGCGGGCGGAGGTTTCCAGAGCGTTCATCGATTCCGCATCCGCGGCGCCGGCCGGGGCATGCACCACCAGCACGCCCCCAACCTCCGGCCTTGCCGCCACTGCGGTCACCGTGGCGGCAAGCTGCGGCGCGGATTCCAGCGGCACATGGACGATGCCGTTGCTGGTGTTCGGCAACGGGGCAAGCTGCAGGCCGTCCAGCAGCGCCGCGTCGGCCGCCAGCCGTCCGGCGCCGATGGAGTTGGTCACGATCGCCAGGGCCTCGCTGCGGGCAGGCCGGGCGCGGGAGAGCGTTTCGGCGGCGGCCAGCAGATCCTCGAAGCGGCGGACGCTGAGCACGCCGGCACGGCGCAAGGCGGCTTCGAAGGCGAGCTCGGCGGCGCCGTCGCCATTGTTCAGCAGTTGCAGGCCGGCATGCACCGCGATCACCGGGCGCAGGCGCGCGGCGGCGCGGGCGGCGGAGAGGAAGCGGCGGCGGTCCTTCAGGCGGCGGATGTCGAGCAGGATGGCGCCGGTGCCGGGATCGCGGGACAGCCAGTCCAGGACGGGGCCGAAGCCGATATCGATGTTGGCGCCGATGCCGACGATGTGGCTGAAGCCGACGCCGTTCGGCTCGGCCCAGTCGATGACGGATCGGCTCAGGGCGGCCGATTGCGACACCAGCGCGAGGCGGCCCGGCGGTGGCGGGATATGCGCGCGGGTGGCGTTGAGGCCGATGCCGGCAACGGCGAGCCCGAAGGAGCGCGGGCCGAGCACGCGCACGCCGGTGCGGCGGGCGGTGTCGAGGAAGTCCTCGGCCGAGCCCGGCACCAGCGCGGCGTAGCAGCCCTTGTCCGCGAGCGCGGGCAGTGCCGGGGCGATGCTGTCGGGCGGGCCGGCGAGGATCGCGAGATCGGGCGTGGCAGAGAGGGCGGCGGCTGACTCGGTCGTTTCAACGGTGCCGCGGAATGCGCCGATGGCCAGGTTGGCGGTGATCTGGGCACCCAGCCCGGTGGTGGGGTTGATCACCGCGAGCGTGCGCGGCCGGAACAGGGAGTCCAGGTTGAAGCGGCCGGCGGGGTTGGGGCGCGGGACGGTCATGGTGCAGCGCAACATAATGGGCTGCGGCGGCGGGGCTGCAAGCGGTATTATCGAGACTGGGCACGGCGGGGATCCAAGTGGCGGGAGAGCCAAGTGGGGGAAAGCCATGTGGCAGGAATTCCTGCTCCTACCATCCGCTCGATAATGGGTGATCCGAAGGGAAGCCCGATCCGGTTCGCGCGGGGTCGGCTGCGCGATTGGAGGCGGGGCACGGCAGGTGGCCGTGGCTACAGGCGGATCAGACAGCCTGTTCTGACATCGACGCCTTGCGAATCATGGCTGTTCCGGACTTGTCATTGAAGACCAGCGGCCTTTCAGGGATGCCGCGACAAAACTCATCCACAGCGGATTTTATGCCCGGCCAATAAGGATTACCATAATCATGAATTATCAGGAGTCCACCGGGCGATAACCGAGGGTAGAAGAATTCCAGGCCAGCCTTTGCGGGTTCGTAGAGGTCACAGTCAATATGCACGACTGAGAATCGAGCTTCGAATAAATTCGAAGGAATCGATTCGGGAAATCTGCCCTGTACAAACGTTGCCGCTTCTTCGCCAACCAGGGCGCGCACCTGATCGAGCGACGTGTCAGCGAATTCTATGTCTTTTTGCCGGTCGGTACCGACCAAATCACGGCGATCAAATCCGGCGAAGGTATCGAACAAGAACAGTCTGCGATTGTTTTGCCTGGCGAAGTGAGCAAGAGCGGCGGCCGAATTTCCTTTATAGACGCCCAACTCCGCCATATCGCCTGGGACGTTTTCTTCCATGATCTGCTTGACGTTAAAAATCAATGCGTATAGCCGCGGAAGATCGCCGGCGTTGTTCTTCACGTTAGACTTCACCCACTGCTTGGACAGCATTGCCATTTCAGGGTGGCGCTCAAAATGAAAATCACTGTCCGGGCGGTACGCGAGGTACATCTGCTCCGCGGACTGCAAAACGCTCGGCGCGGCGTGTTTGCCGGTTAGAAGTGCGTGCAGACGCCGTTGCTCGGCAGCGTTCGGCTGCAAGAAAGTCGCCTTGACGGCCGCCCATTTCTCCGGGAGCGGCTTGCGCGCGAAGCGAGCAAATTGTTCGATGCTGGACACTATCGTAACACTCTTCCGCTGTGAGCGTCGCCTCGAAACTTTAACGTCCGCAAACGAAATGGGCAACGTGAAAAATGCATGACGCATGTTCGCTCGCTATCCGGAGCGGAGCGACAGCCTGCGGGATTTGACGGGCTGTCGGCAGCGAGACCGCGGTCGGGAGGATGGCCGCCGGGCTACGGATTCGTTCGCCGCAGATCCAGCGTCCGCGGATGTTCGCGTGACTGCGCCACCACCGGTTCTTCCATCGGGCCGGGCGTATGGCCGATCGGAAAGAACAGCGACTTGCGCCGCGCCTCCGCCTCGTTCGCGTTCACCGGGAAGCGTTCGTAATGGCGCCCGCCCGGATGCGCGACGTGATGCGTCAGGCCACCCAGCGAGCGTCCTGTCCAGCGATCGTAGATATCGAAAATCAGCGGGGCATGCGCCGGGATCGCGGGATGCAGCGCGCTGGGCGGCTGCCAGGCCTTGAAGCGGATGCCGCCGACATACTCGCCTTCGCGGTCGGTGCGGGTCAGCGGCAGGGCGCGGCCGTTGCAGGCCAGGACGTAGCGTTCGTCCACCCAGCCATCGACCCGCGCCTGCACGCGTTCCACCGAGCTGTCTACATAGCGCGCGGTGCCGCCGAGGACCGCCTCCTCGCCCAGTACGTGCCAGGGTTCCAGCGCGTGGCGCAGTTCAAGTGTCGTGCCGCGCAGCGACACCTCGCCGATGCGGGGGAAGCGGAATTCGAAATGGGGATCGAACCAGGCGCGGTCCAGCGGATAACCGAGCGCGCGCATCTCCTCCAGCACGTCGGCGAAGTCCTGCGCGACGAAATGCGGCAGCATGAAATCGTCGTGCACGCGGGTGCCCCAGTGGACCAGGCGGCGCTGGTAGGGCGTCTGCCAGAACGAAGCCACGGCCGCACGCATCAGCAGCATCTGCGCCGCCGCCATGCGCGCGTGCGGCGGCATTTCCAAAGCGCGGAATTCGACCAGGCCCAGGCGGCCGGAGCCGCCTTCAGGTGTGTACAGCTTGTCGATGCAGAACTCGGTGCGGTGCGTGTTGCCGGTCATGTCCGTCAGGATGTTGCGGAACAGCCGGTCCACCAGCCAGGGCGGCGTTTCTTGCTTCGGGGTGATCTGCGAGAATGCGATTTCCAATTCCGCCAGGCTGTCCTGCCGCGCCTCATCGATGCGCGGATGCTGACTGCTCGGGCCAATGAACAGACCAGAGAACAGATAGGAGAGGCTGGGGTGGTTGTGCCAGAAACCGAGAAGGGATTTCAGCAGGTCGGGACGGCGGAGGAACGGTGAATCGGCGGGCTGGGCCGCGCCCATCACCACATGGTTGCCACCGCCGGTACCGACATGGCGGCCATCCAGCATGAATTTTTCGGTCGCCAGGCCGACCTGGCGGGCTTCCTCGTAGAGTTCCTCCGATCGCTGCACCAGTTCGGGCCAAGTGTGTGCGGGATGGACGTTCACCTCGATCACGCCGGGGTCGGGGGTGACGGAGAAATGGTTCAGGTGCGGATCGTGCGGCGGCAGGTAGCCTTCCAGCACGATCTTGCGGCCGGTCTCCTCGGCGGTGTCTTCCACCGCGGCGATCAGCGTCACCCAATCCTCCGCGGCATAGAGCGGCGGCAGGAACACGTGGATCACGCCGTTGCGCGGCTCCACGCAGAGCGCGGTGCGCACCAGGTCCGGCTCGCCGCGGCCGACCACGGGCGCGTCCTGCGGCATGGGGCGGAAGCTTTCGGGACCGGCCGCCATCCCGTCGGCGGCGGCCGACCGGCTTGGCAGCAGCGCCTGCCGCGGCGGCAGCGGCGGGGTCGGCGCGAATGGATCGGGTTCGAACTGAGGTTCGATTTCATCGGGGTTGGCCCAGGGCAGGCTATCCAGCGGCAGCCGGAGTCCGATCGGCGAATCGCCTGGGATCAGGAACATCACGCCGCCCCGGAAGAACCATTTGGTGCCTTGCCAGATGCGCACGCCGTCACGCACCGCGCGGCGCAGCGGCAGCACGCTGCCCACCGGCGCGGCGAGGCCCTGGTCGAACACACGCGCCAGGCGAGCCCGTTCCAGTTCGTCGCGCAGTTTGGCATCGTCCACGATAACGTTGGCGGGCAGCCGGCGTTCGCGCCACAGGTAGTAGTGCACGTCCTCATAAGCCGGATGCACCAGCGCCGGATCGACCTGCAGCCGCTCTGCGAGCAATGCGGTGAAATGGGCGGCATCTTCGGCGCCGGCAGAGCCGGTTTCGCTTTCGGATGCGAACAGGGAGGGATCGCGCCAGACCGGTTCGCCATCCGGGCGCCAATGTGCGTAGAGCGCCCAGCGCGGCAATTGCTCGCCCGGGTAGGTCTTGCCGAACGCGTGCTGCAACGCACCGCCAGGGGACCAGCGCGCCATCAGCCGTCGGATTAGTTTCTCGGCATAGGCGTGCTTGGTGGGGCCGAGCGCGTCGATGTTCCATTCCGCCGCGTCCATGTCCGAAGCGGAGACGAAGGTCGGCTCGCCGCCCATGGTCAGGCGGATGTCGGACGCCGCCAGCTCTCGGTCCACCTGCGCTCCGGTCGCCAAAATGTCCTGCCACTGCGCCGGGGTGTATGGCTTGGTGACACGCGGCGTCTCGCGCACGCGCGTCAGGTGCATCTCGAATTCGAATGTCGTTTCGCACGGATCGACCAGGCCGGAGATCGGTGCCGCTGACTGGGGTTCCGGCGTGGCGGCCAACGGAATGTGGCCCTCGCCGGCGAGCAAGCCGGAGGTGGGGTCCAGGCCGACCCAGCCGGCGCCGGGGAGGTAAACTTCGGCCCAGGCGTGCAAGTCCGTGAAATCGGCCGGCGGACCCTCCGGCCCGTCCAGCGGCTTCACGTCGGCGACGAGCTGGATGAGGTAGCCGGAGACGAACCGCGCCGCGTAGCCCAGATTGCGCAGCGCCTGCACCATCACCCAGGCGCTGTCGCGGCAGGAGCCTTTGGCGTTGGCGAGCGTCTCCTCCGGCGTCCAGACGCCCGGCTCCATGCGCACGATGTAGGCGATGTGGTTCTGCACCCGGCGGTTCAGCGCGACCAGCATGTCCACCGTACGTTGCTCGCCACGCAGCACGCCATCGAGCAAGGCGCGCATCCGCGGGCCGACGGGGGCGATGCGGCGGAACGGGGCGAGTTCTTGTTCGAGTATCGGGTCGTAGGTGAAGGGCCAATGCTCGGCTTCGGGTTCCAGGAAGAAGTCGAACGGGTTGATCGTCGCCATGTCGGCGATGAGGTCCACCGTGACGTCGAAATGCGTGACTCGTTCGGGGAAGACGATTCGAGCCTGGTGGTTGCCCTGCGGGTCCTGCTGCCAGTTCAGGAAATGCGGCTGCGGCGCAACCTTCAGGGCGTAGGAGATGATCGGCGTGCGAGCGTGCGGCGCCGGCCGCAGGCGGATGGTCTGCGGGCCGAGACTGACCAGCCGGTCGTAGCGGTAGCTGGTGCGATGGGTCAGCGCGACGTGCAGCGGCATGGGTGGGGTTCGCAGAGTGTGGGGTGGCGGTTGGGCAGGCGTACGGGGCGGGGAGGGCCAGGACGTTGCATCATGGGGCGGATTGTGCGCCGCAACAAGAAGTCATTGGACGCGTCCCGCCCCTGTCGTGCCGCACCTGGTCCGGCCGGTAGATCGTTGCGCTTCCGTGGCAGGCAATTGTTGGATCATACCGGCCGTGCTAAAGGTGTACCCAACACAATGGGCCGTCCCCAATGCGAGTGGTTTTGGCCAGAGCCTGGAGTGCGAGTGCGCGGTACGCGGCTTTGCGTGGAAGACGACCAGGGCGACCGCGAACCGTGCGCGATTGACGCCGGCTATCCGGCTCGATCGCCTTTGTGCAACAACCTGTCGACCTTTGGCCGGATACCGGACGCGCAGGCCTGCTGCCGGTAGCCGAGTCGGCCCATGGGCGATAACCAGTTGATGGACCTTTTGTGAGCATCCAACCTTCCGCTGCAAACGTCCATCAGAGGTCCCCACGCCTGATGTTGCCCGCCTCGGTCGATCGAGGGCGCGTCGTCTGGTCGTACGCGATTACCGTCGGGCTCTATCATCTGGTCGCATTGCTGGCGGTGCTGCCTTGGTTGTTCAGTTGGACCGGGGTCGTGCTGGCGGTTGCCGGCCTCTCGGTGTTCGGCAGCCTTGGCATCAACCTGTGCTACCACAGGCTGCTGACGCATCGCGGCCTGGTTTGCCCGAAATGGCTGGAGCATA
>Ga0335075_10006250_pt1 | contig 18402 bp, 15 predicted proteins | sample Lox_Sample_24_FD_206723 | JGI IMG/M metagenome (GOLD analysis project Ga0335075, IMG submission 206723) | Soil microbial communities from Loxahatchee National Wildlife Refuge, Florida, United States - Lox_Sample_2.4 | ecosystem: Environmental > Terrestrial > Soil > Wetlands | place: USA... | reverse complement strand
TCCCGATGAAAATACGACGGCGAATCTCTTCCGAGCGCACGAGATCGATTTCGATATGGAGGCACCGTCTGCTTTATACGATCAGTTTCGTGCGATCCCGGGGATACGGACGCAACTCGTCCCGTTTACGCAGTACGACCTCTACTCGATCAATATGAGCAACCCGATTCTGCGTGACGTCCGCGTGCGCAAGGCCCTGGCGTACGGCCTCAACGACGAGATGCTGCTGCAAAAAGTCTCGCACGGCATCGATATCCCGGGGACGACCGATCAGCCCGACTACCTCTGGGCGCACAATCCGAATACCGTCACCTATCCCTACAGTCCCGAGCGCGCGCGCTCGCTGCTCGCGCAAGCCGGTTGGCTCCCGGGTCCCGACGGTATTCGCCAGCGCGGCGGAAAGCGGCTTTCGCTCGTCATCGCAGGCCTGACCGGCTCGCTGATCGGCACCCAGATGGATACGCTCGCCCAGAGCCAGTGGCGCGCGATCGGCATCGACGCGCAAATCAAAGACTATCCAACGCCGCTCTTCTTCGCATCCTACGGCGCGGGTGGGATCCTCCAGAGCGGACGGTTCGATCTTGGATCGTATGCCTGGGTCAACGGCATCGACCCCGACGATTCAACCCTGTGGATGTGTAACCAATTTCCGCCGGCCGGGCAAAACGTTTCGCACTTCTGCGACCCGCAAGTGGATCGCGCGGAACGGATCGCGCTCACGAGTTACGATCAGGCCGTGCGCAAGCGAGCGTACGACATCATTCAGGCGCGTTTGGCTGACGAAGAGCCGATGATCTTGCTCTTTTATGGACGCCGCATCGTCGTCGAAAATACCGACCTGCAGAACTTCCGGCCCGCGCACGCCGTGACCGAGTTCTGGAATTCCTGGGAGTGGCGCATCTAGCGCGATCTTCAGCGCAGCCCCTTGTTGCCGTCCGGCATCGTCACAGAGGAGAGACGACAAACCGGCGTTGTGACCGCGAAAGGGATGGCGATGGATCCGATTGGCAATAATCCGCTCGTAGAATCAAATCAGTCTTGGAACGGCTGGGGGCAACAGCCCTCCGGACCTCCACCGTTTGCGGGGGGAGCCCCCGGCTTCGGCGGCGATCGTTTGAGTGTGTTCGGTTCTTCGCCGAACGGCTTCGGCTATGGACAAGGTTCCGTCGCCGACGAAGGGGGCGACACGTCGGGGAGCGGCGTCTTCTCGCAATTCCTCGGCTTCACGCAGAACGTCTTCAGCGAGCTCGGGCAACTCATGCAGCAGTTGACCGGCCAAGGCGGAAGCGCCGCCGGCGCAGGAGAGCCGTGCCAAAACGGGCAGTGCGCAGACGGAGCCTCCTCGCCCGGCCCGCAAGCCTATTTTCAAAACGCGTCGATGAGCTCCGTCGGCGATCCGCACGATTCGTTCAGCGGAACCGGCGGCAATGGCCAGACGGTCAGCGGCAAGTGGGACAATATGAAGTCGCACGCGCACCTCATCACCTCCGACTCCATCCCGGGCGGCTTCAACGTCTCGACGACGGCGACGACGCCGAATGCGAACGGCGTTACGTACAATAGCCAGGCGACGATTACCACCAACAACGGCAACACCGTCGTCTCGATGGGCGCCAACGGAACGCCGAGCGTCACCGACAACGGCCAGACGGTCTCGCTCACCGCCGGCTCCCCCGCGACCTTGAGCAACGGTGAAACCGTCACGCTCAACGCCGACGGCTCCATGACCGTCGGCGTCTCCAACGGTCAGGGCGGAACGATCAACACGACGCTCAAGAGCAACGGGAACGGCGTCGACGTGAGCGCCACCGCCAATGACGTCGATCTCGGCGGTTACCTCGCGAACAAACAAGACGGTGCATTTGCGAACCAAGGACCAGGCGCAGTGAGCACGCCGGTATTTGGCTGGAATCCCGCTCAAGGAATCGGTGATCCTTTCGAGCCGTACCCGCAGCCGTACCAACCGTACTCGTCGTCTTACCAACCATACCAGTCGGGGCTTCAACCATTCGGGGAGCCCGAGCTGGCGCCGGCCGACGATCCCTATTTCGTGTAGGCGTCTCGGCGCGACGTCTGCTCACCGAGCCGCACCGCTTCGACGGGGCGGCTCTTTTTGTTTTTCCCCGCTCGGAGTCATCCGCGGGCCGGGTCGGCGGCGTATCCATGCCATGAGCATCTTCCGTTCTCTCCCACTGGCCGCGCTCGTCGCGCTCGCCTTGCTGGGAGCCTCACCTACCCCGACCGCAAGCCCCAAGCCGGTTGCGATCGTTCACATCCGCGATTTCAAGTACAATCCGACGCCCGTCGTCGTGAGCGTCGGCGATACGGTCGAGTTCATCAACGACGACGACGAGGCGCACACCGTCACTTCGAACGACAAGAGTTTTGATTCCGGTGGTTTGGATACCGGAGAGACCTGGTTGCACACGTTTGCCAAGCCCGGGAAGTATGCGTATTTCTGTGCACTCCATCCCTGGATGAAAGCCGTCGTCATCGTCAAGCCCTCCGCGCCGTAGCGAAAGGATCGACTCATCATGAAGCGTAGCGACTTCCTCGACCACATCAGTTGGACCGGCGCCGGTATCGTCTTCAGCGTCTCGAGCGGCGGTATCCTCAGCTCGACCTCTCTCGCCCGCGCGGATGCGGACGATCCGAAATTCTCGTTCGTACAGATCAGCGATAGCCATATCGGCTTCAGCCGGCCGCCGAACGATCATGTTGCCCAAACCTTGCAGCAGACGGTCGATTCGATCAATGCCCTCGCGTATCAACCGGCCTTCGTCATGCACACGGGCGACGTCACCCATCTTGCCAAGCCCGCGCAGTTCGATACGGCCAAGAGCATTCTGTCGACGCTCAAGGCGCCGCTCATCTCAATTCCCGGCGAGCACGACGTGATCGGAGATCAAGGGCAAGCGTACTTCGCAGCGTTCGGGCGCAAAGACGCCCCCAACGGTTGGTACTCGTGGGATCAGAACGGCATCCACTTCGTCGCGCTCGTCAACGTCTTCAATTTCGAGCGCATGGGCCTCCTCACGCAGCCGCAATTGGATTGGCTCGCAAAAGATCTCGCTACCCAAACGGAGGAGACGCCGATCGTCGTCTTCGGACACGTCCCGCTGTATGCGCTCTTTCCGCAGTGGGGCTGGACGACCGAAGACGGGGCAGCCGCACTCGCGCTGCTGGCCCCTTTCACGTCCGTGACCATCCTCAATGGACATATCCATCAAACGATCGAGCACCGTGAGGGCAACCTCCATTTCTACACCGCCGCTTCGACCGCGTATCCGCAGCCCGCGCCGGGGACGGCATCGGGACCCGGTCCGCTCGTCGTGCCGCCGGATCATTTGCTCGGGGTGATCGGCTACCGGACGATCGAGTTGACCGAATCACAAGCTGTCGTCGCCCAGCATGCGCTGGGATAAAGCCGACAATCGGCGTAGGTGGGGGCTATGGGTTCTGCTGGCGACCGCCTTACGGCGGATTTCATCGCTCGCCGGCCCGAAGGGCTTGCGCGCGTCTACGAGTATTATGCCTCGGATTTGGTCAGCGTTGCACGCCATGTGCTCGGCAATCGCGGTGCCGCCGAGGACTGCGTGCACGATGCGCTTTTGCGCATCTGGCGTACGCCCGGCTCCTATCACCCCGAACGCGGCGCGCTGCGCAGTTTCCTCATTGCCTGCGTACGCAACCAGGCGATGACGATGCTGCGCGGTTCGACGCGGCGGACCGATCGCGAACGCGCCAACTACCAGCTCGAAAGCACCGCGCAGCCGCCGACCGAGCTTCAGATCGGCGATCACGTTGAAGTCGCGCGGCTGCGCGCCGCGATGGAGCGCCTCCCGAGCGATCAACGTGTCGCTCTCGAGCACGCGTACTTCAAAAACAAGACACAGCGGCAGATCGCAGACGACCTGGGCGTGCCGCTTGGAACGATCAAAAGCCGTATTTCACACGCAATGCGCACGTTAGCGGACGAGTTGCGCGAGCCCGAGGTCTCAAGATCATGACGGATCATCTCGACGACGACCTGGAACTTTACGCGCTCGGCATGCTCGAACCGCACGAGCGTGAGGTGGTCGACGCGCACGTTGCTGCCTGCAAGCCCTGTCTTGCGCGCCTCATTCAAGCTGAGGAAATCGGCGCGGCACTGGCTGGCGCGTTGCCGCGCTACGAGCCGTCGCCCGAACTCTCGGCGCGCCTGATGGGGAGACGTCGCAAGCCGCGGGTGCAGGCGGTTTGGTGGATGGGTGTGGCCGCCGCCTTCCTGCTGCTGGTCGGCCAAAGTTGGCGGAGTTATCAGTTCGGCACGGCGCTGCGCTCGCAAGACGCAATCCTCGCGACGCTCGTGCACAGCCATTTCGATCATGTGAATCTCACGATCGCACAGCCTGCCCCGGGCTTCGGCGCCAAGGCGATCTACGCGCGCGACGGTAGCTGGATGTACCTCATCGTCGATCACGCCCCGCTCTCGCTACACGTCGTCGTGCAGAGTGCCGCCGGCCGTCAGGATCTCGGTGCCATCACTCCTACGAACGGCGTAGCGACGCTCTTCGTGCGGCCGGCGCAGCGCATCACCGGCATCGAACTGCTCGCCGGCGGCGCGCCTGCCGCCTCGGCGAAGCTCATCTATTAGCCGGTTATGCCTTCTTACGTTTCGGTGCTTTGACGCTCGTGCGCGCGGGCGCTTTCTTTTTCGATTTGCTCTGATTGTAACTGATTGCCGCACGAACGAGCGCCTTGAGCGCGCGGACATTCACCTTATCGCCCTCGAAAAAATCGATCGCTCGTCTCTGGTTGCCTTCGAGGCCCGCGTTGAAGAGCTTATCGGGATCCGGAAGGCTCGCCCCGTGGTCAAAGGTGACCTTCACCTTCCCTTTGTGGGCGTTGGCGACCGCGATGATTCCGTCACGCTCCCAGACCGGGCTTCCCATCCACTTCCATTCCTCGACGATCTCAGGATCGGCCCCGAGGATTGTCTCGCGGACGGTGGCGAAGGTCTTGCCACGCCAGTCCGGGATTTCGGCGATCAACTTGTCGATGCGTTCCGATGGGTTCATCCGTTCGTTATCCCTCGAATTCGTCGTTGCATGCAACCACGATGGCAGCGGTAGACGGTGGCATCAATCGATAGCTGCTACCACGCGTTCCAGGGCCGCAAAGAACCGCGGCCAGCCGGCTTCGGCGCCATGGTACGCCTGCTGCTGATCCGGCCGGAAGCCCGACTGCTCCACGCGCAGGTGGGTGCCGGTGCTCGTAGGCGTGAGCGTCCACGTGACGATGCTCTCGAGACCAAAGGCTTCCCACGTGTATGTCAGCTTCTTGTTCGGCTCGACGGCCAAGACCCGACCTTCGACAGCGCCCCAATCTGCGCTGAGGGTGAACCGGTGGTCCACGACCGGCTCGAAGTCATTTTTCATCAGCCACTCCGCGATCAGTTGCGGCTGCGTGAGCGCGCGCCAGACTTTTTCCGGCGGCTGCGGGATATCGCGCTCGACGACGACGGTGAGCGTTTCGGTCGCTTTGTTCACTGGTCCATCCTTTTCAGCAGCTCTTCGAGGTGGTCGAACCGGCTCTGCCAGAACCCGGCCATCTGGCGTGTCCAGTCTATCAAGGGTGCGAGCGCGCTCACCTGCGCGCTGTAGTGGGTCTGACGTCCTGTATGGCGGTCGCGCACCAATCCGGCCTGCTTGAGCACGCGGAGATGCTTGGAGACGGCCGGTTGTGAGATCCCAGACCGAGCGGTCAGTGCCCCCACGGTCTGCTCTCCTTCGCGGCACAGTCGCTCGAAGAGGGCTCGCCGGGTCGGATCGGCGAGCGTTTTGAAAAGCACCTCGGGGGCCTTCCGCATCGAAGAACGATAACCTGCTGGCTATGACTCGCATGGAACTGCTGATTCAGGGTACGCGCGAGGCGCGTCCACCCTACATCGCCGGGACCGCATCCACCAGCTAATCATATCTTTCTAGTTATATATGGCGGACTCGAGCCGCATGGTGTGGCGCCTTTGCTGCTTGCAGTTACCCGCACCTACCGGCGAATAAAAACTGCTGTGTAAACGCGGCGTAGCGGAAGAAGCGGCGCTATCGCGACGGATCGCTGCTAGCACCGCCTCTGCAGCACGTGCGCGATGATCTCAGCGCAGCTCCGGGTGGCGCTGCTGGATGTTTTCGCGGTTGACGTTTCCGCCTTGTGACTGGAACTCCAAGTTCGTCGGGTCCGTGGCACGGCGTGGATTGAGCGCCTTCTCCTGGATGTGATCCAAGTTGATTTTCCGCTCGAACCAGGGGACGTTGGGATCGTTGACTTGGATCATCGGCGCTCGGGAGCCCTGTTCGAACTCGATGTTCGCGTCACGCAGGAACTGCACGGCGGACGGATCGGCGCGCACGCGGTCCCAGAACTTGTCGCGAATCTTCTCGTAATTTTCGAGCATCTCTTCATCGGAGAACGAACTCTCGGGCCTCGTTCCGATGACCTCTTGCTTGGCGAGATCCCAATCGGCGCGGAGCGGTGTGTCGGAGATCTTCTTGCCGATGACGTTGAACGTTCGGTCGAGCGCATCCTCAACCGACTCGCCCGGGCGGCGGCGAATGACGTCGCGGTCGAGACGGCGCCTCGTCGGCTCGTCAAATGGCCGCTCGGGGACTTTCTTGCCGCCGATGCGTTTCTTGCCGCGCGAGCCGGTGACGTCCTCAGTCCGAAAGTTGTCTTCGTTCAGGTCGCTGTCCGAGATGCCGCCTTCGAAAAGCGGGTCGCGGCCGGGATCGAGCAGCGTCTCGCGGCCGCCCGAAGTCGGATCGGCTGTGCCCTTACCGAACTCGCGGACGCCGAGCGCCAGCATGATCATCTGAATCAATCCCGAGGTCCCGCTCTCGTAGCGCTCCTCTTCGCTGCGGCCGAGATCCTTACCGGAGATGATCGAACGGTTCGTAAATGCCTCGATCACCGACGAGAGCCCGATCGCATCCATCAAGGCGACGAAGATGACGACGGCGGGATCGTAGACGCCCGCGTCAATGGCTTCTTTGGCGCGCGTCACGAGTGAGTATCCAAACGAGAACGCGAGCATGCACGCACCGATGACCAGCGCGACGGTTCCGATCGCGAGCTCCTCCGGCGCGAGCGCGACGACGACGGCGGCGAGCCCAATGACCGCGCCAATTGCGACGACGGCCTTCCCCAGCGCTTCGAGCACGCCGCGAACCGGTGCCGGGAGACTCGACCAGAAATCGCTGATCGCGCTGCCGATGCCACTGAAAAAGGAGCCGATCGCGTTGAGGGCGTCGTCGAGCTCCTGCTGCAATCCGGTGTCTTCCATGAGCCGGCCGAACCAGCCGAGATCTTCGCGCCGTTGCTTCTCCAACTCGGCGCGTCGCGCAAGCTCGAGCGCGTCGGCCGACTTCAAAAAAGCTTCCAGGCTCGCAAACTGCGCTCCGGCGGTGAGTTCCGGCCGCACGAACGCCGCCGGCATGTCAGACTGCAAGCCGAACAGACCCGCCCCGCTCGCAAATGCGCTCTCGGCGAGCATGCTCTGCACACCTAAACTGCGACCGCGATTCACATGGTCGGCGCGGTAGGCTTGCACCGGTCCGTCGCCGACGAGCTCGAAGCCGCCGAAGGCAAGATCGCCTTCGATTGCCAGGAGCGTCTCGAACGTCGCCGGCCGACCGCGGATCTGCGAGAACCACGTGTTGTAATCGCAGTACACGTGGCTCTCCACGTGGACTTCGACCTTGCGCCCATCGGTATCGGTCAGGACGATCGAGCGCGTGTAGAGGATGTGCACCGGGTAGAGCTCGACGCTCTTGGTCGGCGCCGGCGCGACCGGAGCGGGGATGCCCTCGGGATCGATCCCGATCCCGGTCGACGGACCGACTCCCGGACCGACGACGACCGATCCGTACTGCTGGCTCGGATCGACGTGCACGGTGATGTCCGAGGAGCTTGCAATCGAGCCGTTCGCTCCGCCGCCGTTCACATCGACGTGGAAGGAGAGGTCGTTACTCTCCATCGTCGTCGATCCGGTGATCGTGGCGTGCTCGGGGGCGCCGGCGCCAAGCTCGCCCAGATCGCGTTGCTCGGCCCCGAAACGCTCAGGGCCTGGGACAAACGGCGTCTGGGTCGAGAGCGGCGCAGCTTGGAAGAGCGGCGGTGCCGCGGCCCCACCGGGCTGGATACTGCGCCCTGCCGCGACGTCGTCCGCGCGTCGTTCGGCATCGGCACGGCTCGCGGTCACCCCGCTGCGCAACTGTGCGATGTGCGCGTACTCGTGGGCCATCACCGAACGCGAGTCGAGGGCCTGCGGCGTCACGGCGATCGCGCCCGCGTCGAGCGTCGCCGCCACCGCCTGGTTCTGTTGCAAGAATCGCACGGCGGCCGCATCGGTGCGTACCGTAACGCTCGCGTCGGTGTGGTGCTGCGCCGGCGCGGTGCTCCCGGAGGGAGCTTTCGGTGCCGGAGTCGCCATCAGCGCGCGCGCCTCACAGGGCGTCTTCGCTCAGGAGCGCGGTGTACGCGTCGCCGAGCTCAAAGCGTCCGGCGACGCGACCGCTCTTGGCGAGCTCGTCGCGCGCTGCGCGCAAGAGATCGAGAAGGACGATTGTGCGCGATTGGGAGGCTGCTTCGTAGGCCGCGCTCAAGGCGGCGTTTTGAATGCTTCCCCCGGAGAGGGCGAAGCGCTCTGCGACGCGATCGACGTCGGCGGGGTGGTGCGGTGCGCGCGCGAGCGCGAGCGTCCATAGCCGGCGGCGCGCGGCGGGGTCGGGCATGACGAAGTCGACGAAGACATCGATCCGCCGTGTGAGCGCATCGTCGATATTGTTGCGCATATTCGTCGCCAAGACCACGAGGTCGGGATACGCGTCGATCGCCTGCAACAGATAGGCGGTCTCGATGTTCGCATAGCGGTCGTGCGCGTCTTTTTGTTCGCCGCGTTTACCGAAGATCGCGTCGGCTTCGTCGAAGAAGAGGCAGACGTTCGCGCGCGCCGCTTCGCCGAAGACCTGCGAGAGCAGCTTCTCCGTCTCGCCGATGAACTTCGAGACCACCATGCTCACGTCGACGACGTAGAGATCGCGTCCGAGCCGCGTTGCGATCGCCTCGGCAGCGAGCGTCTTCCCCGTCCCCGGCGGCCCGGAGAAGAGGCAGCGGATCCCGCCTGCCGACGAGCCCGTTTGGAGGCCCCACGTTCGCGTTACGGTCTCCCGGTGCTCGAGACGTGCGGCGATCGTGCCGAGCATGCGCAGCTTCGCCGACGGAAGAACGAGCGCGTCGAGGCCGCGCCGCGCGATGATGCGCCGCCCATACGGCAGCGGTTGCGCGGCGCTGGGCTCTTGCACCGCGCGCGGTGTTGCGCTGATGCGCCGGTGCGCGAAGCCGTCGAGCGCCGTTATGCCCGCCGGTGCCTCGACGAGGGTGTGAATGGGGAGGTTCATCAGCAATCGGCCGGCTTGCAAGGCGGCGTTTGGGCTCACGGTCGCGACGCTGAGCAGTGCGCCGTCGAAGAGTGCCTCGCGCGCCGCGAGCGGCACGAGTTCGACGGGCGCCTCGGCGCTCAAGCGCAACAGGGGACGTGCGAGCTCAGCGGCGATGCCGGCGGCGGCATCGGCCAACGCTGCGGCGTCGGCACCCCACAAGATCGTCGGCGCCTTCGAGACGGCCTCGGTTCCTTCGATCGTCGCCGCTGCTGCGCGCATTCGTGTGGCGTGCATCCGCAGGCGCGGATCGAGGGACGGCGAGCCGAGCAGACGCGCGAGCGCGCCCCCGTCGAGCTGGACGCGCGCACCGCTGGGATGCTCGTCCGGAATAATGATAAGAAACGAAAGACGCACGAGCAAGCCGTCGGGGCGAAGCGCCTCGATCGCGCGTTCGCGTTCGCGCAAACCGTGCGCGAAGAGGTCGAGGAGCAGTCCGGTCGTGATGCCGCGGCGCGTGAGGTCGTCGTGTAAAAAGCCGACCACGCGATCCACGCGCGGGATCACAGCGATCCCGGCGAGCAACGCAATCGTCGCGCATTCGAAGCGCGAGAGCTCGCGCAGCGGCGCGGGCAGCGCGCACGTGGGCGGCTCGTCAAAGGCGCTCAGCGCTTCGGCGCCGCCGCCGGCCTTGAGAATCTCGAACGCATCGAGATCGGAGACGTAGAGCGAGCGCATCGGATCGAAGGCGCGTCCGCGTCGTTCGGTCGCCCGCTCGATCGCCACCTGCAAGACGCCGGTCGCGTAGGCGACGAACGGTGCGATTGCCGCGGGCGCCGCCAAAGGCGTCATCATTCGGGCGGCTCGATCGCGAGCTGCACGCCGTTCCAGGGGACGACATACGTTCCGGTGAGCGCGGCGCGTTCCAAGATCAGACGGAGTGGAGCGTTCGGAAGCCGCGCCGCCCAGCCGTCTGGGGTGCGGCGCATCGCACTCGAGCCGGTAAGGAAGGTGCGCACGACGTACGTGCAACGCGCGCGCTCGAAGCGCATCAACGTCCGCGCGAAGGAGCGTACCACGCGCACGGCAAGCCGTTCGAGGCGCAGATCGGCCGGGACGAGCGCGTGCAACTTCTCGCGATCCTCGCCGTCGCAGAGCGCGACGATCGCGGGATCGTCGCTCGCGCTCTCGCCGAAGAGCAACTGCGCGAGTGCAAGCGCGATGGCCGCGGCCTCGCGTCCTTCGAAATTTGCGATACGGGGCGCGAGGTGTGGGAGAAGCAACCAGAAGCCCGCACAGGCGCACGCGAGGGTCTTGTCTTCCCTGGACACGGTCGCGGTCTGCGCGACGAGCGCCGATTGTACGCGTGTGGTCGCACGGTGCGCGAGGATTCGCGCGGCGGCGACGGCACCGGGAAGGTGAGCGAAGATCGCTTCGATCGCGCCCAAGAGCGCCTGAACGTCCGCCGGCGGCGACGATGCGCCGCGTGCGTTATCTGCAGCGTCGAGCGCGTTGACGAGGAAGTGCCAGGTCTGCGCGCTCGGCTCTAAGCCGTCGTCGAGCAGTGCGAGCAGACGACGCGCTTCCGAGGCAGTACACCGCCGAGCGAAGAGTCGCGTCCATCCGAGGCCGAGCGCGGCGACCACTTCATCTGCATCGCAGCGCTCGCAGATTGCCACCAGCGCCGCCGGAGTTGGGAGCGGTTCGAGATCGACGAACGGCGATGCGCGCCGCAGCACGCAGCGCCGATCTTGCGCGAGTGCGATCAGCCAGGTTGCTGCTTCGACGGCGTGGTCGACGCGCACGCCTTCGAGGACGTCCAGCGCGCGCAGCGTGCGCTCCGCGGTGCCCTCGGAGTGATCCGTTGCGGAGCTTCCCAAGGTAACGCTCTGCGCGACGATCGTGTCGATGCACGCTTGCGCGATCGTGCGTGCAAGATCGCGACCGCGCACGCGGCCGAGCGGCGCGCGCAGGGTCACGTGCATCCTTGGAACGATTGCGACGCCCGGCACCGCCGTCTGCTCGGCGAGCGCGCCGCGGAGGGCATCCGCCAGCGTGGCGCGCAGCTCACGTGCAACTCGCTCGCCGTCTGCGCGCCGTGAGGCCGGCGCCTCGATGCGCAAGGCAACTGCACCGATGTGCGCGCTCATGCGCGAGTGCCCGCGGTCATGCGTGGCTTCCGAGCGCAAGCCACGAGACGGCCACGTCGACCGCGGCGTTCGACCAGGTCGCCCCATCGCCGTTTGCGGGCGTCGTCGGATCGAGCCGCGTGACGCGATAGCTCGCCTCCGTCGTCTTCACCTCCACGGCGACGGCGGCGATCGTGGTGAGACTCTGGCCGCAGACGGCGACGAAAAATGCGGGCGGCGAAGCGAAGGTGATGGGGAAGGTGATCGCTGCCGGCGCTTGCGTCAGCGGCGTGACGGAGGCTGTCGCGGTTCCGAAGACGACGCAGAGCGAGCCGAGCTGCAAGACGCTCACGGCGCCGGAGCTACTCGTCAGCGGCGTCACGTCGGCGGGCGGCGAGACGGTTTGGTTGAGCAGACGGCTCTTTGCCGTCAGGCGGAACGGCGGCGTCGTTTGTGAGCCCGGATTGAAGAGCAGATCGCCGCTCGCGGTTTGGATCTGCAGGTCATCGCCGCTCTCCACGGCGAGGCCGGTCGCGCCGCTTGCGACGATCCCGAGCTTCACGTTGGTTGCCGTCATCGTCAGTGCGTTTTGGTCGATCGTTGCCACCGGCGCCGCGCCGGCGATGAACGTGACCTCGTCACCCGAAGCCGTGCCGAACGCAAGCGCGAGCGTATCGGAAGCGGTGATCCCGGCGATGTTCTTCGGCTGCGTCGCGCCCAGCGTGAGCGTCGTCGTCCCCGTCGTGACCACGACGCTCGTCGCGGCATCGACGTTGGAGAACGCACCGGTTTTCGCCGTGACGGTTCCCGTGCCGTCGACCGAAGCTAAGACCGTCCCCGCCTCTGACTCGACGTTGACGCACGACGTCGGATCGTTGTTGCCGAGATCGATCACCAGACCATTCCCGGTCGCACTCGGGGCGGTGTACGACAGCGAAACGCTCGACGTCGCCGGTGCACCGGCAGTCGCGCAGAAGTCGATCGAGCCGCCGGGCGCCGTGATCAGCGGAGCGGTTCCGTCATCGGCGGTGATCGCTTGAAGTGTGCCCTTCACGCAGAGCGTCGTTGGCGCTTGGTCCTCCGCATGCGCGAGGACCAGATGCGCGGGCGCGACGATCTCGTGCGCGCGCACGCCGCCGCCTTGACGCACGTCCGGCGTGCTCCCGGTGTACGCTTGAAACGTCGTGCCGGTCCAACCGAGATAGCCGAGGCAGACGGCATCGGGATACTGCGCGCGCGCCTGCGAGTCGCTGAGAAAGACGCCGACGTTCGCGAGCTCCTGCACGCGATCGCCGGCGGAGGTCGTGCACGGGCTGAGCTGGGTCGTCGAAGAGGCAACGGTCGCCTCGGAGTACCACACATATCCGGGATACGAGCCGGACGGTTGCCCCGCGAGCGGATCGGGTGCGATTGGCAACGGCGAGCCGATGACGATTTGCCGCCCTTGATCGTCGACGGCAAGTCCAGCCGTGACGACGGCGGTCGCGGTCGTCTGCGGTGATGCCGGTGGAATGAACTGGTACGTCATCCCATCGACCACGCCGCTCGTGTGGGCGACCGAGCAATGCGTCTCGAGCTCGCCGCGCGGATAGTCGACCGTGAGCTGCAAGTCGGCCGCCGAGAGCAACTGACCTTCGCTGAAGACGGGACGCTCGATCGTGCTCATGCCGGCGTCATTTTGGCGTCGACGGGGGTTGCGCCGGCGCGGGCGCCGGCTGCTGCGCGACCTCCCGACCGCGGCTCAACTCGATGACGAGGCAGAAGAGCCGCACGACAGCGGCCTCGATCTCTTGCAAGCTGTAGATCGTGCGGCGCACGCGGCAGTCGGGCGCGGTCACGTTCTGACCGTCGACGGTGAAGCACGCAAGCGGAATCCACGGCCACGCGACGCACGGATCGCACGCGCGCGCCATGTGCAGTAAGTCCAAGCATGACGGCTCTGCTTCGGCGTCCGTCACCGCGGTATCGTCGAGGCCGGCGACCTGCGAGGCGAGCATCGTGTACATCTGGCTGGGTGCCGATGCCGATTGAGCCGCCGCGGCGACGTCGGTGACGCCGGCTGGGATCGTCATGAAGAGATTCCACAAGTCCGCCAGCTGAAGGTCTTGCCGCGGCAGACCGCACCACGTCTGCGTCGGTCGCGTCACCGGGAGCGTCGGGAACTCGTTGTCGCCGAAGATGCGAATTTCGACGGTCTCGTTCACGCGCGAGTAATCGCAGAGGGTCTTTGGCGTGCCGCACTGCTGCGCGTACGAGGGGACGGGATCGGCAAGACATTCTTTGTAGCGCACGGCGACGCAGAAGTGCGTCGGCGGCGTCGGCTGGCAACCCGGAACCGCGCACCACGGATCGCCCATCGCCTTGGTGATGCGAGCCTGCCGCTCGGTGAAGAGATCGGCGAGCGATTTGCTGTAGTTGCTCGCCATGTAGACATCGCGTCCGTACCGATCGATCCCGTAGCCCGCCTCGACGCGCAATGTCGCGCCGGAGAGCGCGATCAGGCCGCTCGTCTCCGTCGCGCCCGTCGTTGGATTGGTTGGCGTCTGCTGCGCGGCTTCTCCATCGATGGCGACGCGGAAGCCGCACGAGATTCCCCACCCGATCGTGTGCCGCGCACGCAGTTGCTCGTGCGAAAAGGTGCGTTGTTCGATCGCGGTGAGGTCGGCCGGTTGCACGAGCTCACCCGCGAAGAAGCGCGGAAACTGCAACGTCGGAATCGGGCAGAGCCCCGCGTTGACTTCCTGTTGGTCGCCGCAGCCGCACCCACAACCGCCTTGCGACGGCTGCGCGAGCTGCAGCAACCGCGAAGCTACCGCAATTGCGGAGGGGGCGTTGACGATGGGGGTTGAGCTCATGACCGTTCCCTTTGCTGGCGTTTAGTGGCTGCCGGTGATGGTGTAGACGAAGTCGCCGCCTTGCGTGCCGTTGCCCGAGAGTCCGGGCTTGTCGGTGCCCGCGCCAAACGACGGCGAGCCGTCGAGGCGCGCCGTCTTGGCGGCGTCGCACAAGGCCGGCCCGGTGTAGACGCCGCCCTTCGGGCCTGCGGTCAACGTGATCGTCGCAGATTCCAAGAATTCGCCTGTGGTCGAGGGCGGGATCGGTTGCGCCGAGATGACGGTGAGCTGATCGTTCGTTGCGTTCCAGGCGAGGGTGCACGGCCATGTCATCGGCGCCGGGACGTAGGTGAGCGCCCCAAACTTGAGCACGAGCGTGACGGTGCCTTGCGTGATCGCGCCACTCTCACCGAGGGTCGTTGCAACGGCGCTTGCGGGATCCATCGCCTCGGTGAACGGCAACGCGATTCCCTTCGCGAGCATCCCCGTGAGCTGTTCGTCGGAGGTCTGCTGCACGAGGTCTTTGGTGACGACGCGTGGACCGTCGGTTACCTGGTCGATGAACGCGACGGTGAGCGAGACGTCGGGATCGTGACCGCCGACGTAGTCGTCGATCGAAGCCGTGCAGACGATCGTGCTGCCCACTTGGAATGCCGTTGGATCGAAGGTCGCGTTCACCACGAGGACTGCCGTTTGCCCGGCGGCGAGCGACGGAATGACGGCGATCACCCCGGCCGTCTTTCCTTTTGGCGCCGCGGCGGCAACGCCGGCAATCGTGAGCGTCGCCGACGAGAACGTGAGCTGCTTTCCGCTCGGAAAGGCCAGCTCGAGCTCGAAGCTTTCGGACGTTTTGTGCGCGTCGGTGTTCGTTGCGGTCAAGGTGTACGCGAGCGCGTTGCCGGCGGGAAGCGCGGCGAGATTCACCGTCGCCGGCGCGACCATTGCCGTCAGCGAGAGATACGCGTCGGTTGCGGCGCAGCAGACGATCTCAGCCTTGGTGAGGCAGAGGAGTGCCTCGAAGAGTGCGCCCGTCGAAAGAACCAGACGCCGGCCGCTGGCGTTGTCGATCTCGTCGAGCGTGCCATCGGCGTTGAACGAGACGGTCGCGAGCAAGAGCAACTCGTTCCCGCCGTCGCAAAAATTCGCGCAGGGCTGCGTGATGACGTCGCTGAGCACCTCGGCGAGGGAAGCGTTGTAGAGTTTTTGCGCGGGCGCGCTCGACCCGGGACCGGTGAGCTTCACGTCCAGCCATTCGCAAAATGCGCGGCCGACCGGATTGATCCAGACGGGCGGCGGCGTCGAAGTGACGACGACTTCGTATCCTTCGCGCGTCACGCTCGGCGTGCACCCGCCGTGCTCACACGGGCCGCAGCAGCCGCATGGACGGACGTACGTCGGGATGGGATCGGTCTCGCACTGCGCATAACGCAGGCAGACGTAGAGCTTCGTTGGGATGCTCTGCGTGAGAGTGCTCTGCGTCGGCGAACTCGGTGTCGTCGCGGTCGTGCCGAGCGTTCCCATCGTCGCGCCGCACCAGCCGCTGGTGGCGCCGTCTTTGAGCGGAACGAAGAGATCGCTGGGAACGACGATCTCGCGGCCGCAGCAGTCGAGGGCGATCCCCGGGCGCAAGATCGCGTAGGAGTTGACGCACTGCGGCGACGGGTGCTTCTCGACGCGCAGGCCGCAGACGGTGCCGAAATCGTGCAGGCGAATGTCGTGCGTGTTCGCGCGCAGCGCATGATAGCGGTGCTCGAGTGCGAGCAACCGGGGCTCCAGCAGCATCCCGAAGCTATACTTCGGATGTGCGAGCGGCTCGACCGCGCAGGCGCACTCGCCCGCACAGCCGGCCGGTGCGGGGATCACCGGCGTCAACGTGGTACCGGGTGCGCCGGATCGCACGTCGACCGGTGATGTGGGGATGTTCGTGCTCACGGGAGGCCTCCTACGATCGCGTTGACGCCAATGCGCGGTGGTGCGGTACCAGCGAGAAGAGCGGGCGGCGAGAGCGTGCCGAGCATGCTGTCCAAGCCCAAGCGTGCAGTGACGCCCAGACGCGCGTTCGGCGACGTGATGACGATGCAGACGGCGACGTGCGCCGGCTTCTGCGTCTCGATGACGCGCTCGAGCATCGTGAGCTCGTCTTGTGTCGGCTCGGCGTAAGACGGCACGTAGACCGTCATGCGATTTGCGCGTGAGGCGAAGGGATCGAGCATCGGCGTTGGGACGGAGTCGATCGTCTTTGTGCTCAGGAGATCGGTCCCGTCGAGTGCCGCGCGATTGACGATGCCTGGACCAAAGAGGACGGCGCAACCGAGATACGACTTCTGCGCGAACCACCAGCTGCGCTCGGTGAAGCTTTCGACGATGACGATGCGACGCCCGAGCGCGAGCTCGACAAAGCGTTCGATCCCCCGCGCCGTCCCGCGCAAGCGAAAGAGTTCGCCCGCGTGATGGATGACGGCGCGGCGCCGCTCGACAGGCCACGCACGGTAGAGTTCCATATCGAACCAGGCCCCGAGCCAATCCAGAAAATCGCGCTTCGTCGCGGCGTCGGTCGTGCGCGGATCGATCACGCTGCCGAGCGTGCGAATCTCGCCCTTGACCTCGTCGCGCATCGCATCGAAGAGCGAGAGGAGCCGTTCGTTGAAGCTGCGGCCGCCCGCATCGGTCGCGTAGATTGCCGGAAGCATCCGCAGGCTCGTGTTGCGGGGGAAGCTCACGTCGAGCCGGTGCAGCTCCGCCGCCGAGCCAGGGACGCCGGTGAGCTGCACGCGCAACCACAGATACCGCCCGGGATTGGCGGTGATGATCGTATCGCTGCGCCAACCAAACGGTCCGGCAATCGTGACGGGCGTCGACCACTCGGAGGGATCGAGCGCGGCGATCGCGGCGTCTCCACGATTCACGTCGGCGGTGTACGTGGAGAACGTGATGCTCGTCGCCGCCGCCGGGAGGGACGGATCGAAGCGCAGCCGGTCCCAGACGCATCCCGCGACGCCGCCGTCGAACGCCGACGAGACGTACGTTCCGGCGCCGCTGGCGCGCAGCGAGCTGTCGACGGTGAGACCACTCACGGACGTGGCCGGCCAGCCGGCGCGGCCGCCCAGCGGATAGACGCTCATGTCGACGGATCGTAGAGCGGCGTGACGTTCACGCCGTTCAACGGAACCCAGAAGAGCTCGTTCGATCCAAGCGTCGCGTCGGTCATCGGCGCAAGCGCCGCGCCGTCGACGGAGATCGTGAACGTCGATGTATCCAAGCGCGTCACGCCGGGAACGTTCATGATCGCCGCAAACGCGACCGCGGCGTACGCCGTCGCGCCCCAGGTCCAACCGCCGCCGTTGCCCGACGGGGCATACATCGCGCGCAGCGTGCTCTGGATCTGCTGCGAGACGGCGGCGAGATCGGCGCTCGCCGAGCAGTACACCGTGACGCTGAAGGTGAGCTGGTGATACGTCGGACCGATGACGTGCAACTCGGTCGTAACGAGCCGATGCTGATCGAGCCACGCGCAGACGGCCTGCAACGTCGTCTGATTCGGAATCGGCGGCCCGGTCTGCGCGGTCTGCAGTGAGGGGTCGTCGTCGACCGCGCGATCCGGCACGACGATGACGGTGACGCTTCCTGGGACGGTGATGCCGGGGAAATCCGGGTTGACCAGGGGGAGCGCCTGTGCGCGGGCGACGAGCGCTCCCGGCGTCTCGAGTGCGAGCGCCGCAAAGTCGTCAGCGGTGACGGCGCGATTGGTGCTGCGGATATCGGCACCGGCGCGATTGATCGCGTCGGCCTGTGTCTCTTCGTCGGAGCCGCCGCTCGCCGCGATTGGATTCGTGACGCTCGCGACGTTCGCGACATACGACTGCAGCGAGAGGCTGCTGCCGGCAGCGACGTTGCCGGCAGCGCCGCCGCCGTAGCGGTACGAGGTCGCGACGATATTCGTGGGGTCGTCGGGATTCGCGAGCGGAACGGCGCCGAAGTGATTGTCGCCGAAGGTGATCGTCCCGGTGGTCGCATCGAACGTGT
>Ga0335075_10006248_pt1 | contig 18403 bp, 13 predicted proteins | sample Lox_Sample_24_FD_206723 | JGI IMG/M metagenome (GOLD analysis project Ga0335075, IMG submission 206723) | Soil microbial communities from Loxahatchee National Wildlife Refuge, Florida, United States - Lox_Sample_2.4 | ecosystem: Environmental > Terrestrial > Soil > Wetlands | place: USA... | reverse complement strand
ATCTTCCACACGCCGATGCTGGCCGGGATGCCCCCGGAAGTGCAGGCATCCCTGGGCAAGCAGATCCCCTTCCCTTCGCGCCTGGGCAAGCCTGCGGAATTCGCCGCGCTCGCCGCAAGCATCATCACCAATCCGATGCTCAACGGCACCACCATCCGGCTGGATGGCGCCATTCGCATGCAACCCAAATAGCTTCGCTACAATTCCCGCAATGAGCAGAGATGTCCTTGAATACGACGCCCTGATCGTCGGGGCGGGTCCGGCGGGCCTGTCCTGCGCGATCCGTCTGAAGCAGCTGAAACCCGACATCAACGTCTGCGTGCTGGAGAAAGGCGCCGCCGTCGGCGCCCATTCGCTGTCCGGGGCAGTCATCGAGCCCGGTCCGCTGGATGCCCTGCTGCCCGAATGGCGCAAGACGCCCCCTGGAATCTGCGTGCCGGCGAAGCGCGATGAATTCCGGCTGCTGACGCGCACCGGCAGCATCCGCTTGCCGACGCCGCCGCAGATGAACAACCACGGCAACCTGATCGTGTCGCTGGGACTGCTCACCGCCTGGATGGGACAGCAGGCCGAGAAGCTCGGCGTGGACGTGTTCCCGGGTTTTGCCGCAGCCGAACCCCTGATCGACGACCACGGTGCGGTAGCGGGCGTACAGATCGGTGACATGGGACTTACGAACTCCGGGGAACCCGGTCCCCACTACTCGGCAGGCCCCGAGGTGCGCGCGCCGCTGACATTCATCGCCGAAGGCGCCCGCGGCAGTCTTGCCAAGGTCCTCATCCGCCGCTACGGCCTTGACGCCAGATCCGGTCCGCAGACCTACGGGCTGGGTATGAAGGAACTGTGGCAGCTCCCCAAGGGGCGCAGCGAACCCGGTCTCATCCAGCACACCGTCGGCTGGCCGCTCGATACGGCAACCTACGGCGGCAGTTTCCTCTACCACCTGGACCAGGATCGGGTGTACGTGGGCTTCGTCACGGGCCTGGACTATGCGGACCCCCGGCTCATGCCCTTCGAGGCGTTCCAGCAGTTCAAGAATCACCCGAGCATCCGCCCCCTGCTCGAAGGCGGCGAGATTCTCGCGGCCGGCGCGCGTTCCATCGCTGCCGGCGGCTGGCAATCGATTCCGCAGCTGGCCATGCCCGGGGCGGTCCTCATCGGGGATACCGCGGGTGGCCTTAACGTGCCGAAGATCAAGGGCGTGCACCAGGCCGTGCGCTCGGGTGTCCTGTCCGCCGAGGAGTTCGCGCGGACCGGTTCGATGCAGGGTTTCGAGGCCCGCTGGCGCAATTCTCCGGCGGGCCGCGAACTCAGGTCCGTGCGCAACATAAAGCCCGGCTTCAAAGGTGGGCTGTGGATGGGGCTGGCCAATGGCGTCCTGGAGACGCTCACGGGTGGCCGATTGCCCTGGACGCTCAGGCACCGCCCGGATCATGAGCAGATGAAGACCCTCGGTCAGCAGGTACCCGTCGAGCGTCACTGGACGGATCGCACGCTGCCGCCGCGGGATCGGCTGGCGTCGGTGTTCTTCGCCTCGACCACCCACGAGGAGTCGCAACCGGCGCATCTGAAGGTGCGCGATCCCGCGGTGTGCGTGGAGCGCTGCAGCCGCGAGTTCGGCAATCCCTGCCAGCGGTTCTGTCCCGCGAACGTGTACGAAATGGTGGACGACGGCCAGGGCGGCAAGCGCCTGCAGATCAACGCCGCCAATTGCGTCCACTGCAAGGCCTGCGACATCAAGGACCCGTACGGGATCATCGACTGGACCACGCCGGAAGGCGGGTCGGGCCCGAACTACCAGGCGCTGTAAACACTCCGTGCGGCCGGAACAGAGGGAGAGCCTGCAGGAACTCTATCGCCGGGAACTGCGTGAGCACGGCTATCAGCCGGACGCGGCGCAACTGGCGGCGGTGCTGGCGCTGTCGGAGCTGCGGCAACGGCTCATCCGGCGCCACCGCGCGGGGCGCACCGGCCTCAAGGTGCTGCGTGCAGTACTGCGACGCCCGCCCGCGCCGCCCGAAACCGGTCTTTACCTCTGGGGCGCGGTGGGCCGCGGCAAGACCTGGCTCATGGACATGTTCTTCCAGAGTCTGCCGTTTGCGCAAAAGCGCCGCCGCCACTTCCACCGCTTCATGCAGGAGGTCCACCAGGGGCTGCGGGACCATGCGGGCCACCAGGCACCCCTCGAACTCGTCGCCGACGGCATCGCCGAGGGCGTGCAGGTGCTGTGCTTCGATGAGTTCTTCGTCAGCGACATCGCCGATGCGATGATCCTCGGCACCTTGCTTGCCGCGCTGTTCGCGCGCGGCGTGACGCTGGTCGCCACCTCGAACTGTGCGCCCGATGACCTGTACCGCGAAGGGCTGCAACGGCAGCGATTCCTGCCGGCCATCGACGAGATCAGGCAACACACGCGGGTGCTCGCGATGGACGCCGGCACCGACTACCGGCTGCGCCGCCTGACGCGGGCCGGCACTTACCTGCCGAGCGCGAGTCCGGAGACCGCGGCACGCATGGCCGGGCTGTACCGGACGCTCACGCACGGGGCCGACGCCGCGCCGGGCGCGATCGAGATCGCCGGACGACGGATCGCAACCCTCGGCCAGGATCCACTGGCGGTGTGGTTCGATTTCCGGGCCATCTGTGAGGGCGCGCGCAGCACCGAGGATTACATCGAAGTCGCACGCACCTGGCCCGCGGTATTCGTATCGCAGGTCCCGGTGCTGGGCCTGCCGGACGAGGACGCGGCGCGACGCCTCATCGCGCTGGTGGACGAACTCTATGACCGCAGCGTCAAACTGGTCATCAGCGCCGCTGCGGGCGTCGCGCAGATCTATGAGGGCGAACGGCTGCGGTTCGAATTCCAGCGAACGGTGAGCCGCCTGACCGAAATGCAATCGGCACAGTACCTGTCCCGGCCGCACCGCCCCTGATCATTCGCGACCGCCGGGCGTATACTGCGGCGCATGTCAGCCGAGATACCCGCGGTCCGGGTTCGCCTCATCGACCGCATCGTGTTGGCCGCGGGCGGCCCGGCGCGCAAGGCAGGCGCTACTGACGACGGATCCTTCCTGCGGCGCTACTTCATGGGCGTCGCGCAGGAGGATCTCGCGGCGCGCGACCCATCCTATCTGGCACGCATCGCGCTCGCGCACCGGCGGGCAGGCGAACGACGCCCGCCGGGCCGGCCGCTGGTGAGCGTCCTCGACGCGCAGCTGACGGATGACGCGCGCGGCGCGGATAGGCCCGGCGCGCACACCCTCGTGGCCGTGGTCACCGACGACATGCCGTTCCTGGTGGACTCGCTGTTCCTCGCGTTCAATCGTCTGGGAATCGGCGTGCACCTGATCATCCATCCGCTGTTCGAGGTCCGGCGGGACCGCGCCGGCCGTCTGCTCTCGATGGCGGACGGCAGCGCCGCGCGGCGCGAGTCCTGGCAGTTGTTTGAAGTGGACCGGCAGATCGATCCGCAACGGCTGAGACTGCTGACCCGCACCCTGGCTGCCACCCTCGCCGACGTGCGGGTCGCGGTCGCCGACTGGCGCCCGATGCTCGAACAGGCGCGGGTCGCGGCGCGTGAACTGCAGGATCCCGGGGTGCCGCCCGAGTCGGATCCGACCGAGGCCCAGGCGCTCATCGAATGGATGGTCGCGGGTCATTTCACGTTCCTCGGATATCGCCGCTATCGCCTGCAGCGCGGCGCGCGCAAGGATCTGCTGCTGCCGCAGTCCGCCTCCGGCCTCGGCATCCTGCGTGCCGCCCGTCCCGGCGTCGCCACGCCGGCGCCCACCGCGCTCACGGGCGCATTGCGCCGCGAGGCGCGCTCGGCCCGGGCGGTGCTGGTCACGAAGGCCAATTCACGCGCGACGGTGCATCGCGGCAGCTACCTGGACTATGTCGGCGTGCGCATCTTCGACGCGCGCGGCCGGGTCACGGGCGAGCACCGCTTCCTGGGACTGTGGACGTCCTCGGCCTACGAGAGCAGCCCGCGATCGATCCCGATGCTGAAGGACAAGATCGAGGCCGTCGTCGGCGCCTTCAACGCCGCGCCCCACAGCCACGACGCCAAGGCGCTGCTGCACGTCCTGGAGACGTACCCCCGCGATGAGCTCTTCCAGGCCACCATCCCCGAGCTGATCCGCAACGTCCGCGGCATCGTCAATCTCTACGAGCGGGCGCAGGTGCGCCTGTTCGCGCGGCGCGACCCGTTCGACCGCTTCTACTCCTGCCTGGTGTACGTGCCGCGCGATCGCTACGACTCCAGGGTGCGCTCGCGCATCGAGGCGGTGCTGCTCGGGGAGTTCGGCGGCGAGGCGGTGGAGACCCAGGTGCAGCTCTCGGAATCCACCCTGGCGCGGCTGTACGTCGTGGTACGCCTGGGCGATCGGCCCCGGCTGCGGACCGACCCGGCGCGGATAGAACGCGCGCTGGCGCGCGCCGCTTCCACCTGGCAGGCCGGTCTGCGCGATGCACTGACGTCCGGCATGGATGAAGCCGCGGCACTGGTGCTGTGGTCGCAGTTCGCAGGCGTGTTCCCGGCGGCCTACACCGAGCAGGTCTCACCCGCAGCGGCGCTGGCGGACATCGCCGAACTCGTGGCGCTGGGCCCGGAACCAGGCGCGATGCGGCTGCGGCTGCATCGGGCCGCCGGTGAGGCGGACACGCAGCTGCACCTGACCCTGTTCCGGCGCGGCGCCGCGGTTTCCATCTCCGACGTCGTGCCGGTGATGGAGAACTTCGGGCTGCGCGTCATTGCCGAGCAGCCCTATGAAATCCGCTGGCCGGCGGACACGCCGGTGCGCATCCAGGACTTCGAGCTGGCCCATGCCACCCCGTTCGACATCGGCAGGCTCGGCGGCAAGCTCACCGCCGCGATCGAGTGCGTCTGGACGGGGCTTTCCGAAAACGACGGCTTCAACCGGCTGCTGCCGCTGACCGGGCTGGGCGTGCGCGAGATCATGGTGCTGCGCGCCTGCGGGCGCTACCTGCTGCAGACCGGCCTGCCCTTCAGCCAGGCCTACATGGAGCGTGTGCTGCAGGCGAACCCGCGACTCGCCCGGCGACTTTTCGAACTGTTCGAACGTCAGCTCAATCCGGCGCGCTCGCCCGCGGCCCGCGCCAGGATCCAGCCCCTGGAGGATGCCATCGCGCGGGACCTCGAGGCGGTGACGAGCCTGGACGCCGACCGCATCCTGCGGGCCTTCCTGCACGTGATCCGCGCCATCGTGCGCACCAACTTCTGGCAAACCGTCGATGGCGCATCACGCCCATGCCTGTCGCTGAAACTGGACTCGCATGCGATTCCCGAGCTGCCCCTGCCGCGGCCGCTGTTCGAAGTGTTCGTGTACAGCCCCGAGGTCGAGGCCATTCACCTGCGCATGGCGCAGGTTGCGCGTGGCGGCATCCGCTGGTCCGACCGGCGTGAGGATTTCCGCACCGAAGTGCTGGGACTGATGAAGGCGCAGAACGTCAAGAACACGGTCATCGTGCCCATGGGCGCCAAGGGTGGCTTCGTCGTCAAGCGCCCGCAGGCCACGACGGCCGCCGACCGTCAGCGCGAAGGCATCCGCTGCTACCAGCTGTTCATGCGCGGCCTGCTCGACATCACCGACAACATCGTGAATCTGCAGGTCGTGCCGCCACGGCAGGTGACACGGCGCGATCCCGACGATCCCTACCTGGTGGTCGCCGCGGACAAGGGCACGGCGAGCTTCTCGGATATCGCCAATGCCATCTCCGCCGAGTACTCGTTCTGGCTGGGGGATGCGTTCGCCTCGGGGGGCTCGGCAGGTTACGACCACAAGAAGATGGGCATCACGGCGCGCGGTGCATGGGAATCCGTGAAGCGCCATTTCCGCGAACTGGGCCGCGATATCCAGGCCGAGGACTTCACGGTGTGCGGCATCGGGGACATGTCCGGGGATGTGTTCGGCAACGGGATGCTGCTGTCGAAGCACATCCGGCTGGTCGCAGCCTTCGATCACCGGCATATCTTCCTGGATCCGGCCCCGGACCCTGCGGCCTCGTTCGCCGAGCGGCAGCGGTTGTTCGCGCTGCCGGCCTCCTCCTGGGACGACTACTCGCGAAAACTCATCTCCCGCGGCGGTGGCGTATTCCCGCGCGGCGCGAAATCGATCGCGCTGTCGGGCGAGGCGCGCGCCCTGCTCGGCCTGACCGGCGCGGCCGCCACGCCACTGGAGGTCATCCGGGCCATCCTGATGATGCCGGTGGACCTGCTGTGGAACGGTGGCATCGGCACCTACGTGAAGGCGACGAACGAAACCCACGCCCAGATCGGTGACCGCAGCAACGATGCGCTGCGGATCAATGGCGCGGAGCTGCGCGCCAGGGTGGTCGGCGAAGGCGGCAACCTCGGGCTGTCGCAGCAGGGGCGGATCGAATACGCGCTGCAGGGCGGGCGGCTGAACACGGATTTCATCGACAACTCCGCCGGCGTCAATACCTCCGATGTGGAGGTGAACCTGAAGATTCTGCTCAACCCGCAGGTCGCCGCCGGCAAGCTTGCTCTCAAAGCACGGGACCGGCTGCTCACCCGCATGACCGCGGACGTGGCGGCGCTGGTCCTGCGCAACAACTATCTGCAGAGCCAGGCGCTGAGCATCCTCGAAGCACAGGCCGTCGCGCGGCTCCCGGAACATCAGCACCTGATGCGGCAGCTGGAGCACAGTGGCGACCTGAACCGGCGCATCGAGTTCCTGCCCGACGACGAGGCGGTCGCGCAGCGGCACAAGCAGTCCAGGGGTCTGACTCGCCCCGAGCTCGCCGTGCTGCTGTCCTACGGCAAGATCTGGCTCAGCCATCACCTGGTGCAGTCGGACGTGCCCGAGGATCCGTACCTGTCGCAGGAACTGGAACGGTACTTTCCCGAGGCGGTCCGCGGACGCTTCGCGCGCGCCATCGGCAGACACCGGCTGCGCCGCGAGATCATCGCCACGGCGACCACCAACAGCCTGGTGAACCGGATGGGTCCGGCCTTCGTCAATCGTGCGCAGGAGGAGACCGGCGCCTCCCCGGCGCGGGTGGCGCGCGCCTACACCGCGGCGCGCGAGGTGTTCGAGACCCGGGATCTGTGGGCGCACATCGAAGGCCTGGACAATCGCGTACCGGCCGAGATCCAGTACGCCATGCTGAATGAGACCAGCCGGCTGCTGCGGCACCTGAGCTACTGGTTGCTCAAGTATCGCCAGGACCTGTCCATCGATGCGGCGGTGGGAAAACTGCGCGGCTCGGTCCGCACCCTGACCGCACACCTCGCCGAGGCACTGGCGGGCCAGTGGCGCAGCAACTACCTGGCCGTGCTCGCGAGATATACCGACGCCCGCGTCCCGCACCCGCTGGCGAAACGCCTCGCGCTGCTCGATGCGCAGAACTGCACGCTGGATATCGTGGAACTGGCGGCGGGCGCCAAGGTGCCCGTCACTGACGCCGCCCACGTCTACTTCGGTCTCGGCGCCCGGCTGGGCCTGGACTGGATCCATGCGCAGGTGGAGGCGCTGCAGATCGATGGCAACTGGCAGGTCGTGGCGCGCACCGGCCTGCGCGACAGCCTGTACCAGTCCCATCGGGCGCTGGCGCACAAGGCGCTGGCACTGGCGCGCCGGGGCAGTCCTGCTGCGCGCATCGACGCCTGGATCAGCGCCAGCGCCCGCGACCTGGCGCAATGGGAACGTATGCAGGCCGACATGCGGGCCGCGGGCGCCGCGGACTTTGCGACCTTGTCGGTGGGCATCGAGGCTCTGCGTCGCTTGGCCGTGTGATCGCGCAAGACGCTGCGCGCCCTTCGCGGTAGTATCAAAACCACGAACCCAGCGTCGCCGGAGGGTCGATCACGTGCCTGGAAAACTCATCCTGGTCCGCCATGGCCAGAGCATCTGGAACGTCGAAAACCTGTTTACCGGGTGGCACGACGTGGACCTCTCGGAGGCCGGGCGCATCGAAGCGCGCAGCGCCGGCGAGCAGATCCTGAAGGAAAAGCTGTCGATCGACATCGCCTTCACCTCCGTGCTCAAGCGCGCCATCCGCACGCTGTGGTTCATCCTCGATGAGACCGACCGCATGTGGGTGCCGGTGGAGCGCAGCTGGCGGCTCAACGAGCGGCACTACGGGGCCCTGCAGGGGCTGAACAAGTCCCAGACGGTGGAAAAGCACGGCGAGGCGCAGGTGAAGATCTGGCGCCGCAGCTACGACATTCCGCCGCCGGCGCTGTCGCCCGATGATCCGCGCCATCCGCGCCATGACCCGCGCTACCGCGACGTCGATCCCGCGCTCCTGCCCGCCACGGAGTCGCTCAAGGACACCCTCGCCCGCGTGCTGCCCTTCTGGAACCAGCGCATTGCTGCGGAGCTCGCCGCGGGACGCAACGTGCTGGTCACGGCCCACGGCAACAGTCTGCGGGCGCTGGTCAAGATGCTGGACAACCGCTCCGAAAGCGACATTGTCGAGCTGAACATCCCGACGGGCGTGCCGCTGCTGTACGAGCTGGACGCGAAGCTTGCGCCGCGTTCCAGCCGCTATCTGGGCGACCCCGCGGCGATCGCCGCCGCGGCCGAGGCCGTGCGCCGCCAGACGGAGAAGCGCTGAGTCAGATCGGGGGCTTCGAAGCCATCGGCACGACCGGCGCGGACCAGCCGTCGTAGTGGCCACCGTGTTCCTTGGCGAGGGCCTGGAAGCGCGCGGTGAGCTCGCGCATTCCCGGCACCGACAGCCGGATCGCCTTGGTGAAGTGCAGGCTGAAGGGATGGTCGCCGGGATTGTCCGGCGCCGGCTTCACATCGACCCGATAGCCTTCGCCTTCGAGGATCGCGGCCACCGCGCGACCTTCGGCTTCCGAAGGCATGGCCATGAAGAAATCGACCTCGTGCGGCGAGAACGGATCACTGCCCGCGGCACGCAGCCGATCGATGAGCCTGGCGTCCCAATCCTTCTCCGTCTTCTCCTTCATCTGGCGAATGCCGTAATAAATGCGGCCCAGCAGGATTGCTCCGGCCAGGAACAGCAATGCCAGTACCCAGCTCATTCGTCGGGCGCCACCGTGACGCGCAGGCCCGCGAGCGCCTCGGTGAACTCGATCTGGCAGGACAGTCGTGAATTCGGTTCACGATGCGACAGGTCCGCAAGCAGTTCGCGCTCGTCCGACATCGCCGCCGGGAGTTTCCCCAACCATTCCGGATCCACGTACACGTGGCAGGTGGCACAGGAGCACATCCCGCCGCAAATGGCCGCCACCCCGTACTCCAGGTCCCGCAGCGTCTCCATGACCTTGAGTCCGGTCTTCGCCTCGACCTGATGCTCAACTCCGTCCCGATCAACCACTCGCAGCAAAGGCATGAATCCGCTCCGAAAATCCCTTGGGCCAAAAGCCGCTAGTGTGCCGGGGGCGGGTGGCGCCGGGCAAGTTCCAGCCGCCGCCACCACAGGTCCGATGCCAGCCGGTAGACGCTCACCAGCGCCTGCAGAGCGCTCAAGGGCACGCGGGCGGCCAGGCCGCAGCTGTCAAGCAGAATCCGGGCGTGCGGCAGGATCTGCGGATAGTACGCAAGCAGGCAGGCCAGGTCCGCCAGGGGGTCGCCGACCGTTGCGTACTCCCAGTCGATGAAGCGCGGCGGCGTGCCGATGAAGTTCGAATGCGTCGGATCACCGTGGAGGATGCAGGGTGCCCGGCCCGCATCCGCCTGTCGTTTGAGGATCTCGCGGGCCGAGACCACCTGGGGCGCGAACAGGCGCCCGGCTGCGGGCTCGAGCGCGGCGATGTGGGCGGCGTGTCGCTCCAGGAGGGCCTCGAGATCCAGGGGTGTCACGACCGGAGCCGCGAGGCTGTGCAGCTGCCCGAATCGCTCGCCCAGCTGCCGCAGGCGAGTCCGATCCTCGAGATCCCCGGGCTGCCAGGGGGCACCGTCCAGGAATTCGCTCACCAGGTAGCGCCCGGCGGGGTCTGCCGCAATCACCCGTCCGGCAAGTCCTGCCGAAGCGGCGACCGACTGCAGCAGCGCCTCACGCCGCCGGTCCACGCCCAGGTCCGTACCGAGCGGATCGTGCAGCCGCACGACGAAGGCTCCGTCCCGGGTGACGACGCGAAAGGTGGAATTGCTCGTACCCCCGGTCAGCGGCGTGACCTCGACCCCCGTGGGCGCCTGGGCGCCGGGAACCTGCGCCCGTGCCCGCCGCCAGTCCGCGCCGTCTGCAGTCATGCGCCCACCGCCACCGCCGCCCCGGCCTGCTGACGCCAGGTCCGCCACCAGGAACGATGGCCGAGGACGATGACCAGCAGGGTGGCCGTGGTCATCAGGCCCACCAGGTACAACTTCTGCTCGAAGAACAGGTAGGCCTCCACCGCATCGATGAGGAACCAGTAAGCCCAGTTCTCGAGCTTGACGCGGGCCACGAGCCACGTGGTGAACAGACTTCCCCAGGTCGTGAGCGAATCGAGGTAGGGCCACGCCGCCTGCGTCTCGCGCACCAGGTATTGCGCGGTGAGCACGCTCACGATCACCACGGCAGCCACGCCCGCGAGGTGCCAGCGCAGCGGCAGCAGTGTCACCGGAGGCTGGGGCACCTGCGCGTCAGTCCAGCGCCACCAGCCGTAGACGGACACGACCACGTAGTACACGTTGAGCCACGCCTGCATCGGCAGCTGCTTTTCGGCCGAAAGCCAGATCATGATCGCGGAGCTGATGCCGCCGGCAACCCAGCACCAGCGGCTGCGGCGCACGGCGAGCACCAGATACACGACACCGAGGACCACGGCGATCACCTCGGCCACGGACATCGCCCGCCAGGCGGCGAGGAGCTCTGTCGTCACTTGATGAGGCCGGCATCGGTCAGGGGACCGATGACCTTCATGACCACGACCGATTTGTCCACATGCTCGAAGGTCGTGCGGATTTCGCGTTCCAGTGCCGCGAACACCAGCTCGAAGGGACCCACGACCTGGGTACTGAGACTGTTGGTGATCACCCGCACGCCCTCGACGCCGTGCAACCGCCCGATGAAATCCTTGATCCTGGGCACTCGGTCCTGATCCAGGGGGTACAGGCTCAGTTCAACCGCGATGTCCATGCGCAGGCGCTCCTGTGATCACTTGAACGAATACGATACGGTCGCACCGATCTGGCGCGGCGCGCCCAGCTGCAGGAACTGCTGGTACGCAAAGTCCGGCGGCACATCGGCGAAATAGAAGCCGCGCACGGCGTAGTCGCGATCCGTCACGTTGCGGATCCACAGATCCGCCGACCAGCGATCCCGGATGACGCCTGCCTTCAGGTTCAACAGCACGTAGGCGTGGCTGCTGTACGGATCCAGGGCCGGCAGGTCGTAGTAGAAGCTGCCGCGGCCGGTGACGTCGGCGCGCAGATACGCGCCGCGCGGAATGTGCAGCGTCGCGGACAGCGAGCCCTGCCAGCTGGGCGCATGCGGCAAGGCGCGGTCCGGGAGTATCTCGCCATCGAGCGTCAGCCCGTGGTAGCTCGAATTCAGCGTCCCCGCCGAGGCGCCCAGCTCCAGCAGGTCCACCGGCGTCCAGGCGACATCGGACTCCAGGCCATAGTTGCGGCCATCGGGCGCGTTGACGTTGTAGAGCACGAAGGTCGTCGGATCGTTGGGTACCAGTTGTTCGCCGGTCTGCAGCTGCAGTCCGGTGCGATGGGTGTAGAAGATGTCCGCGTCCACGCGCAGCCGGTGGGCGAACAGATCCGCCTTGTAGCCGGTTTCGAAATTGACGTCCGATTCGGGCTGGAACAGGATCTGGTTCGCGGGCAATCCCGGCCCCAGATTGAAGCCGCCGGCCTTGTAGCCGCGTCCGATGCTCAGATACAGGTTCTGCCCGGGCTGCACCCGGTATTGCAGGGAAGCATTGCCACCCCACAGGTGATCGACGGGCGCGAACGCGTGGGTCAGCGGGTCCGGGGCGTCGAGGTCATCGCTCACGTCGTGATAGTCGGCGGTGCGGCGCTCCGCCCTGGCGCCGAGGGTCCAGTGCCAGTGTGGGCCGAGCGCGCCGTCCAGCGCCGCGAACATCGCCGTGTTCACCGAATGGAAATGGCTGTCGGTGACGTTGAATGTCTGGGAATCGCTGTCCGGATCACCCGGATCGGCATACACGCCCGGTTCGCTGTCGGCGAGACTCTCCCACAGATTCAGCTGGTAGATCCCCACCAGCCAGTTGACGAGCGCGGATTGGGTGTTCGCCAGGCGCAGCTCCAGGCTGTGCGTACCCCGCTCCCGCACCTGCGAATCCGCGTACTGGTAGGTGAACGGCGCCCACAGCTGCGGGTTGCCGAAGTCGGAGTCGTAGGAATAGCGGATATGCGAATTGGCGAACGTGCCGATGAAGGTCAGCGTCGTGGGTCCCAGCCCCGACCAGGTGAGCTTCAGCGACGCGGCCGCGGAGTCCTGGGCGTCCTGGCCCGGCTGATCGGTCTGCGTGGTACGGTCATTGGCCAGGTCCCAGGCGTCGTAGCCGTCGTTGATGCGGATGTCGAACACCGTCAGGTCGACGCGCAGATCGGCCGCGGGCTGGAAGCGCCAGCGGGCACGCACGGTGAGCTCATCATCGCCATCGGTGCTGTCACGACCCAGGTATTCGTTGCGATAGAAGCCGTTGCTGGAGTATTGCTGTACCGCAACTCTGAATGCCGAGTCGAGCGCGCTCATGGGTCCCGTCACCACGGCCCCGTAGGAGCGGGTGTCGTAGTCGCCACCACTGAGTTCCAGGCGCGCGCCGAATTCATCGGCGGGGGCCGCGCTTTGCATGGCGATCAGTCCGCCGAGCGCGTTCGCTCCGTAGCGGGTTCCCTGCGGGCCGCGCAATACCTCGATGTGGTCCATGTCGAACAGCGTGCCGACGGTACCGATGCCGCTGAAGTCGATGTCATCGATCAGGAACCCCACCGAAGGGTTGGGAGCACCCTGGTACTCGTCGAGTTCGCCGATGCCCCGGATCTGGAAGTAGCGGGGCCGGTTGGTATCGCCCGACCAGTTCAGATTCGGCACCATGCCGATCACGTCCTCGAAATGCTGCTGGCCGATCGCCTTGAGCGTTGCGGAGTCAAGGACCGTGATGCTCGCGGGGACGGCCTGGGCGGGTTCATCCCGCAGCAACGTCGCCGAAACCACCACTTCTTGCAGATCATCGCCGGTGGCTGCGGAGTCCGCGGCGCAGGCGACCCTGGCGAGCGCCGCAAGAGTAAAGAGGAAAAACCCGGAATGGGCGGTAATCGCGCGACTTGTCACACCTGCTCCCTACGCCGGTATTACCCGGATCAGGTTCAACGGGTTCGCAGGCCAATCCCGCGTCTCAGGCTTCCGCAGAAGCCACCCCAAGGTTCTAGGGTGCTTATGTTAGTGACTGCGCGCCCCTTTGCAAGCACGGAATTGTCGCAGGAAGGGCATACAATGCGCGCAAGCCCGCAGTTCCATGCCCTGCGCTAACAGGAGCAGCCGAAGCATGACGCGCACCGTCCACGTCCATCAGGTCGACGCCTTCACCCGCACCCGCTTCACCGGCAACCCCGCCGGCGTCGTCCTGGACGCAGACCCCCTCACCGACGCCGAGATGCTCGCCATCGCACGCGAGCTCAACAACGCCGATACCGCCTTCGTGCTCAAGCCCGACGGCGCCGACCACGATCTGCGGGTCCGGTTCTTCACGCCGCGCACCGAGGCGGCCTTCGTGGGCCACGCGAGCGTGGCCGCCCATTACGTGCTTTCCGCAGCCGTCCATGGCACGCGCCGCCTGCGCCAGAAATCCCGGGGCGGTATCGTCGAGGTGGACATCCGCGGCGCCGATGCGCAGCGGCGCATTGCCATCCGGCAGACCCCGCCGGCACTGGGCCGCGAGATCAACGATCGGGAGCGGCTGGCCGTGATGGATGCCCTGGCGCTGGCCTCCCACGACCTGGATCCGAATTGCCCGGTGCAGATCGTCGGCGCCAGCAGCACCCGGCTCATGGTGGGCGTGCGGGCTGCGGACAACCTGCGGCAGTTGAAGCCGGACTTCTCGCGCCTGACCACCCTGTCGGCGCAACTGGGTGCCCAGGGGTTTTTCGTGTTTACCCTCGCGCCGGAGCTGCCGGAGGTGCTGACCGAATCACGGATGTTCTGCCCGGCACTGGGTATCGCCGAGGACCCGGTGAGCGGCAACGCGCATGGCATGCTCGGGACCTATCTCGCCCGTCACCGGCTGCTCGGCCCGATGGCCGAACAGGTGCACTTTGCCGGTGCCCAGGGACATCACCTCCATCGCCCCGGACGCGTCGAAATCGAACTGGAATTGCGCGACGAGGCGGTCGCCGGCGTATGGATAGTCGGTCAGGCGACCGCCATTTTCGAAACCCGGATCAGCCTCTGAGTCTTCACTCCGGCACCGAGTTGGGCTCGTCGTCCGTTGCGGAGTCGGCCGCCCGCCAGATCAGGAGTGCCGCCGGAGCGGTAATGCATGCGGCGGCGATGAAAGGCGAGTTCGTGCCCCAGAAGGCGTACACGGGCCCCGCGACGAACGGGCCGATGACGCGCGCCAGACTGGTCGCGGACTGGTAGGTGCCCATGACGGCGCCGCGATTGTCGCCATGCGACTGGCGCGAGGCCAGCGCCGAGGCGCTGGGGCTGAAGGCGCCCATGCCGGCGCCACACAGCAGCAATCCCAGCGCGGCCGCCAGCAGGCTGTTCGCGGCCAGCGCCACGACCAGCAACCCGGCGACGTAGAACGCCACGCCCCCCTGTGCCAGGCGCCGCTCGCCGATGCGCGGCGCGAGCACCCGCACCAGACCGCCCTGCATCAGCACTGCAACGAACGCTGCGCCGAACAGCGCGAAGCCGACCGTCCGGGGACCCGCGCCGAAGCGGTGCAGGGCCCACAGCGCGAAGATCGACTCGAGGATCCCCTGCGCGGTGGTGACCAGCAGCGCGGCGCTGGCGATGAGCAGCAATCCGGGCCGCTGTCGCAGCAGCGTCAGCGGACCCTGGCGGACCGCAGATGCCGCGGCGGTGGGTTGCCGTCCGCGACGACTTTCGGGCAGCCCGAACTTGACCAGTGACAGCGCGAACAGGCTGAGCGCGGCCGATGCCAGGGCGGGGGCGAGAAAATCGGCCGTTTGCGCCTGATTGCCGGCGAGCATGCCGCCGATCGGCATGCCGAGCATGAAGCCGATGCCGATGGCCGCACCCACCATGCCCATCGACTTGGCGCGGGTGGCCGGCGTGCTCACATCCGAGGCATAGGCGAACGCTGCGGCGAGATTGCCCGCCATCAGGCCGGCCAGCATGCGCGAGGCCAGCACCATCCACAGGCCGTTGGCAAAGCCCAGGATCAGGTAGGAGAGGCAGGCCCCGCTCAGGCTGCTCATGAGAATCGGACGCCGCCCGTAGCGATCGCTCAGGCGTCCCCAGACCGGGGCGGCCAGCAGCTGGCACAGCGAATAGCTGCCCAGAATGGCGGTGGTGACCGTGGCACTGGCACCGAAGCGCTGCGCTATGTAGGGCACCAGCGGAATCAGCACGCCGAATCCCAGTACGTCGATCATCGACACCACGAACAGGAAGAGCAGCGAAGGCGCCCTGGCGGGCGCTTGGGGTGGGGTCGATGGCGTCATCGGGACTTGGCGGCGGTCCTGGCGGAAGTGTGTGAGGGGCGCAGGCGTATCGGCCCACACCATACCGGGCTGCCTTGGGACAATGCCAGTTCGTGGGTGGTGCCGCGCGGCCATTCCTCGCGGTTATGGGTCGCGATGACCACGGTGGTCCCTGCGGCGACGAGCTCGTCCAGGTGGCGCATGAGTGCATGCCGGGTCGACGCATCCACTCCCGAGTAGGGCTCATCGAGCAGCAGCAGCGGTGGCTTGCTGACCCAGGCCCGCGCGAACAGCACCCGTCGCATCTGTCCATAGGAGAGTTCCTCGAGCCGGCGCCGGGCAAGAGCGTCGATGCCGAAGAACCGCAGCGCGGCGCGCGCCGCCGCGCGGTCCGCCGCGGTGGGTGCGTCCACCAGCCCGATGCTGGCATGGCGGCCGGACTGCGCCACCTCGGACACCGTGAGCTCGCGCGGATGATCGGCCTGCAGATGGGGTGCAACCAGTCCCACCGAGCGCTTGAAGATATCCAGCGGCACGCCGGCCACGATACCGGCGCGCTCGATGCGGCCGCCCACCGCGACGCCGTGATCACCGTAGAGGGTGCGGATGAGCGTCGACTTGCCCGAACCGTTGTGGCCGTGGACCACCCAGCATTCGCCCCGGTGGACGGTGAGCGTGATGCCGCGGAGCGCCCGGTGCTCGTCCAGGTAGACATCTGCATTCGTGAGGCGCACCAGGAAGCGCGGTTGCCCGCGCTCGCGCGGCCGCCCGGGACGCCCCGCCGCGACGCGGGATGCCGATACGCCGCCGCGCGCGGCCGCTGCATGCGAAAACCATTTCGCAAGCGGCGCCCGGCCGATTGGACCACGATAGGCGATCCGCCCCTCCTCGAGTATCAGGGCATGCGTGGCACTGGCCGGCACGTCCTCGGGGCGGTGCACGGACAGGATCCACGGCAGCCGCGAACGACGCATCGCCGCGAGGAAACGCAGCGCCGTCGCATGCCGCTTCGCATCCAGTCCATTGAGCAGTTCGTCCATGAGCAGCAGCCGCGGACGGATGGCCAGGGCGCGTGCCAGCAGCACCAGGCGCCGCTCGCCATAGGAAAGCGTCAGGAAACGCCGGGGCAGCAGGGCCGTGATGTCCAGGCGGCGTGCCAGGGCCGCGATGGTACGCCGGTCGGAGCCGCTCAAGTCGTGCAGCGGGATGTCGGTGCGATGTATGCCCGTACCGATGATCTGCTCGACGCAATGGTTCCAGCCGTAGCGTTCGTAGCGGTCCTGGCGTTCCGGGCCGACATACGCGATCTCGTCCTGGGCTTCGTACGGGGTGTCGCGCACCTCGCGGCCCCAGCGATACCGCCGCAGAGGCTGCAGTTCCGGCACGGGCCAGACCGCCCCGGCGATGAGCTTCAGCAGCTGGGTCTTGCCCGCACCATTGGCGCCGACCAGCACCCAGTGCTGGCCTGGCCGCAGGTGCCAGTCGATGCCGCGCAGGACCATGCGCTCACCGCGCGCCACGCAGATGCGCCGCAGACGGACTTCAAGATAGGCTTTCACGGCGCGCACATTGGACCGAACGGGCGCACGTGGCAAGATGCCGGCCATGCCCGTCGTTTCCGGCATGGAAAAGCGCTGTGACCTGCTCGTGGTGGGAGGCGGCATCAATGGCTGCGGCATAGCACGGGATGCCGCCGGTCGCGGACTGTCGGTGATCCTGTGCGAACAGGACGATCTGGCCGCGCACACCTCCTCGGCCAGCACCAAGCTCATACATGGCGGTCTGCGCTACCTGGAACAGTGGCACTTCGGGCTGGTGCGCAAGGCGTTGCTCGAGCGCGAGGTGCTGCTGGCGAGTGCCCCGCACCTGATCCGCCCCCTGCGGTTCGTCATGCCCCACGATGCACACCTGCGCCCGCTGTTCGAAATCCGTGCGGGCCTGTTCCTCTACGATCATCTGGCGCCGCGCAAGCGGCTTGCCGCATCGAAAGGCCTGAACCTGCGGCGCCATCCCGCCGGATCCGGACTCGACCCGCGCTTCCGCAGGGGCTTCATCTACTCCGATGCCTGGACCGATGATGCGCGGCTGGTGGCCCTCAACGCCCGCGACGCGGCCGAACATGGCGCGACGATCCTCACCCGCGTGCGTTGTGAGCGTGCGCACCGGCGCGAGTCGGACTGGCGGCTCGAGCTGGCGCCCACGAGCCACGGTGGGACTGCGCAGATCGTGTACGCGCGTGCGGTGGTGAACGCCGCGGGGCCCTGGGTCGCGGACTTCCTGCACGCGCGCACCGGCTTGAGCACGCGCCGCGCGGTGCGCCTCATCAAGGGCAGCCATATCGTCGTCCCGCAGATCTTCCGGCATCGTTTCGCCTACATCTTCCAGAATACCGACCGGCGCATCGTGTTCGCGATCCCCTACGAGCGCGAGTTCACGCTGATCGGCACCACCGATGAGGAATACCATGCCGAGCCCCGGGACCTGCAGATCACGCCGGCCGAGACCGACTACCTCTGCGCCACCGTGAACCGCTATTTCACCACGCAGATCGACGCCGGGGACGTGGTCCACAGCTTCGCCGGCGTGCGGCCACTGCTGGAGGATGAGTCGCTGGACCCCGCCAAGGTCACGCGCGATTACGCCCTCGACCTCGACGCCGACGGGCCACCGCTGCTGAGCGTCTTCGGCGGCAAGATCACCACCTTCCGCCGCCTCGCCGAGGAAGCGGTCGACAGGCTCTGCCAGGCGCTGCAGTTCCGGGCGGCGCCCTGGACGCAGCTTGCGGTATTGCCCGGGGGAGACTTGCCGGGAGCGAGTCT
>Ga0335075_10006246_pt1 | contig 18406 bp, 13 predicted proteins | sample Lox_Sample_24_FD_206723 | JGI IMG/M metagenome (GOLD analysis project Ga0335075, IMG submission 206723) | Soil microbial communities from Loxahatchee National Wildlife Refuge, Florida, United States - Lox_Sample_2.4 | ecosystem: Environmental > Terrestrial > Soil > Wetlands | place: USA... | reverse complement strand
TCCTTTTTCAAATGGAAGTTGTGCGCGGCGGGATCGACAAATTTCGGTTCCGCAAATTTGGAATCGCGGTCTTCGCCCGTGGCCTTCACATACGCTTGAAAACTCGAATAGTCTTTGCCATCCAGAGACCACTTCACCGCGTTCGCGCCGACAGGGGAGTAATACAGATTGTGGTCAAACGTTACGGTGGGCGTGTTCGGATCCATGCGGCCCGTTCGGCTTCTCAGTGCCTGGTTCGAGTCACCGATATAGACGATGTTGTTTTTGAAAATGTTATTGCGCAGATAGAACTGCATCTGAATTTCACCGGTGCCGGTATGCCATGTGTCGTTTTTATATAGCGTGTTGTTCACGATAACGGTGTCGTGCGTGCTGCCCCGTTTCTGGTCGTAACCGCCAATCGAGATGCCGGCCGTGTGACAGGAATAAATCAGATTGTTGCGCGCGATGATGTAGCTGGTATCGCGATGGAAGTGTTCGCTGGCCAGTTCAATTCCGAAATCGACGTTATTCACAATGTTCCGTTCAATCAGCACGTGCGTTCCGCCGTCGACATAAATGCCGTCGGAGTTCGCATCATTCCCATACGCGGGATTGCCCCGCGAGGTGATGTCGTACACATGATTTTCGGCGACGATTCCATCGCGTGCCCGATCCACGCTCGGATCTGGAGCCGTGCGCTCAAATCCGATAATGTCGATTCCAATATTGTTATTGTTGTGTACTCGATTCCGGGTGACTCGAAAATTCGTTACGTTTCCGTTCAACACCAGGGATTCGCTTGACCCTGTTTGCAGGTTATGGACGTCGTTTCCGTCGACGATCAGATCGGTGATGGGACTAGTCGCGTCCGTGCCATACACGGCAATGCCGAACCCATTGGCGCCGCGGCCGGGACTTTCGCGTCCTGGATAGGTCTGCTCAATATTGTGGACATTGTTGTCCAGTATCTCGATGTGAGAGCCATGGCCATACACACGAATGCCTGCGGGAACGCGTGTGTGATCGGCGGTCGATTTTCACGTAGCTCACGTTGCGCAGCGCCACCATGGGACTGTCGCCCACCTCGGGCGTCAGGCAACTTCCATCCAACACGGCTGTCTCTCCCGGTTCACTGCGAAATGTAATGTATCCCTGGGCCGCATTGCCGGAGGATGTAACGGCCAATCGCTCGCAATATTTTCCGGCGCGAAGGTTAATCGTGTCTCCTGGCTTCGCAACATCTGCCGCGTGCTGCACCGTTAGAAATGGCTTTTCTTTTGTCCCCGGATTGGAATCGCTCCCATGGGTCGACACATACAGGGAAGAAGCGGGCGCAGGCGCGGCACACAAACTCACACTCACAGACAGGCAGAACACCAGCATCACCAGATTCCAGTATCGAGGGTTCAAAGGAGTCTCCTTTAGTGCGGGTTCAAGCGGCGAGTAAAATTTCGTTTCATTACGGACTCCACCCCTTTTAGCTTTCCATTTTGAGCTTGTCAAGCATAATGCAGACTCCCGTGGAATTTCATGTCCCGCGAGTGTAAGTCGCTACGAATGCAGGCTGGCGCGATCAATAGCGACGAATAGGCAGCGATGCGACCGGGCGAAGGGAGAGCCGGCGAGCAGAAAGTACGGCCAAAGGTGCTGCGACTTGTTTCCATTTGTTCCGATCGGTATAGTTGGGCGCAGTGTAGTAGCGAAAGCGAGGCATAACCGTGAATCGAAGAACATTTCTGAAATCGGCGGCGATTGCAGGCATCGCGGGAGGAGCAGCGGCCCAACCTGCCAGTGCATTTGTTCCCGCCCACAATTGGGGCAAGTACGACTTTGGTTCCGGACCCGCAATCACCGACCGGCTCAACCAGGGTCCGTTTCCTCAATACGCGCCGGAGGCGGTGATTCCAACCGACGACGTCGTGATGGCAACGACACGAACCAGCGAAATTGTTCCGAATTACGGTAAAGGCCTCATGACTTATATCGCAGGCGATCTCGGACGCGACGAAATCAAGTCCAACAATCTTGAGCAGGCCATTGAGGCGCTCGCCAGTCTTCCTCTAGGCCAGAAACTCTACATCCGCGTTCCATGGCGCGATGTGCAGCAACAGCCGGGCCGTTTAAATTTTGCGGAATATTGGAAGATCACCTTTGAAATGGCTGCAAAGTACAAGAAGCGTATCGGCTTTAGGGTGATGATGAGTGATCCCGACATTGCGGGACCCGTGCTGCCGGATTTTCTGGTGGAAAAGGTTCCCATGGTGAAGTTAGCGGGAGAGTGGCGCGGTGATGCCACGGAAGTTCGCTATCGCAAAGCTCATCTTCAGCCACGCTATGACGATCCAGTTTTTCAGGCTGCCTATCGTGAACTGAATGAGCTGCTGGCGGCCGAGTTGAATGGAAGTCCGCAGATCGAATTTATGGACACCTTTATGTATGGCTTCTGGGGCGAAGGGCATACGTGGCCCTACACGAACAATCCGTTTCCGGACTATGCCACGGCCGAACGCACCTGGATTCATATGCTCGACGTACAGCTTGCTTGCTGGACCAAGACACCGCTCGCGACCAACACACAACCGGACTTCAGTCGCGTTGGAAATTCCGAACTCGTTGATCGAACCGTGCGCAGCGCCAATTGGCTGCGGACCGACACAATCTTTATCGAGAACATGCAGATTGAAAGCATCAGCAATCGGCCGCCGTGGGTGGGTGCGGTCGTAGAAATTGCGCTGCCCGGTCATCTGTCCAAAATTGCGCCGACGAAGGAGCCGATCTCCTACAGCGACAGTGCCATCGAGCATGTTATCGATGTGGGCGCAAATTACTGGTCGCTGTGGAACTTTCATAACATCAGCGTAGAAAATATTCTGGACTACTATCATCGCTCGCCGACCGCCATCGACCACATCAATCGTTCTATCGGATATCGGGTGCGACCCTCATTCATCTGGCAATACACGGATGGCGATCATCAAGGCCTGATCATCGGGTTCGCCAACGATGGAATTGCCGGTGTTCCCGGAGCGCTTCGAGTAACAGTGGCCAGTGACGACGGAAAGGTCAAGGTCGGCGGCAGCTTGGATCCCGGGTATCCTTTGCCGGGAAAGATTCGCCAGGCACAGTTCGTTCTTCCCAATGGAGTGGATTGGAAAGGGCTAAAGCTGTCCGCCGAAATTGAAGTGAAAGGTGTTCGCTATCCTGTGCAGTGGGCCTGCCTGCAGAAGCTGAATGAAGATGGCTCGCTGACTCTTCGCCCAAACCTGCGCGGAGCATCCTAACTGTAAGAGCAATTTCACCGCTGCAGAAGACTGGGTATTTACAAAGGAGAAGAGATGAGCGACAAGACCAACTCCATTACTCGCAGGGAAGCCCTGGCAAGGCTGGGCGGCGCGGCATTGGGCTCGGCGATGGCGCCCAGCTTGTTATCCGCCCAGGTAAATGCGCATCTCCCGGTTTCTCCAGTGCGCGTCCCAAATGGTCCTCCTGCCCATGGCTCTTCAAGCCGGCCCAACGTCCTTTGGATTACTGGTGAAGGCATTCCGTTGAAGGTGCTGAGTTGCTACGGGAGCAAACTGATCGAGACTCCGCACATCGATCGGATTGCCAACGAAGGCATGCGATTTGAGAACAGCTTCGTGACCAATGCGCTGTGCGCTCCCAGTCGAGCCACGTTGCTGACAGGCAAATACGACAACCTGAATGGAATGATCTCCAACCCCGGCACGACCACGGCCGGAATGACCAATCCCACCTTCGATGCATCGCAGGAGACGATCGCAAAAATATTCAAGCGCAATGGCTATCAGACGGGCATGGTGGGGAAGTGGCATCTCCCCGCCAACCCCGGCGAGACAGGGTTTGACTATTTCGTGTTCAAGCGCGGCGCGGGCGGTCCTTATTATGACCCCAATGGATACTTACGAAATACCAGCTTAGGCAGCAACGTCATTCATGAGAAAAGTTATCCTGGCTACATCACCGATAACATGACGGATTTTGCAATTGAAGGGATGAAGCAGTTCCAGCAGCCCTTTTTCATGATGATGCAATTCTTCAACGATCATCGCCCGTTCGATCCTCCGCACAAATACGAACATTTGTACGATAACGTTCGTATTCCGGAACCCGGCACCTTCTATGATGACTATTCCATGCGCGCTGCCCCTGCGAGAGAAGCGAGAATGCGGATCGCGGATATGCCGGACTTCAATCCGCCGAAGAATCTGACGGAACGCCAACGCAAACAGTGGAACTATCAGAAATTTATGCAACATTTCCTGGGAACGATGCGTTCTCAGGACGACAACATGGGCCGCCTCCTCGACTACCTCGATAAATCCGGACTCGCGGAGAACACGATTGTCATCTACACGGCGGACCACGGATTCTTTCTCGGTGATCACGGATGGTTCGATAAGCGCTTTATGTATGAACAGGCGATTCGCGTTCCGTGGATGATTCGTTATCCAGGTATGGTGCAGCCCGGGAGTGTCAGCAAGGATTGGGTGGTGAATATCGATAATGCTCCCAGCGCCCTCGATCTGGCCGGCCTGCCTGTGCCCGCGGATATGCAGGGCCGCAGTGTTGCGCCGCTTCTGAAAGGTAGCGCGCCATCAGACTGGCAAACGTCGTTCTATTATCACTATTACGAATTTGCTCCCCCGCACTGGGTCTTGCCGCATTATGGAATTCGTACCAGCCGCTATAAGTTGATCAGCTATTACACGGTGAATGAATGGGAATTGTTCGACCTGGAAAAAGATTCAGATGAAATGGAAAATCTCTTTCAGTGGTCAGGTTACAAAGTGCATCCAGCGTACCAGTCGATTGCGGAGAATCTGGTTACGCAACTGAAAGCGTTGCGAGAAAAGTATAAAGACACCACGGGCAGCCCTGTGAAGCTGTGGCCCACCAGCAGTTACGATTGACCGTTGCTCACGAGGATGATACGTTGAAGCGAAATGTTGACCCGTGAAGTCCAGGCCTCGACCGCCGTAGCCGCGCCAGGAGCGCCTCGTATTCCTACGAATCGGCTGGTCTCGGTGGACGTCCTGCGAGGAATCACGATTGCATTCATGATCCTGGTCAACAACGGCTTTTCCAATTACGCGTTTCCTGCGTTGGAACATGCCGAATGGAATGGATGGACGCCGACCGACCTGGTCTTCCCAACCTTCTTATTCCTCGTCGGTGTGACCATTGTTTTTTCCTTTGAATCTCGCTTGAGCCGCGGCGCCTCCAGGTCTTCTCTCCTTCTCCATACATTCCGTCGTGCTGCGATCTTGTTTGCGCTTGGTCTTGTCGTCAACGGCTTTCCATATTTTCATTTGGAGACATTGCGAATCTATGGAGTACTGCAGCGGATTGCAATCTGTTTCCTGATCGCGAGCATTCTGTATCTTCTCGATCGACGACCTACCAGCAAAATCGTGGTCATTGTGGTGGCTCTGTTTGGATACTGGATTTTATTGCGCTGGGTTCCGGTGCCGGGTTTTGGCATGCCGGGTCGCGATATTCCCTTGTTCGATCCTACCCGCAATCTCGGCGCGTACATCGATCGACATATCTTTCCGGGCCGCTTGTATCGAGGTGTACGCGATCCCGAAGGATTGTTGAGCGATATTCCGGCGGTGGCGACAACGTTGCTCGGAATGCTGACAGCGATGTGGCTGCGGTGCAAACGCAGCCCTTCGATCAAAGCGTGGGGAATGTTGGCGGCCGGAATTCTCGGCATCATTCTCGGGCAGGTTTGGAACCTGTGGTTCCCAATCAATAAGAATCTCTGGACCAGTTCCTATGTGCTGTTTGCTGCCGGCATCGCGTTGGTCGCACTCTCCATTTGCTATTGGGCGGTGGATATCAAGAATTGGAAAACAGGTTGGACGTATATCTGGCTCGTTTTTGGAATGAACGCGATCACGGTATATGTTTTCTCGGAGCTCCTGGCCGCGACCTTATATGCAATTAAGGTCCATAGCGGAACAACAATCATCAGCCTGAGCGCGTATCTGTTTGACCACTGCTTTTCCGGGATACCGTCGCATCATCTGGCATCGCTGGCTTATTCAATCACTATCGTCGCCATATGTTTTATTCCGGTCGCGATTCTCTATCGCCAGAAGATATTCCTCAAAGTCTAAGCCGGAAGCCTGATGGTCGCTTCCCAGGAGCGTCTTTCGCCCTCATAACAGGGCCGGGAACCACTGATCATACTTGGTGACCGCAGTCACCGCCAGTCCTCCAGGAGCAATGGTCTAGTGGATTCCAGAGGACGAGTGATGATTTTCCATCGCAACACGCTAGATGAATCCGAGGATATTGAGCCAGAGTCAATCCTAAGAATGAAAAAATGGACAGCAGTCAGCTGCACCGTGATTGTTGTTGTTGCCAGAATTGTATGGGGGCTGGCTCGCTAAAGTCGCCCACCGCAATCTACCGACATTCCCACCGAAAAAGCTTCAGCAGCGGAAGTACCCCACGTCCCCAGACAAAAGACCTCGGCATCGCGAGGAGGCAAGCGTCGCCGAAACATGCCTGCGCAGGCCGATCGGTTGCCATGGGCATCCCGTCGCAGTGTCAACGGTTCGAGCACGGATGTCTGTCCTGAGCTGCGCTCGAGGCAAAGCCTTGCCCGTTGCGGGTTGTCTCCGCCCGATGGTACCCTTCTTACAGCGCGTTCAGGACGGTTTTGCGACGTTCGGTCGCAGTCTTCGCACTGGCTCCCTGGTATGGATCGGCCCACATGTTGACCGGCGTTGATGCGCCCGGTTTTGGGTGTTATCCCAGTACCAAATCCACACGTGCCGACGTAGCTCAGTTGGTAGAGCAGCTGATTCGTAATCAGCAGGTCATCGGTTCAAGTCCGATCGTCGGCTCCAAATATTTGGTGTAAGTCCATTCATCGTGGCTGTTCAAGTGATGCCGATGACTGAACGTGTGATAATCTGACGCCTCGGTTGCGATTCAACATATAAGCCGTTATGTGGCCAACACTGGACATTCGTTTTTTATTCGCCTAAACTGGCTCCCATGGTGAACGTGAAACCCAAGCCGCAGCCTGTCCTGAGATGCAAAGGGTGCAGGGAAGCCATCCCCATTGGCGTCATGCCGACGGCGCATATTGTCCGGACTTGTCCGCTGTGCGGTGAACGTCGGCGATATCTCCCGGAAGAAGCATTTCACGGTCATCCCTCGATGGGTGCCCGTAAGAAACCGGCTGGTCGAGTCAAATACTTGTCGTAAGGTCTTCCACCCATTCCAAAACTGCTGCGATTGCAGAAGGCTGGACGCTACGCGGAGGTTGCGCGAAACACCCAATGATCGCCCAGGCAAAAGTTAATCAGGGAACAGCACAAAATCGCGATGCAGTCCGCGACCAGGATCGGCAGACGAGCCTCCTGAACAAGGAGTCTCAGGATCGCAAGATTCCCCAGCATGGAGACCAGCCCATTCGAGAGATGAAACCGCACCAGTCGAATCAGCGGTGCGGAGTCGCCTGCCCGATCACGCCAGGTATAGTGCAGGTGCCAAACGAAGTTATGGAGTATTGCCAGCTCGACAGCTGCAGCGGAAGCCACCAGATAGTGCCCGGGGGCGCACCGCTCAAACACCGCAAGCGCGGTCAGCTGCAGCACCATCCCCATGGCGCCGACCGCATTGAATTTGCCCCAACGGATCAGGATGTTCAAGGCAGTGGCTCTTGCCGATACAGTTCGGCCGTGTGGCGAACAGTCACAAAGATCACCATTGCGAACATGCAGACGACTGCAATCGTTCCGCCCAGATCAAACAGCAGCACCGTGTGCCCGAACAGCGTGGAGTAAGGACTGTGCAGCGCGGCCAGCGTTCCAACAATCATCAGGATGCGAATTTCAGTTGGGCCGAACAGTCCTTGCGATAGTTCAAATCGCGACAGGGTATAGGTCGCCAGGTAGCTTTCACTTGAAAGCAGCAAAAACGCAATCAGCATCGCAATCGCGGTTTGCCAATGCAGCAGGCCGGAAAGCGCAAGCCCACACATGAGCGCGACCGACCCAAAGATGTCGACCATATGGTCCACGTAAAAGCCGTAGCGCGGACGCTGTTGCCGGCGGACTCGCGCCAAAGTTCCATCCAGGCTATCTCCCAGCCAGTTGAGCACCACGCACACGACCACCAGAATCAAAGCGTGTCGGTCGTAGCGCAACCATGCATAGCAGGCTCCAGCAGCAACTTGCGCGCCAAGGCCAAGTGCGGTCAGTTGGTCAGAGGTGACCCAGGCCGGCGCTCGCTCGGCCAGCCAGTGCAGGGCACGCTTCTCAACAGAGGCCGTGAGAGATTGGTTGATACGAAGGGCGGTGCGGAATTCCGCTCCGTTTTGGGTCACGATAGATTTCGTGCTCATCCTTGTTTCCTTTCTGTTTCCTCGGTTTGTTTACCGCGCGGATATTTCGCTCATTGATCGGTCATTTTTCGAAGAGCGCTGCAGGCAGAGCGCACTGTGAATTCCAGCGATTGGCGTGGAACACTTTCAACAAAGGGTCCGACCAACCAGCCCAGCCCGGTTGGAATGGATCGCGTCAGCGAAACGGACTCCACTTGGATGTATAGACCGCCATCGCGCTGCTCATAACTCCAATAGGTGTTCTGCCGCCACAGAAAGCCGTGATCCTGGCTGGCATCGACCTCGTAACCATGGGAGTTCAGCTCTGAAATGCGTGTACTTCGCGAGATGCTGTAGCCATGCTGCGCATCGAGTCTTCCAAACGTGACATCGTAGGTCGTGTCCATGACTACCGTGATGACGTGGTGTTGTCGCACCCGCATCCATGTCTGCAGATGATCGCCATCCTGCGTCAGTATCCGTGCCTGAAGCACCTGCGGGGAAAAGTTCGCCGGATACGCGTCAACATCCTTGAGAAGTCTCGCGAAATCTGCCGCTGTAGCTCCGGGAACGAATGCCGTCGCACGCCAATGGTGCAACAGGGCGCCCGGCAAAACCAGTCCGCCGGACGGTGTGCGCTGCTCGATGATGATGTCTCCCTGCCGCAGGCGATTGTCGCTTCGCTGCACTGGCGTTACAGGTGCGAGGAAAGCTGAGCGAGACTGATGCTGCTGCGCCAGGCGCGATTCAACTGCGCGAACATACGAGTTGAACGCTGTAACCGCCGCCGGTGTTGGTTCAGCCAGCACGTGGCCCGGCGTGGCTACATACATCAGTAGACCGCAGATCAGCCGGAAGGCGCGGGAAGCCGGGATGGATCGATGCATCATGCACTGTAATCTGCTCCCCCTGGGCAGGGGAAGCAATGGATGAAGTCTCATCTAGTTCTCGATTATTCCTCACACTGCAAGTCATTGCAGCGCCGAACCTTGCCGGAAGTTATACAACGACGCTTTCACAAAATGGAAAGCACAATTCGGATACACTCGACGTTAGACATGGCCAATTCGGGAACATCTCAGCGATATCGCTTCGGAGTCTTCGAGGCCGATGTCGCAGCAGGAGAACTTCGCAAGCACGGAGTTCGAATCAAGCTGAACGCCCAGCCATTCCAGGTTCTTCTCCTGCTGCTCGATCGACCCGGAGAGGTGCTGACCCGAGAGCAAATTTATCGAGAACTCTGGCCCGACGGCACATTTGTCGACTCTGAACATGGCGTCAATTCCGCGGTGAATCGTCTTCGCGACGCCCTGGGAGATACGGCAAGCAATCCCAGATTTGTGGAGACTTTGTCACGGCGAGGCTACCGATTTGTGGCTCCTGTGGAGCGGATCGAAACTGGACAAGTCCTCTCGGCTCGAGTCCCCAATCCCGAAGCCAACGTGGAGGCCGAGCCGTCGGTCGGCCAGGACGACCTGACTCCTTTCGCAGGCGGTGGGATTTTGTCTTCTCCGGAAGAGCTTCCAAAAACGCCGTACTCCGTGGTGCAGACTCTGTTCGTGCTTTTTCAGTTGATGTACATCGGCTTTTATGTGGGTGCGCTGGCAAACCTGGCAGAGATTCAGGGACTGCTTTCCTCTCTGCCGAAAGCAACATTGATATTTACCATTCTGATTGTTACTGCGGGAATCTTGATTCCAGTGCGTGCATTTTTGCTCTCCGCGGCACTGTTTCACCCACCCAGGGCGCGCCAAAAAATCCTGAAAATCTGGCCGTTTCTGCTGCTGTTCGATGAGCTTTGGGCGCTTTCTCCGTTTCTGCTGTTGCATCACATCAACTTCGGACTGGCTCTTGCGTGTACCGCTCTTCTTGTCTATTCACCTTTTGCGCAACGCTCCCTCGTATTGATGGGCGCCGGCGATATCGAAAGAAAACCTCCTCAACCGCTCTCTGAACAGAGTGAAAGTAAGGTCGAGTCGCTCTAGTGGACACGCAGCGATCGGCACCCCAAAGCAGATTCAGTGCCGACAAAAAAACGGCCCGCGAATATCGCGGGCCGCGAGAGTATTGCACACAAAAAGTTTAGAAGAGGAACTTCGCCTGCAATTGAATCGTTCGCGGTGTAGGACCTCCGGAAGGGCCAGATCCCTGAGGAATCGCCCGCGTGATGATGCCATGGCTATTCGGTAAACCCAAGTTCTGGTGGTTGTAAACGTTGAAGACCTGGGCCTCAAAGTCCATCACCAGATTTCTCCAAATCGGCGTCAGCTTATAGACGCTGGCATCCAGCTGGTTGAAACCAGGACCCGTCATGTAATTGAACGGAATGTTGTTGCGGAAATCTCCCTGCTGTGGAGTCGTGGTGTATTCATACGTCTGTCCTGCGTACGGTGTACCGGAAAGTGGATCCCAGACGCTGTAGTCGAACCAGTGCTGGGTGGTTCGCTGGCCGGGCGGCAGAATGCCTGTCTTGCCAGGAGCCAAAAAGATGCCCCGGCCATTTGGAGCACCACTGACCGTGTTGGAGCCGAACGCCGAGGCGTATGGGCCAAAGTAAAAGCCGCTATGCCACAGGAAGAAGGGTGAAATATTGTACCCGCTGACCAACGCATTGACGATCCCATGCGCATTGCCAAGGTACCGCTGGCCTTTGCCGAACGGGAACTGGTAATGCGCGTTGAGTTGGAAGGTCTTGGTGGGTAGTGAGGGATCGTTCCCGTAGACGGCTCGAATACGATCGGAGAGCGAAGCGCCGCTGGTAAGGGGATTGGCGAGAGAATACCCCGGGGTCAACGCTGCCGGAACGTCGGTAGCTCCACCCGTGCCAAGCAAGCCTTGGCCGCCCGCTGCTCCTCCCGACGAACTCGTTTGTCCCCCCGTCGTGGTCAAATACTTGCCCCAGGTGAAGTACGACTGCAGCGTCAGTCCGTTGCCCCAGGTGTGCGTGACCTGCGCCTGCAGTTCATTCGAATTCCCGTAGCCGTTATAGTCGTTTTCATCGTAATTCCCGTTGCCGGAAGAGATAAAGTTCGTATACGCGCGCTGAAAGAAGACATTTCCCGCCTGGCACTGCGCGACGTTGGTGCTTCCCGCTGCCGCGCAATTGTTACGTGGAATGTTGGCGTTAATCGGATCGAATTGCAGCAGGTTGGTTTGGTAATTGCCGATATAGCTCAATTGGAATCCAGTATGCCAGGGCAAGACTCTCGATAGAGTCAGGTTGTATTCCTGCACGGTAGAGGGCTTGACATTTGGATTCATAGAAACGATGCCAAAGCCGCTGCCCAGCGAAACGGATACATTGCTGGTGTTGAGCAGCAGGCCAGGCGGGTTGCAAGTCCCTGCCGGAAGGCCAGTGCAATTCTGACTGCCCAGCATGAATTGATTAATTGGCTGAGGGCCGCCAAAATCCGCTGATGCGAGCGGGAACTCCAATTCGGCTGCAGCAGAACTTGTGGAAACACCATCGATCTCGCCAGGCTGAATGATGGCGGAGTAGCTGAAGGGCGGGTTCTTGCGCGTTGCCTGTTGGAACTGTTGTAACGGCATTACCCACTGGTAGAGACCCCAGCCGCCGCGCAGAACTGTCTTGCTGTTCAACTGGTAAGCAAAGCCAACGCGCGGTTCAAAGTTGGTCTTTGGCATGGTGAACAGGCTAAGGGGATAGTTGGCCGCCGAAGCCGACTCAATTGGCAATCCCGCTGCGACGAACGAGTTGTACACCGCCTGCGGTGTTTGCGCCGGAAGAGGACCGCTGCCTGCATAAACGACCTCGCCACCTGCCACGTTGGGATCCAGGGTTGAAAAGAGTCCAGACGCGTCAGAGAATGGCGTCCAATATTCATAGCGCAAGCCATAGGTCAGAGTCAGGTTCGGGGTGACTCGCCAATTATCCTGGGCAAAGCCGGAATATTCTGTTTGCCGGGTGTGGTAGTGCGGATAAATGTTCAGGACGTCCTCACTTGTGTTCCCTAGCAGGAAGTCCGCCAATCCTCCGCCAGTATCATTGGCTGCGATACTGTAGTTCCGTGACCCGTCGGGGTTAGTTGCGGCCGGGTTCTGCAGACCGGTGAAGTATCCGTTGAACAGGTAGTTGCCGCCCGGCTGACCGATCTCATAGGTAGTGATCCGGGAGTTATCCACTTCAAAGCCAAACATGAACTGATGGTTGCCGCGGTTATAAGAGAACTGATCGCTGCCGCTGACGATCTGGTTGGGATAATCTTGCGGGTTGTCACGATCCAGCGCGGTCCAGTAAGGGTCGTTGTTTGCGTAATACCAATAGAATCCGGGCCATGAAACCAGGTCGGTGTAGGCAGGCAGACCGAGGTCGCCGATGATAGCGGGATTGGCTTGCGGCCCGCGGAAAGCGTGGTTGTATTGCACGCCGACGTGCGCCACATTGACAGACCTTGCGCCGATGGCGGTCGTAAGCGTCAACGATCCGTTCTGTCCGCCGTTGTCGCCTACATCCGGTGCCGTCGGGGCGTAGTACAGAGGAGTCAATGTGGTTTGGCTGGTGTAGGTATACCGTGCAGCCAGGCGGTTGGGGCCGAAGACTTGGTCCACCTTGGCCGTAATTTGCTTTTCGTCTTGAGTTTCTTTGGAACTTGGAGGCTCATAGTTCGGCGTGAACTGCCAGATGTCCGGATTGTTGATGTTCGGTCTCGGATACGGGGTCAGGCCGGCTACCGGAGTATTGCCGAAAATCTTTTGCACGATCGGATTCAGACGATTCGGTGGGATGACATTCAGCGCGCCGTTGTATGAGAACTGCGTACGTGTATAGGTGTCCGTGACAGGATCATAGACCGTCGAGTTTGGATCATAGTCATTGATCAGATTGCCATTGGTGTCGAACACTGTGGAAAGATCGGCCCCGTTGCCGCCGGCTCCGGTTTGCGCTGCAGTCGGAACAATATATTGCTCCACCGCATTTTGATTGTTCTTGATCCATTCAATGTCGAAAAAGAAGAAAGTCTTATTTTTTCCGTTATAGATCTTAGGAAACCAGACGGGACCGCCAAGCTGGGCGCCGTACTCATTGTGTTGCAGGAACGGAACCGTCGGCCCGGAGTTGAATGTTCTTGCCTGGAGGTATTGGTTCCGGTTCAATTCAAAGATCTGACCATGGAATTGGTTGGTGCCGCTCTTGGTCACCAGTTCAACTTCACCTGGGCGCCCGTATTCCGCCTCGCCGCCGGCAGTCATGATCTTGACTTCCTGGAAGGTCAAGGTTGACGGTGGAGTGGATTGCAACTCGTTGCTCCAGTGGTTCACCATGGTCTGGCCGTCCACCAGGTAATCCAGCGATCCGCCAATGATGCCGTTGACGCGGGTATACCCGTTGCCCGATCCACCGTAACCGCCGGCGACAACGCCTGGGCTGAAGGCGAGAACATTCAAGACGCTGCGATTTTGCACCGGAATCGTAGAAATGGCAGTTGCATTTTTCACGTCGGAAAGTGTGGGATCGATCGAGTCGATGATGGGTGTGACGTCTTGCACGGTGACTTGTGTCGACACACTGGCTGCATGCAGCGTCGCATCCACCAACGCGGATTGAGAAACCCGCAGCGTAAGGACGCCGACCCAGTTGGCAAATCCGGATGCGCTGACACTCAATTGGTAGTTCGCCGGGCCCAGGTCAACGAAGGTGTAGAATCCGTCGCCGCGAGATTTTGTGGTGAGCTGCTGTGTGGTTCCGGTGTTCGTCAGGGTGATAGTCGCGCCGGCGACGACAGCGCCACTTACGTCTTTCACTGTGCCTTGGATCGAAGAGTTCGCATTCTGCGCGAACGCCCCCAAAGTAACGACACTGGCCATGAGTAACAAGAGGAAAACTTTGTAGACCCTATACGTCATTGCCTGGCTCCTCATTGAATCGTGAAACAAGCGAACACTTTTAATGCTTGATACCGGCACTCGAAATTGAAGTACTTTGACCACTTCGAAAGAGGAAAAATGTCTTCGATCCGGATGGCAGCATGCTCATCTCAGATAAGGTGGTGCCTGGCAGATCGGGGGAAAAGATTCAGCCAAAAAAACGATACGAAAGCTGTTTTGTGATTGCGTCACCAATGTATCACGAAAGAAAAAGATGTCAATAGAAACCTCACGGAAGCGGTGGCGCTGTTTCTTTTCGGTTCTTCCTGAAGTCGGATAAGAACGATTTTATTTTGCGCAGCTTGCCCGTAATCGACGTATTGTCCGTCATTTGGGATGTCCAGCGGGGATCCCTCACCGAGTGCCTTCATCGGACACACCCCTCTGCGGACAAAAAAGCGGCCCGCAAACTTCGCGGACCGCCGGGACTGCTTTTAACCATGTTTAGAACACAATTTTGGCTTGCAGCTGTATGGTTCTGGGGTAGGCGCCGTTGACGCCCGCGCCGCCTGCAGTGGTCGTGATCGCGCCCTGGGCATTTGGCATACCCAGATTTTGGTGGTTGTAGATATTGAATACCTGGGCCTCCATGTCGAGGACCAGATTTCTCCAAATGGGTGTTAGTTTGTATACGTTGGCGTCCAGGTTATTGAATCCAGGGCCGGTCATGTAGTTCGATGGAATGTTGTTCCGGTAGTCGCCCTGCAGCGATGTTCCCAGCGTGTAAGCCTGGCCGGCGTAAGGACCTGTCGTCGGATCCCAAACGCTGGCGTCAAACCAATGCGCGGCGTTTCGCTGGTGTGGCGGCAGGATGCCGGTTTTACCCGGCGATAGATTGATCGCCTGTCCACTTCCGCCCGGGGAAACCGAGCCGGAACTGAATTGGGTGAAGTACGGCGAAAAATAAAATCCGCTGTGCCACAGAAAGAAAGCGGAAATGTTATATCCGCTGACCAGATCGTTGACGATTCCGTGTGCACTGCCGAGGAAGCGCTGACCTTTTCCAAACGGCAGTTGGTAGTGCGCGTTCAACTGGAAGGTCTTAGTGGGTAGGGTGGGGTCGTTGGAATAAACGGCGCGCAAACGATCGGCAATGGAAGCACCGGAGCCAATCTGCGTCACATTGTAGCCAGGAGTCAGCGCTGCCGGAATCATGGTATCCGTATGCGCCTGTCCTCCTGCGCTTCCTGCTGGCGTGCCTGCATTCAAGAGCCCGAACTCGGATGTAGTGAGCGCCTTCATCCAGGTGAAATAAGTTTGCAGTGTGAGTCCATTGCCCCACGTGTGCGTTAACTGAGCCTGCAACTCATTTGTGTTCGCGTATCCATCGTACCGGTAGTAGTAAATGGGGTTCGCAAAGGATGTATAAAGGCTTCTCTGAGTACGGGTGCAATTGACGCCGGATGCGCACTCTTCACGTGGGATTTCGACGTTGAGTGGGTCCTGCATCAACAAGTTGCTGCTGTGGTTGCCGATGTAGCTGAGCTGGAATCCAGTGTGGAAAGGCAACTCACGCGCAAACGTCAGGTTGTATTCCTGGACCATCGAGACGTTGTAGTTCGGATCCATGTAGTTTCCGGAAAAACCGCTGCCCTGCGTGATGGATGCTGCGGCGTTGCTGGGATTGATTGCAAGTCCCGGAGGATTGCAGAACGTTGCCGGTGAGCAGTTACTCTGGTTGCCCAGCATGAATTGGTTCAGTGGCTGAGTACCGCCGTATTGCGTCTGCGCATTCGGGAACTCCAGTTGTGCCGCATTCTGGTTGGGGACGGATGTGCCGCCGGGGTCGCTGACTTCTCCGATCTGGTATTGCGCGAAATAGCTGAAAGGAGCATTGTCGCGAGTGGCCTGTTGAAACGCAATTAATGGGAGGACGAAGCGATAGATCCCATAGCCGCCGCGCAACACGGTTTTGTCGTCCAGCTGATATGCAAAGCCGAGGCGGGGATCGAAGTTATTCTTGGGCATGTTGAACAGGCTGAGCGGGTAGTTGGCCGATGCTGCAGACTCAATCGGAAGTCCCTGCGCTTGAAAGGCGCTGTAGAGATCCTGGGATGTTTGCGCGGGAAGAGCGCCGTTGCCCTGGTAAATCACCATGCCGTTTCCGTCCGCGGATCCTGTGGCGTTTGGATTGAATGTCGAGGTCAGTCCCGAGGCGTCCGCGAACGCGGTCCAGTATTCATAGCGGAGTCCGAGATTTAGAGTTAATCTCTGTGTGACCCGCCAGTCATCTTGCGCATAGCCGTCAAACTCCGATTGCCGGGTGTGGTAGACCGGATAGACATTCACACTGAGCTGAGCCACATTCCCTAGCAGGAAGTCAGCCAGTCCGAGGCCCGTATTTGAGACAGGCGTGCCGTCCGGCTGCGTGGGGTCTTGCTCTGCTGTAGTAAGTCCGGTGATGTCATAATTGCCGCCGGGCTGGCCAATCTCATCCGTCGTGACGCGATAGTTGTTGTAGTCGAAACCAAACATCATTTGATGGTTCCCCTTGGTGTAGGAGAACTGGTCCGACGCAGAGATCGTCTGGTCAGGGTAATCCTTCGGATTGTCGCGATCGATGCCGGTCCAATACCCGTCGGGCGAGCCCCCGTAGTTGTTGTAATAAAACTGGGGCCAATATTGGTTGGTCTGGTATGTGGGCAAACCCAGTTGCGATGAAACGTCTGCAATCGGCACCGGTCCGCTGTGGACATGGTTGTCGTATTGAATGCCGACATGTGCCACGTTGATTGCGCTCGGACCTACGACTTCTGTGAATGTAAGGGATCCGTTGTGTCCGCCGTATTCAGCCTGGTCAGGCTCCGTCGGAGCATAGTACTCAGGACTCAATTGCTTATTGTCCGTATACGTGTACCGTGCTGCCAATCGGTTCGGGCCGAAGAGTTGGTCCACTTTCACGGTGTACAGCTTATTGTCTGTGGTCGCTTTGCTGGAGGCAGGAACGTAGTTGGGCTGCCCGTTCCAGACTTGAGCGCCAGGGATGTTCGGCTCAGGCAGCGGCGCCAATCCAGCTACCGGCGTGACGCCGAAGATCTTTTGCGTGACAGGATTCAGGCGATTCGCCGGAATCGTATTACCGGCGAAGGCCGTGCGTGTATAAGGTGCGCCAGCGCTGGTGCTGTTCGGATCGTAAATCGTTACCGCAGCGCCGGTGGTATTGGCCAGCACGTCGGACAGGTTACCTTGCCGTTCGCTCATGGTAGGCACGTAATACTGCTCGACCTTGTTTGCGTTTTGTTGAATCCGCTCGGCATCGAAAAAGAAAAACGTTTTGTTCCTTCCGTTGTAGAGTTTTGGGATCCAGACCGGGCCCCCGATTTGGAAGCCATATTCGTTGTGCTGCAGGAACGGAACGGCGTTCCGCTGATTGAATACTTTTGCCTGCAGGTGGTTGTTCTGGTTCAGTTCGTAGATCTGCCCGTGGAAGTGATTGGTGCCGCTCTTGGTTACCAATTCCACGACTCCGGGGGCGCCATATTGCGCGTTTCCTTGCGCCGTGATGACTTTGACTTCCTGGAATGTTGGAGTAGGCTGCGCATTTTGCTGCAGTTCATTGGTGTTTCTATTGGTCATGCTCTGGCCATCTACCAGGAAGTCCACGGACCCAGGCGGCATGCCGTTGATGCGGGTATTGCCTGCGCCCGATCCCCCGTAGCTGCCAGCAACCACGCCCGGACTGAAGGCCAGAACATTCAGGATGTTGCGATTCGCCACTGGAATCGTTTCGATCGCAGTGGCATTTTTTACGTCGGAAATGGTGGGGTTCACCGAATCAATAACAGGAGTCACGTCCCTCACCGTAACCTGCGTCGATACAGTGGCTGCGTTCATGGTCGCGTCCACCAGCGCGGCTTGCGAAACTCGCAGGGTTAAAACACCAACCCAGCCCGCAAATCCCGGGGCAGCGACGCTCAATTTGTAGTTCGCAGGGGCCAGATTCACAAATGTGTAGAAACCGTCGGCGTTGGAGGTCGTGGATAGAGATTGGTTGGTGCCGATATTCGTCAGTGTTACGCTGGCGCCGGATACCACCGCACCATGGGTGTCCTGGATGGTTCCTTTGATCGAAGAGTTCGCATTCTGGGCGAATGCGGCCAGGCTGAAGGTACCACATATCAAAAACAAAATAAAGGCTTTGTAGAACTGATACTTCATTGTTCTGGCTCCTCA
>Ga0335075_10006245_pt1 | contig 18406 bp, 9 predicted proteins | sample Lox_Sample_24_FD_206723 | JGI IMG/M metagenome (GOLD analysis project Ga0335075, IMG submission 206723) | Soil microbial communities from Loxahatchee National Wildlife Refuge, Florida, United States - Lox_Sample_2.4 | ecosystem: Environmental > Terrestrial > Soil > Wetlands | place: USA: Florida... | reverse complement strand
TCTACCGGGACTCCACGGTTGTTCCCGGGGATGTCCGGACTGTCCGCGAGCCTCCCCGGAACGCGCCGATCACGTGGTTAAAGACCGGTTGCCCGATCCACTTTCTTTGAGATCACCTCAGTTCGTCCCGGGGTCGCCGCCGCCGCGCCCGGCCGACATCACGGCCGCGGCCGCGGATCGCAGGGCAGGATCGTCACGGTTCAGGAAGCGGTTGGCTGCGGCCGACGGGTCGGCGTCGTTGGCGATGGCCACGATCGCGGCGTTCCTACGCCGGTCCGCGGGCATCTGCGTGAGCATGGCCGCAACGCGGATGCCCACCTCTGGGTCCCGCGCGGCGACCAGGAGCTCGTAAGCCGACTCGGCGAGCCATTCCGAGGTGGCGCCCAGCGCCTCGATGAGGAGGGTCACGTCGGCAGGATCCATGCGGGCGGAGTCGTATCCCGGCGCTGGCCACGGTGCCGGCGCAAACATGACATATATGATGTCGCGGTTCCCCGCGGGCCACGACTGGAGCGCGGCCTGTGCCTGGGCAGAGATTCCCGGCAGGTCCAAGCCGGCCGCGCGTGCGACTGCCCTGAGCCAGCCGACCAGGAACGCCAGGTCGGTCGAGAGAGCGTGATTGATCCCGTCCAGGGATGCGTTCTCGATGTCGAGGACGTCGGCGAGTACGGCGATGTCCGGGTACCGCCAGCGTTCCGAGCGGCTCAGGGGTCGGGGCGGCGCGATAGAGGCGGCGGCCTGCAGCAGCACTTCCCACCCATCCCAGAAGTGCTCAGTTAGCTCCCCGAGAGAAATGCCCCCTGGGCTCTGGGGTACCCGCGGCGGGTCAGGGTCCTGGTATCCCAGCGCGGTCAGCTGGGCGCGGACACGTGAGTACTGGCGCAGGGATCCGCGGCGGGCGATCCGGTAGATCGCACTGGCGGCGTCGGAGCCAAGCTGGGGCGCGAACCTGGCTCCCTGCTCAGCTGCCTGGATATGACCGGGCAGAAGCTTGGCCCGCCTGCTAGCGGGAGAGGGCGTGCCCGGCCCGGGTGCGGAAGGCGCTGGGGGCTGGCGTTCAGGAAGCGGGAGGGCAAGGAGCCGACGGACGGCTGCCTCTTGCCCGGGGTCTAGGGTGTCGCGGGTGTCGGCCATTGCGTCGGCGAGGGCGGCAAGCGCCCGGGCGATGGCCTGCTGGCTGTCGTCTAGTTCTAGCTCGTCGAGGGCGCGATCCCGCTCTGGGCGCAGTTCGGCGGGAAGCGGCAGGACCGCGATGCGGTGCGCGTATTGCCAGCGGGGCGGGGTGGCATCGGCACGGCGCTGGCCAGAGCTTTGCGCTTCCATCGCCGGGGGCTCCCGGGTCGCAGCTGCGGCGTCGCGGGCGGCCCGGGTGAGCTCGCCGATGAGAGCACGGAGTGCGGGGGCTGCTGTTCCCGGGGTCTCGGCGGCGGCATCGGCGGCCCACTCCAGGGCACGCGAGCGCACTGCCGCGCTGGCCTCACTGGCGGCAGCTGACTCGACCAGGCAGGTGATCACGTCGGGAGCAAGGCCGACTGCCAGGAGGACCGTCTCGCGGCGGTCGTCGTCGGCGAGCGCGGCGGCTATCCACTCGCGCCGTGCCGCGGGTTCCTGCCTGGCGGCCCACATGGCGTCGCCGGTCTCGGCGAAGACGCGGCTGCGCGGTTCGATGTCGTCCGCCGGCGGGGAGGCCACGAAGACGCCAGTTCGCTCGTCCCAGAACGTCATAATGTGCCGTGCCTGTGCCCGGGCTTCTGCCGGCGCATGTCCCCACTGGCCGGCGAGCATGGCCGCGACCCGCTGCTGCACGCTGGCTGCCGGGCTGGCGCCTGGGCTGGTCGCGACGGCGTGGGCGATCTCGCCGTACCCGTCGATGAGCTGCTCGCCGCTCAGGCCCGGCGCGTCTTGCTGCTGCCGGGTCAGTTCCCACCTATGCACCGTGTCCTGCACCGCCTCGGCCATCAGCTGCGCCCGGCTAGACGGCAGCGTTCCCGGCTCGCGGCTGGCCGCCAAGAGCGTGAGCATGGTGGCGAACAGCGGCACGCGCCACAGGTCCGGATGACTGACGCGGATCAGGTCAACCTGCTGCGCGCGCTCACTAACCCAGTGGTCTTGCTCGTCCTGGGGAACCCGGCGGGCAGCCGCGGCGTGGCGCAGCAACTGCGTGAGCACCGATCCCAGCCATTGCGGTTCGGCCAGCCGCACCTCGGGCATGTTCAGCTTCCCGGCCGCGGCCATGCCGCTGTCGCGGGTGGCGAGCACGATCCCGGTGTCTCCCGGGAGCCCTGCGGCCACGGCGGCCAGGCCGTCCGCGACGACACCACGCCGGTCCTGGCATTCGTCCAAGCCGTCAAGAAGCAGAACCGCCTCCCCGGAAGCTGCTGCCTTCTCCAGCGCGGCGCGCAAAGGTGTCCGCTCACGTTCGGGAGCGCTGTCCGTCGCCACCTGGATCAGGACGGGCAAGGTGATGTCGGCACCTCGGCGCGGATCGCGGCGGGCCAGGTCACGGAGCTGGACGAGCACCGGGACCGGCGCGGCCGGATCAGCGGCCCAGCGGGCCGCCGCCTGCTCCAGCGCAGTTGACTTGCCCATCCCCGGCAGCCCGGCTAGCAGCATCCGCGGCCACCGCCGCGCCACAGGCAGGAAATCATCCGGCCCGGTCCGCTCGGCACCGGGGACCGTCACGCACAGCGAGTCAGCCAGCGGCTTGTACGTCATCGGGGGCAGATCGTCGGCCAGCAGCGGGTACTCCAGGATCCCGTCCCTGGCCGCCAGGCGCGCTCGGTGCGCGGCAAGCGTGTCCAGTTCGGCGCGCCTGCGCGGTCCAGCGGGGCCGTCGGCATCAGGGAAAACCTCAATCCCGGCATCAGCCAGGATCCGCAGCCACTCATCGAAATCACTGCCGGTACTCGCGGCTGCCTGCTTGCGGAACTCCTGCTGCAGCGCGTCCATCGCCATCGTCCCGGCTCCGGGCGCGACTACCACGCCTTCTAGCAAGTGCGCGGCAGACCTGAACCCTTCATCTGCTGAGGTGGACACCGCGACATTCATCACGACCGCCGCGTCCAGCATCCGCTCGGTCGTGTCCCCCGCAGTACCCGCCGGCACCCGCGCTCGGACCGCATCGAGAGCCTCTGCCTCGCGACGGGGGAATCCGCCAGGAACCTGACGCCGCCGACGCCGGAGGGCAGCGCCGAGATACCGGACAGCGCCTTTAGGCTCCGCCGTGGCCAGACCGATCCTGTCCCCTGACCCGAGCTGGACCGCTTGCGCAGACCACTGGGCAACGGTCGCCGTCAGCTGCTCGTCAGCGCCGCACGCCCGCTTCGCTTGCAGGTCCAGCACCGTCCCGTCCGCCAGGCCGCACCGGATGTCATCGACAGCTTGCCCGGTCTCAAACTCCAGCGTGACCGGGGCCGGCCCGCCGGCCGGATACCCGGCGGCCTCCACACCGCGGCCAGCAAGGCCATAGGCCGCCAGGTAAGCAGCAACGCCGCTGCGGTACAGGCTTCCAGCCTCGTTCGCACGACCACCCTGGGAGGCCCGCGATCTCACCGTCGGCCTGTTCCACCGTGCACGAGCATCAATCCCTCCCCAGCGCAAAGGTTCATTCACCTAACGCGAGTCGGGCCGATGCTACCTGCAAGGGCGCCTCTTTGGCATGGCCACACAGCCGAGCCGAGACCCGCTGGAGTCAAGGCCTTCCGCATAGGGAACCCAGCGCGCCGGATGCCGCGACGGTGGTCGTCGTGCCCGGCGGGCAGTTCCAGCGACACATACCGCCGCACCCCTGGCAGGGGCACTGGCCGCCGTCTCCGCCAGCCCCGCAACGACCCGGTGCCGCAACAACTGGCCGCCGCCCCACGGTTCAGCGTACGCAGCGCACAGTACAAGGCAGAACGGGGCAGCACGCACGCACCGACGTCCCGGCGAGCCGGCGTAGCCCGACGAGCCGGAGATGCGGCAGAGCGCCTGACACCCGTGCCCGCGCGGTTGCGGTTCGCTAGGGTCTGTCCATGCCAGCTAACGGACCGGACGATGCCGTGGCACTTGACGGCGCTGCGCTGACTGAGGCAGCGGCGCGCCTGCTCACTCGGGGCACGGCGACCGGAGACGCGGACCGGGTCCGCCGCGCTGTGGCGCTGTCGGAATCCGTCCTGGCAGCAACCCGTCCCGGCAGCGCAAACCATACCGGGGCCAACGCGAATGCCGCACGCGCGCTCATCGCCGAGTACGAGATGACAAGACGCGCCGGAGCCCTGGACCGGGCGATAGTCCTTCTCGAGAGCGCAGAGCACGACTCGGGCCTGCTGGGTGACCGGGGAGCGGACTTTTTCGCCATCCTCGGTCACGCGCTGCTGCGGGATGCCGAACGCACCGGCCTTCCCGTCACGGCCGGGCGGGCCGTGACCGCACGCCGTAGGGCGCGGGAACTGACGAGCACGGAAGACAGCGCCTACCCAGGTCGGCTGGCCGACCTGGGAGCGGTACTCGCTGTCCAGTTCAGGATCACCGGATCCCTTCCCGCACTGCGGGAAGGGATCCGGGTGTATGAGGCTGCCGTCCGGAAGTTCGATACCGAAGATCCGAACCTTCCCGGGCTCTTGTCGAATCTCGGCACCTGCCTCGACGAGCTGGCGATGCGCGACGGCGACATCGTGATGCTCGAACGCGCTGTGAGCGTTCAGCGCGACGCGCTGGACGCCGTCGGCTCCTCAGACGCGCTCCAGCCCATGATCAGCGCGAACCTGGGCATTACGCTGCTTCACTTTCACCAGGAGACCGGCGCTAGGGGCGCGCTAGGGGAATCCATCAAACTCCACCGTGCTGCAGCCGCGAAAACTTCCAATGAGCATGTCGACTACCAGCCGCGCCGGACGAACCTTGCCGTGTCGCTGCAGACCCTGTACGAGGAAACAGGCGATCTCGACGCCCTCGATGAGGCCATCGAGATCTTCCAGCAGGCCGTCGATCACACACCCCCCGGGCACGCTAACTGGTTCAAGTACCAGCACGACCTCACCTCAGCCCTGATGCGGCTAGCTCAGCGCAACGGGGACCTTTCCGGGATCGACGAGGCCATCCGGACGTGGCAAGAGGCCGTAGAAGGCACGCCGGACCGTCATCCCGCCAAGCCCGGCCGCCTGTCCGCTCTGGCGACAACCCGGTTCATGCGCTTCCAGAGCGACCCGGCCGACCTGTCCCCGCTCGACGCCGGGATCGAGAATCTCCGCGATGCGCTCCGCCTGTCCCCTCCCGGCCATGCCCAGCGGGCCATGCTCTTGACCAACCTCGGCGCGCTGCTGCTCAGCCGTTTCGAGCAGACCGGGGAACCGGATGTGCTTGACGAGGCCGTCCGCGTATCCCGCGATGCCACGACCGCCGCCCCGCCTGAGCACGCCGACCGCGGCCGGCACCTGTCGAACCTCGGCGTCGTGCTGGTCCACCAGGCCAGGATCAGCGACAAGCCCAGCAACTCGCGCACAGCGATCGACGTAATCAGGCAGGCGCTGGAGGTCGTCGGTCCCGACGACCCCGGCCGCGCGGATACGCTCATCGCGATGGGCGCCGCCTGCGGGCGTGCCTTCGAACTCGGGGACAGCGAGGCGCTAGCCGCGGGCTTGGCGGCGTTCCGTGAAGCCGCCGGCATGGAGATCGCGTCCTCAGAGGCCCGTATCCGCGCAGGCCGGGACGGCGGCCGGCTGGCTGCCACGGGCAGCGCTTCCGGGGAAGCGCTAAGCGCATTCGCTGCTGCCGTCCGGCTTATAGAAGAAGCGGCCTGGGCGGGCATGAGACGGGCTGACCAGCAGCGCCTGCTCGGCGAGCTGAGCGGTCTGCCCATGGACGCCGCGGCTATGGCAATCGAGGCCGGCCGCCCAGAGCAAGCCGTAGAACTCCTTGAACAGGGCCGCGGTGTCCTCCTGGCCAGGCAGCTTGAGGCACCTGGGCTCCGTGGTCAGCTGAACGCGCTGGCCCCCGAAATAGCAGAAGAGCTTGCCGCAGTACAGGTCGCTCTCGACGACGCAGAGCAAAGCAGCGGTCCCGCGATATCAGGTCGTGACCTGGCGGTACGCCGCAGCCGGCTCGCGCGGCAGCGCACTGCGGTCCTGGACCGGCTCCGGGCCGATCCGGGGCTGCAGGACCTCGTCGGCCCCCCGCGTCTGGATGAGCTGCTGGCGGCCGGTTCACCGGGGCCGGTCGTGATCGTGAACATCAGCGAGTACCGCTGCGACGCGCTGATCCTTTCCGCAGGCCAGGTACGCCCCGTTCCCCTCCCGCGCCTAACCCGGCAAGCTGTCGCCGAGCAGGTCCAGACGCTCTTGGAAGCCGCCGACGCGATGAAGAGCGGGGAAGTCGATGACGTGCTGGAATGGGCCTGGGACTGCGTCGTTGAACCTGTCTTCGCTGAGCTCGGGCTAACCGAACCGCCGTCCGCCGGCCAGGAGACCCACCTGTGGTGGTGCGCAACAGGCTTGGCCGCTTTCCTGCCGCTGCACGCCGCGGGCACTCACGGGATTAGCGGGCCGACCCGCTATTCGGCCCTGGACCTGGCGGTGTCGTCGTACACGCCTTCGCTGCGGACGCTGATCCAGCTACGGCAGCGCCAGACAGCACAGGAAGCAGCCCGTTCCGGACCGCTCATTGTCGCCATGCCGAAGACCCCCGGTCTCCAGGACCTGGAAAGCACGACGGAAGAAGCCGAGGACATAACCCGGCGCTCCCCAGCGCATGAGCTGCTCACCGGCCCCTCAGCCACCCGTGACGCCGTGGCACAGGCCATGCCGCACCACCTGTGGGCGCACTTCGCCTGCCACGGAAGCCAGGACCTCGGCGATCCGTTCCGCGGTGCCCTGCACCTGCATGACGGCCCGCTGAGCATCGCCCACATCATGAGCCTGCAGCTCCCGCACCCCGTCCTCGCGTATGTGTCGGCATGCGACACCAGCCGGGGAGGCACCTCGATCCCTGACGAGGGCATCACCCTCGCGAGCGCACTTCAGATCGCCGGATACCAGCACGTCGTCGCGACACTGTGGCAAATCATCGGCTTCACAGCCACGGAAGTCGCCAAACGCCTCTATGACCAGGTAGTTACCGTTCACGACGGAATCACCGAAATAGACGGCAACGAAGTCGCCGCTGCGCTGCGTGCCGCCGTCGTCAGGCTCCGCAAAGAATCCCCGGAAATGCCTGCCATGTTCTGGGCTCCCTACATCCACACCGGCCCATGACGAAGCGACACAACGCCCAGGTCCGGCCGGGCTAGCACTGCCGGTCGGCTTTCGGTCAAAGGTGTCCGGCCGCACCGCAGCCCCTGGTACGGACGCTGACGGGAGAGGCGAGTCCTCCATCCGGACGGGCTTCGGCGGGTACGCCTGGCCCTCATCCAGTGGATCGACCAGACCCGCCGGTGAGAGCAACGCTCAAACTCTGCCACGGACGCGCACTGTCGCCTCGCCACAGTGAGGAGCATACGGGGATCCGGCGAAGTGTGCCGGGACCGGCCGCACGTGGCCAGGATCCCGTCCGACCTCCTGAACGGGCCGGGGTGTCCACATTCGCAGCACCAGCCGAGTAGCTCTCCAGCATAAGTACGCTCAAACGAGGCATTGGCTGCTTCAGCGGCCAGCACACATCAACGCCTGATCATCTATCTGGAAGAGGCCGACCCGTTGACACGCGAAGATTCTCGGTACGCAGAGGAGATCCGGGCCATGACCCGGGACCGTGTCGACCTTATCGGCCGTGCCGGCGATAGATGGCGCTTCGCCGCGAGCCTGAAGTCGGTGATCGAGGATGTCGCGCAGGAGTACGCGGGGCGCGCCGTCCTTGAACTGATCCAGAACGGTCATGATGCCATCGAGCGCGGCTCGTCCGGGAGGATCCATGTCCTGCTGGACCTGTCCGGCCAGCAGGCTGCGCTTTACGTCGCCAATGACGGCAGGCCGTTCGGCGCTGCGAACTTCAACGGGATCATTGATCTGGGCCTGTCTCCTAAGGGGGCCGGGGAGGGGATCGGCAACAAGGGCCTGGGGTTCAGGAGCGTGCTGCTCCTCAGCGACTGCCCGGAGGTCTACTCACGCGACCCCGAAGATCCGCAGGACCGGTCGTTCTCTGGCTACAGCTTCCGCTTTCCCGCCGTAAGCGAACTCGCCGGACTCACCGATGACCCGGCGCTGGGGGAGCGGCTGACCGCGGAGGCCTCCCCGCTGAACCTGCCGGTGCCCGCGACGGCCGCTGACCCGCAGGTCCTGCGGTTCGCAGGCGACGGCTTCGCGACGGTGATCAAGCTGCCGCTGCGGGACGACGTGGCCGTGGCCGAGGCACGGGAGCAGATGGATTCCCTGGCCGCCGGGGATGCGCCGATCCTGCTGTTTCTTGACCGCATCTCGGTCGTGGAGCTGGCGGTGCGCTCGGCCTCCGGCCAGGGAAAGCCGGTCCGGCTCGCCCGCTTGCCGCGCCCTGTGTCGTTGCTCGCCGAGGCGCCCGGCTGGATAAGCGAGGTGGACCTCGGCCCGCAGGGCCGCTACCTGCTCGCTCGCCGGCAAGTCGACCGCGAGGCGCTCATGCGATCGGTCCGGGAGAGCGTTGATGCGCGCCTGGTCGATGACCGCTGGCTGCAATGGGACGGCGAGGAATCGGTCGGGGTTGCCGTGCCGCTGGAAAGGCCGCCCGGGCAGCACCTGTTCTACACGTTCCTGCCGATGCAGGAGGAGTCGCCGCTGAGCGCGCATGTGCATGCGCCGTTCTTCACGAAGCTAGCCCGGCGCGATGTCAAGGTGGACGTGCCCCTTAACGCGTTCCTGATGGGCGAGATCGCAGCGGCTTGCCTGGACCTGCTGCGTGCGCTCCGGGACGGCGGCGACCGCGAGGCGGTGGCGCCGATCGTCGTTGACCTCGCGACGTGGCGCGAGCCGTACCTGGAGTACCTCGTCGGCGCCTTCGCCGCAGTCGGCGCCACGCTGGCGGATGAGCCCTGCCTCCCGGTGGCGGCCCAGCGCGGCTGGACGAGCGTGCGGGACTGCCATACGCTGCCGGCGCGCGGGGGCGATCGCACCGTGATCTCCGCAGCGGCCCTGGCCACCCTGGGTTACCCACTGCTGGATCCAGGGATCGGGAAGGGCCGCCTCCAGAGGGTGGCCAGGCTGCGTGACGCGCTGCTCAAGACGGCGATCGAACCCGAGACGGAGCTTCTGGCCGAGTGGGTGGAGGCACTGGCGCGGCACCTGCAGTCTGCGGGCGCCGCCCCGGATACCTGGGCTGCCTACTACGACGAGCTGGCCGCCTTGTTCCGCGACCAGCCGAATGCCCTGCGCGGCAAGGCGATCATCCTGGACCAGGACTCGCGGCTGCGGCCCGCGCTCGGTGCTAGCCGCGCAGAGCGCCGGCCGCGCCAGCTCTTCTTCCCCCCTGTGGCAGGCGACGCGGACGGCCAGGAGGCACCGGTCCGGATGCCGCCCGCGATCGCCACACGGATCAGCTTCACCCGCTCGGACATCCCCTGGAACGACACCGAAACGGGCCGGCAGCGCCCCGGGAGGACGTTCCTCCAGGGCCAGCGCCTCGTCCGCGAGTACCGAACCGACGAGGTCCTCGAAGCCCTCGGCGAGATGCTCCGACAGCGTCCTGATGATGCCGTGCGCGCCGAGGCACTGGAGTTCGCCTTCGCGCTGTATCCCGACCTCACCGAGAAGCTGCGGAAAGACCTCGCGGGCCTGCCCTTCGCCGTTCCCGCGGCGAGCGGGCAGTGGGTCACCGCGGCCGACGCTGCGTTCTCCAGCGCGTGGGGAACGCCAGGCGGGCAGCTGCTGGAGCAACTGCTCTCGTTCGCCATAGGCGAGGCACCCGGTCTCCTCCCACTCCGGGAGCAGCTCATCGCCGCGCCCGAAAGGTGGCCGGCGCGCGTCCGTGATCGTGGCCGGTGGGTGTCCTTCCTCCGGACGATTGGCGTCCAGGACGGGCTCCCGCTGTCCAGGATCCCCGTGAAGCCCCGTAACGGCTGCTACCTGAACGCACCTGCCCTCGGCCCTGAGCTCGGACTCGACCCGGCGCTCACGCTGGCATGGGATCATGACGTCAAGGAGCGCTGGGCCGGCGGAACGCATCCGTACACACAGTACTCGTTCTCCTCGCGCATCCCGGTGGTCCCTGGCACGGCCGACGTGGAAGGCCTGCCCGCAGACGCGCGGGAGATCTTCGCCCGGCTGATCGCCCTGGGCATGGCGTCCTGGCCCGGCGACGTCTTTGAGGTCACCGCGCTGCGCGCGGATCGCTATGAGTCACAGCAGGACAGGCACCGGTGGCCGACCCCGGTCAGCTCCTACATCCGGCACGGAAACTGGCTGCCGGTGCAGGGCAACCGAGACGACCAGGCTCCGGAGTTCGCCCGTCCGGGGGACGCCTGGCTAGCCGGTGAGACCCAAGCGCCCGGGTTCGTCCCGCTGATCCAGCCATCGCTGCGCAAGGCCCTCGCGGGCGAGACCGCTCAGAGCAGGCTCCGGGCAGCCGGGGTACGGATCTGGGACGACCCTGCATTCTGCGGGCTCGTCCTTAAGGAGCTAGCCGCCCTGCTGGATGAAGGCCAAGTCGCCCCGCACGAGGAGGCGACACTGCGGAAGCAGACTCGCCTCGCCTGGGACCGGCTGGCACAAGACCCAGGGCAATGGCCCTGGACCGACGACGAGACGCCTTCGGTCGTGGTGACCGTCCATGATCAGCTCCGCGCCCTCAGACTCGACCCGGCAGCCGAGATCATCATTCCTGACGAGCCCGGCGGTGCCAGGCAGGCACTGTTCGCCCTGACCGAGACGCCCATGCTGGTCGTGACCCCCGAGCGAGGCCAGGCTGTCGCCGCCCTGCTGCAGGGCCGGCATCTGCACGCCATCCCGACGTCGCAACTGCCGATCAGGGTTCTCGGCGACAACGGCCAGCTCATCACCGCCCTCCCGGACCACGCTGCCCTCCTGGAAGGCGAGCGGCAAGAGGCGGAGACGGTGATCGCGCTCGTGGCCGAGCTGAAGGCCGGCTCGTTCACCCGTCACACCGCGCAGAGCATCCATCAGCTGCTCGACCGTGCCCGCCAGATCAGGCTCGTGCGGTCGGAATCCGTGCGGCTGTTCATCGGAGACGAGGAAGTCACGCCCCCTGGCCACACCAGGAGCCTTCCCGTTGAGGACAAGACAGCGCCCACCATCGTGTTCTGGGGTCACGGGAGCACCCCCTTCGCCGAACTGGACCAGTGCGCCGAGTCCATCGCCATCCTCGTCGGCCAGCCACAGCTCTCCGCAGAACTGCAGCTCGCCTTCTCACGGCTGGCCAGCTCCACCGAACCAGTCACCGAGCTCACCAACGCCACGCTCGCTCATGCCCTCCAGGTAAGCGAGGCCCAGGTCAAGGAGTCCCGCAACGGGCTGCGCGGCGCGCTGTTCGACGTGCTAGACCGCGTCCGCCTAGTGCTCGCCTACACCGCAGGACCGCAAGCCGTGGCCACCTTCAACGCGGCGCTGCCGGACGTCCCGGCAGAAGAAGACATCACCACCGCGCTCACGCCATGGCAGGATGCGCTCCCGGTCCGGCCCGCTGACCTGGTCCTCCGGTGCAAGGAACTCCCCAGCCTCGCTGACCTCCGCGACGACCTCGCCCTGAACCTCGCCGGCTTCAATGAGGTCCTGCGGCAGGCGACACCGCCGCGCCCGCCGCTGCGCTATCCCGACCGCCACGACAGGGCGATCGAGCGGTACATCGACAGCCACCGGAGCGCGATCACTGACCGGCTACGCGAGGCATTCCTGCCAGTTGCGCGCGCCGGAGGCGACCTGGCCCCGTACGCCAGTACGCGCCTCCTTGATAGCCTCACCCCCGACCCTGCCTGGCTGGATGAGTACGCCGATCCGCCAGAGGAAGCAGTGGCCGACCGGGTCAGCCAGTGGCTCGCAGACCGTGGCGCACGCACCGACCTGACCCTCCCGCCCACAATGCCCGAGCTGAGCGGGCTCCGGTCCCGGAACGCGACCGCCCTGGACCGCGTGGTGCAGGCCGCCGACCCCCGCCTCCGGGCCTGGGCCCGAGCTCGCGGCGCGGCCATGCCCGCAGGCTGGAACGCCCCGGTCGTGGCGGCCCGCACGGCACTGGAGCAGTCCTGCCTGGCAGACTTCCTCGAACTCGCCGACGATGAGCTCCTTGACCTGATAGCCGACGCACTTGGCTGGCCAGGCGGCATGCCCGTGACGCTCGACCTGCAGCTTCTCGGCCTGGAACAGGCCGACCTGCTCTCGCCAGAGGAGGCGGCCTCGCAAGAACGCCTCCGCCGCCGGCACGAGCGCACCCACCTGGACGTCGATGGCCGCGAGGTACCGGTTGCCGACGAGCACGACCTCAGGAAACTGGCCGACACGATAACGGCCGGCCTCACAGACGACTTCCTCGGACAGACCGGGAAAAGCCCCCTGGCGGAGGCCACGGCACCGGCCCCCGCGCCAACAGGAGGCTACGGCGGCGGGGTAACGATGGCACGCGCCTCGCAACCAAGCTCCGAGCAGCGCACAGCGATCGGACTCATCGGGGAGGTAGCCGCCAAGGCCTGGCTAGAGCGGCACTACGAGCAGGTGGAATGGGTCTCCGGGTACCGCAACATCGTCCTCGGCGGGACTGACGGCTCTGACAACCGAGGGTATGACTTCATCGCCCGGCGATCGGGCGGACGTGCGGTCTACTTCGAGGTCAAAGCCCTAACCGACCCAGCAGCCCAGGTCGCCCAATTCGAACTCGGCGAAACCGAGGTCCGCGCCGCCCAGGCCCACGGAAACGCCTACCGGATCCTCCTCGTCGCCTCCGCACCCGACTCCAGCGCCCGCCGGATCGCTGACCTGCCGAACCCCCTCAGCAGGCAAGGAGCAGGCCTCTACAACCTGCTCGGCCGGGGACTGCGCTACCAGTGCTCCTTCATCGCCTCGTAACCGGCACGTTAAGCGTTCCTACCAGGCCGGGCAGCCGGAGGTCGCCTCGTCCCAACCCACGTCAGCCGACTCGCGGCGTACGATCCCCCGACCGCACTGCCTCAGTGTCCCGGTGGCGGAAGCTGGTTAGGATGAGAGGCGATCACCACGTCTGTGATGCCCGGTATTCGGTCAGTACCCGGCGCAGGTGATACTCGTTGACGACCAGCAGTCGGTCCAGCATCTCGCGGCGTAAGGTGCCGATCATCCGCTCGCAGATGACGTTCGCTCTGGGCGCCTGCGGCGTTCGCCTGGCGCACATTGGGATAATCCGAAGCTGTTCTCAGGATCCAATTCGGGCGCTGCCCGCAGGGATCACTAACCGTGTCGGGCCGCTTCCACCGGACTCCCGGGCGCGGCTATCATGTACCACGTGGCGGGCAGCTATACCTTTACCGGCAGTCTCTTAATCCGCGGGTTCGGGGTTCAAGTCCCTGGCGGCGCACTCGTTCTGACCTGGGGTTTTATGACTCCAGGTCATTTTTTATGTGTCCGGTTTGGCCGCATGTTTGCTCGCCGTTTGCTCGCGCGCACGGACCCAGCAATCGGGGGCTTGCCAAAAACGGCCCATCCGGCGCCCCGACGCCGTTCCGGGGTCACTAGACCAATGGTCTAGACCTCCGACGCAGGGACCGGTAGTGAACCGGAGTCCCTATACTGATTCGGTCACGCTCAGTGAAACCTGCTGGTAACCGGCACTCGTATGGATACATCGCTGGTGCCGACGCCCTAGGCCGGCTGGTTGCCTGCCGACGATGCTCGGGACAGCGGCAAGGTACTTCCGGGTGGCGGTGCCGACCGTGGCCGGCGCTCGAAGCGGCAAGTCCGCTGGGCGTTTCCGCTTGACAATCGGTACCCGGAACATCAGGTGCGCGTGCGTCACCTCGCGCCCTGCGGTCAGGGTTACGGGCGTAGCCGCGCGCTGGGTACCAGGACCGTCTGGCCGGCGGGCGAGGTCCGCGCTGCTGTGGTGGTGAGGCTGAGCAGGAGGGTGTCGTGTCCGGTTCCGCCGTGGAGTTCCCGGAGGGCCTCGGCGATGGCGAGGCACGCGGCCGTGACGCCGACGAAGGCGGCCCCGACGGCCTTTCCGGCTAGTTCGGTGACGCCGCACCGGTCGTGGTGTTCCTGGAGGTCGGCGAAGGCTGCGGTCCGGGGGATGGTGACGGCGGGGGGCTCGCGGGGCTGCCAGGCGGGGATCTCGTCGCTACGCCGGCTGCCGGGGAAGCGGTGTATCAGGATGGAGTCGAAGTTCCCCGGCTGGTCCCCGAGGCCGGTGTCGATGGCCAGCGTCCAGCCTGCCCCGGAGGTGAGGCGCCGGGTGGGAAGGTTATCGACGCCGAGGAGGGCAACGTGGCGTTCGGCCGGGGCGGCGCGGAAGTCACTGCCGGCGCGCCGTTCGATGATCCGGGTGGTGAGCCCGGCGGTTTCCAGGGCGGCGGCTGTCAGGCGGGTCTTGGGGATGCCGTCGGATCCTTCGGGTGTCAGGACACCTGTGCTGTAGTTGGCGGGCGTAGTGCGGTCGGTGTCCTGCAAGACAGCCTCGATACCGGAGGGGTCGGCATAGGGGAGCCAGGAGATCACCCAGGCGCTGGCCTGGCCGAGGTGGCCGAGTCCGACGAGCCACCAGGCGGCCGGGGCGTGGGAGAGACCGGGGCCGTTGTCCTGGTGGTCAGCGCCCGGGTTCCACAGGTTCAAGGAGATGTCCCGGTAGCCGGCGTCGCTGCCCGGGGCGGACCGGACGGCTCCGAAGGCCTCGCTGACACCCAGCGCGGCGGCGGCGATCGCGGCCAGGACGCAGGCGGTGCCCGCGGTCTCACCGGGAAGCCGGGCGGGCGCTACTCTGGCGGTCCATCCTCGCCATGACGCCCGTAGGGCCGCCACGTGCTTTCCCGGGGGGACGGGCGCATCCGGTCCGAGGAGCAGGATGGGCCAGGCCTCGTCAACCCCGTCAGTGGGCGCGGCCAGCAGGAGCCGAGCTCCCTGGCTGGTCACGGCGGTGGCCACTGTCCGGCCTTTAAAGATGCCGGTTGTGAGGATGCCGGCGGGATCTTCGGCGTGCACGGTGACGGTGCCGAAGGCTCGCCTGGCGGTGACCACGGCGGTGAGGATCGCCGCCTGGCCGCTGGTGTCGCGGCAGGTCTGCGGGTCGGCGCAGATCACGATGCCCGTGCGGTCGTGGGCCGCGATCGCGGCGTCTAGGGTGGGCTGGGTTCCGTCATGGGCGGCGAGCAGGACGGTGCGGTGGACGTCATCGGGGCGCAGGGGCATGTTCAGGTTCTCCTCGTCGGGATCAGGCTGCGGAGCCAGCGGATTACGGCATGCATCCGGCTTGCCGCGGAGCGGGCCGACGCGAGCTGGGCGATGCGCGCGGCATCGGGGCCGTAGGCGGATTGCCACTGCCCGCCAGCCTGCAGGACATGAACTCCCAGGTCGGCCGGAGACGTGACGCCGCAGGCATAGCGGGGGGCGATGAGGGCGATGTGCCCGGGCAGCGCCGTCATCGGGTGGGCGGCGTCGGTGGGACTCTGCCTGACGTTGCACCGTGGATGGGTGTGGATGTCGGCAACGACTTGCAGTCCGTCGCGGCGGCACAGGGTGGCCAGCGCCGTGTAGCCGTCGGCGGTGAAGGTGATGCCCCCGGTCAGGCAGCCCGGGTCCAGGTCGTCGTAGTAGGCGACCGCGACGACCCGGGGGCGACGGCTGCTGTCCCGGGGATGCCCGGCGCGGGCAAGGAGGAACGCTCCGGTCTCGCGTTCTCCCCGCCCGCGCCGGGCGAGTTCGCCGACCAACTGGGTGAACAGGCTCTTGTCCATGGTGAAGCTGTGCCGGGGGGCGTTCACTGGCCGCCACCTGGTGGCGGGAGGACCGTCCCTCGCAGGCCCCGGTGGACTTCGCTGAGGTAGAAGGCGATTGTCCGGCCTAGGTGCCAAGCACGGTCCGGGTGCTCGTCTGCCCACCCGGTGTGAGTCCTGAGCCCTGTCCGGTCGCAGGCCAGGTACGGGGCGTTCGCGTTGCGCGGAGACCAGTCCGGGCGGAATACCGGCGGGGAGGCCCCGCCCTGCGGCCACCGCGCCGTGGGCAGGGACTTGTCTTCGAGCAGGTCCCATGGCTCCCCCGCAGGAGCGAGGGCCGGGTAGCCGTCGACCGTGATCCGCAGGCCCAACTCGTTTTCGTCGCCGCAGGCGACGGCGACCATCAGCCTGGGCCAGTCCAGCCTGACAAGCCGCCAGTACCCGGCGCCGGCGCCGACCTCGAAGTCGGCAGCCTGAAGGTCATGTTCCAGATGCTGCCGCTCGGGGTCGGCACCGGGCTCGGTCATCGCGGTCAGCCCTGCGGCCGGACCGCGTGCACCAGGTCCAGCGTCAGCGCGCAAGTCCCCTTGGGCACGTAGGCTCCGACCGGGCTGCCCTCGGGCAGTTCCGCCGTCGTGCCGGGCAGCCGCAGCACCAGGTCCGCCGCCTGCTTCGGGTCGAGGCCGTGCTCCCGCTCGAGTTCCTGCACGGCCTGCGCGCGGATGTCGCTCAGGCGCTCGGACGGGCGCGCCCTGACGGGCACGCTCTGGCCCGTGTAGTCCACGGTGACCGCGATCTCCTGACAGCCGTGGACGATCACCTCGCCCGGCCCGCCGCCGAAGATCTCCGCGACGGTGAGCTCGACGTCGACCTCGGTGCCGTCGCCGACCTTGTAGGCGATGTCGGCGGTCTCGATGACGACGATCTCGCGCAGCCGGGTTCCCCCGTCCACGTCCGGGTGCGTGGCCGCCGCCGGCGTCCCTGCCGCGTAGGCGTGTACGCGCATGTCTACCCCGTTCCCTTCCCAGCCGGATGGCTGATCTCGTTCAGGCGCAAGCGCCTCTCCGGGAGCTATTAGTACCATAGAAGTCGCGCAGTCGGTTAAGTTTTATATCATTTTTTGAAGTCTAAGGGTCTTGCTGCCAGAACCGGCTGGTGGATATAGACTCGCTGGCATGATCCTGACCGTCGCGGACCCAAGGCTCGACGCGTTCCTGGCATCGGGCACCCTGCTCGCGCGCCTGTGGCCCGCTGTGGTCGAGGACGTAAAGGTTCTCCTGGGAACCCTTGAACTGGCCGGGGCAACTCTCGCCGATGTGCTCAGGCACGGGCTCGTCCGCCTCAGCGCCCCGTTCCCCCGGACCGCTGTGTCCCAGGTCGGGCTAGCCTGCGGGACCGCCACGCTCACGGCGTTGGCGGCAGACAGCGATGGGGCCCTCGTCGCGGAGCCGCACCTGCGGCCCTCGGACGTCTGGCAACTCGCGGTATCGGACCTGTCAGTCGGCGGGGCATCGGTCCTCACGCAGGCGGCCGGGTGATGCCTGATACCGCTCCCCAGCAGTTCACCCCCGACTGGGCGCTGCACCCCGGCGTGTACCTGCGGCGGCTGCTTGAGGACCGCGATATCCGGCAGGCCGAACTCGCCGAGCGGACCGGCCTCACCGCAAAGCACATCAACCAGATCGTCAACCAGTCGATCGGCGTCTCCGCCGATGTCGCATTGCTGCTGGATAGGGCGCTGGGCACCGACCCCGGCTTCTGGACCAGGGCCGAGGCCAACTACCAGGCCTGGGCCAGCCGCGAGAAGGCCCAGCAGGAACTCCCCGCGCTCATCCCGTGGGCCCGCAAGTTCGACAAGATCACCCTGCGCCGGTACGGGATCATCGCCGCCGACGACGACAAGGGCACCCAGGTGGAGAAGATCCTGCGGTTCTTCGGCGTCGCCAGCCCCGAGGCGTTCGACCGCACGTGGATCCAGCCCCGCGTTTCATTCCGCCGCAGCCAGGACTTCACCGTCAGCGAGCCGAATACCGCCCTGTGGCTGCGCCTGGTGGACCGGAGCGCCGAACGGGTCACCGTGCCGCCCCTCCGGCCTGCTGCGCTCCGCAAGGTCGCCCGTACCATCCCCGCGATGACCAACCATACCGTTCCCCACGGGTTCGCCGTCGCCCGCACCGCGCTCGCCGAGGCCGGCGTCATCCTCACCTTCGTCAGGGAAGTCCCAAGCACCCGCGTCAGCGGCGTCACCTGGTGGCAGGGACCAGAACGCCCCGTCATCGCCCTGACCGAGCGCCAGCGCAAGCCCGACCTCTTCTGGTTCAACCTCCTCCACGAAATCGGGCACGTCCTGCTCCACCCGCGCCGCAGTACATTCCTCGACCTGGAACTGGAAAAGCGGGGAGGCGACGGCACTGAACGCGAGGCCCATGACTTCGCCGAGAACACGCTCCTGCCGGAGGAAGCACGCGCCCGCATCGCAGCGGCAGTCACCCGCGAGGACCTGCTCCGGCTCGCCACCAGGTTCGGCGTCGGCGTCTCCGTCGTGGCCGGCCGGTACGGCCACGCAACAGAAAAGTGGGGCTTGGTCAGCTCTCTCCGCGGAACCATCTCAGACGACGACAT
>Ga0335075_10006244_pt1 | contig 18406 bp, 19 predicted proteins | sample Lox_Sample_24_FD_206723 | JGI IMG/M metagenome (GOLD analysis project Ga0335075, IMG submission 206723) | Soil microbial communities from Loxahatchee National Wildlife Refuge, Florida, United States - Lox_Sample_2.4 | ecosystem: Environmental > Terrestrial > Soil > Wetlands | place: USA... | reverse complement strand
CCGAGCTGCTCTACCGATCGCGGATCAACCCGTTCCGGGCGGGAAAAGAGGTTGGACGGGCACCGGCGAAGGCGCTCTGGCGAGATGCGCAGCGGCTGATGCGGGCGGCGATGAAGGATCGGCGCATTGTAACGACGCGGGCGAAGGACCGTCCCCACAAGCGAGGCAAAGCAGAGGACGGCGAAGTGCATTACGTGTATCGTCGGCACGGAAAGCCGTGTTATGTGTGCGGTGCGACAATCAAGAAAGCAGATATGGGCGGGCGCACCGTTTACTGGTGTCCCGAGTGCCAGAAGGACTGAACTTTAGAAGACCATGCCACCAACCCAGAGCAAAGATTATTACGCCATTCTTGGCGTGAAAAAGAAGGCGACGCAGGAGGAGATCCGGAAGGCGTTCCGCAAACTTGCGCGCAAGTATCACCCGGATGTGAATCCGGGCGATAAGAAGGCCGAGGAGAAGTTCAAGGAGCTTTCCGAGGCCAACGATATTCTCAGCGACGAAAAGAAGCGGAAGATTTACGACCAGTTCGGCTTCTACTCCGACCAGATCGATCCGGCTGCGGCAGAAGCTGCGGCGCGCGGAGGATATGGCCCTAGAGCTCCGCAGCAGGCGGGCGGACAGCAGGAGGTGCCGTTCGACTTCGAGGGCTTCGACTTTTCGAATTTCAGTGCCGGCCAGGGCGGCGCAGCGCAGACCAGCGGCGGCTGGAGCGGCTTTGGGGATCTGTTCTCCGGCATTTTCAACCGCGGAGGGCGGACGCCGCAACAGGGTCCGGAGCCGGGGACCGATCTCGAATACCAGGTGAATGTCGATTTCTGGACGGCGATCCGTGGAGGCACAGCACGGCTGCAGATCCAGCGGCAGGAAGTGTGTCCTACATGCAAGGGCAAGGCATCGACGGGCGGAGCGCAGACGTGTCCGGAGTGCAATGGAACCGGGCAGGTGACGCAGATGGGCGGGCGGATGAAGTTCAACATCCAGTGCCCGCGATGCGGCGGCGCGGGGAAGGTGCAGAATGTGTGTCCCACATGCCATGGCGCGGCGACGGTGACGCGTTCCGAGCCGATTGAATTTCGCATCAAGGCAGGGACGCGCGACGGGCAGAGGATCCGGCTGGCGGGCAAGGGGAATGCGGGGATCAACGGCGGTTCGCCGGGAGATTTGTACCTGATCATTCGCGCAGGAACGCATCCGGTCTTCACGCGGCAGGGTGACGATATTTTTGTTACGGTCCCGGTCACTGTTGCCGAAGCGGCGCTGGGGTCGAAGATCGACGTGCCGACAATTGATGGGCGGACGCAGCTGAAGATTCCTCCGGGGACACAGAGCGGGCAGAAGCTGAGGATGCGCGAACGCGGGGTGCCATCGGCGTCGGCGGACGGCAAGCGGGGCAACGAGATCGTGACGGTGGAGATCGTCGTGCCCAAGGTGCACGATGAGCGATCGAAGGAAATTCTGCGCGAGTTCGCGAAGCTGAATCCCGAGGATCCGCGCGAAGAGATCTGGACGAAGGTGTGATGCTCATCGAGACGGAGCGCCTGCTGCTGCGTCCGCTGACAGGGCAAGACGAGCCGGCACTGGCTGCGGTGCTCAGCGACGCGGAGACGATGCGGTGGTATCCGCGGGCGCTGACGCGGGAAGAAGCGCGGGAGTGGATCGAGCGGCAGATGGGGCGGTATCCGACGGGATGCGGGCTGCTGGGGATGGTCGAGAAGCAGAGTGGGCGGCTGATCGGAGATTGCGGGCCGGTGTGGCAGGAGATCGAAGGCACGGCGGAGCTAGAGATCGGCTATCACGTGCACCGCGAACGCTGGAACCAGGGATTTGCCACCGAAGCGGCGCGGGCGGTGCTGGATTATGGCTTCCGGCAATTTGATGTGGAGCGGGTGGTGTCGATGATCCGGCCGGAGAATCGAGCGTCGCGGCGCGTAGCGGAGAAGAATGGGCTGACGGTGGACCGTGTGGTCTTCTGGCGGAATTATGACCATTGCATTTATCAAAAATTGAGAAGCCAGCGGGACTGAGAAACAGATGGCGGGTGAGGAGCAAATCGACGAGGAAGGGATTCGCGAGGACGCGAATGACGTGCTGAACGCCAGCGTGTCGTATGCGAAGAAGATGCTGCGGCGATATGGCGAATTCGGCCCGTTCGGTTTCCTGATGAATCGCGACGGCGACGTGAAGTTTGAAGCGATCGCGCAGCAGGATATGCCGGCGGACGCAGAGTTGCTGCTCGGACTGCTTCAGCAGCAGCTGGCGGAGCGGGCACGGCGGGGGAATCTGCGCGCGGCGGCCAGCGCATCGAACGTAACGATGGGGAAGACGTCGGAAGAAGGCTACGGGGACGCGATCATGATTGATATCGAGCACGAGAGCGGTTACTGTGTGAAGGCATTCGTTCCATACAGAGTGAGCGGCGGGCAGTTCTTCGGATTCTTTCCCCGGATAGTACGATTCGGAGGGATTCGCACGCGGGAAGGAGCAGCGCGGCTGTTCGCGCGATGACGAAGACGCATGCCGACGAAACGCAAGTCGAAGGGCGCTTACATGATCTCGGCGGTGGCCGAGATGTACGAGATTCATCCGCAGACGCTCAGATTGTATGAGCGGGAGGGGCTGCTGAAGCCTTCGCGGACGGAGGGCAACACCCGGCTCTATACGGATGAGGACCTGGAGCGGCTGGAATTTATTTTGAACCTGGCGCGCGACCTGGGGGTGAATATCGCCGGGATCGCGATCATTCTGCAGATGCGGGAGCGGATGGAGGAGATGAACCGGCAGATGCAGGGGTTCGTCGATTATGTCCGGACAGAGATGTTCAGCCGGATGCACGGGTTCGAACAGGGCTCGGCGATTGTGCCGCTGCGGCGGCCGGTGGTTGTGCCTCCCGGCGGGAAGCACCGCCGCTGATTCGCCGCACCAACACTGTCACTCGATTAAAAGGCGCAAATTTTTCCCCGCTGCGTTACTCTAATAGTTGAGGAATCTGCCTCTTAGAGGATATGGCTGCAGCGGGTTCCACGAATTTCATGATCAAGATTCTGCTCGGCATCGGCCTCCTTGGGCTGTTCACCTCGTCGGCTTTTACCGGTCTGGTCATCGCAGGCATCTGGCGCTTTCTCTCGCGCCGCCGCGCGGCGAAGCCCGTCTTCCTGCCGCCCGTGTCTCTCTTCAAGCCGCTTCACGGTGCAGAGCCTGACCTGGAGGCTCATCTCGAGACCTTCTTCCAGCAGGATTATCCGGAATTCGAAATCATTTTCGGCGCGCGTGTTTCGGCGGACGCGGGCTTGCAGGCTGCCCGCAGAGTTGCCGCCCGCTATCCGCAGGTTCCCGTGCGGTTTGTGCTGACCGGTGAGCCGTGGCATGTGAATGCCAAGGTAAGCACGCTCGAACTGATGGAGAAAGTGGCGTCGCACGATGTTTTTATCGTCAGCGATAGCGACGTAAGGGTGAGCCGCGAGTATATCCGCGAAGTGGTCGCGCCGTTTGCCGATGATAAGGTGGGAGCCGTCACCTGCCTGTATCGCGGCGTCGCCGAGAAGGGTCTCTGGTCGAAGCTCGAGGCCGCGGGCATGTCGGTTGAGATGACGGCCGGCGTGCTGGTGGCGGACCTGATGGAGGGGATGCAGTTTACTCTCGGTCCCACGATGGCAGTGCGGCGAAGCTGCGTGCGCGAGATTGGCGGATTCGGCGCGCTGGGCGCCTATTGCGCCGATGACTTTGTGCTGGGCAATGCCATTGCCGCCAACGGTCATGCTGTGGTGCTCTCGACACACGCAATCGACCACATGGTGCTGAATACCAGCTTCGCCGACTCGCAGAAACACCAGATCCGTTGGATGAAGTCGACGCGCTTCTCACGTCCCAAGGGACACCTGGGCACCTGCCTCACCTTCAGCGTGCCGTTTGGAATACTGGCGGCGGTAGCCACGTGGGCGCTGGGCGGCCATTATCTGGCGCTTGGCCTGCTGGCTTACAGCGTGGCTTCGCGCGCAGTGCTGGCGGCGCTGGTGGGTTCGCTGGTGGTTCGGGATCGCCACATGCTGCGGACTTCCCTGCTCTATCCACTTCGTGATCTCCTCGGATTTTTCTATTGGGTGGCGAGCTACGGCAATAACGAGATTGTGTGGCGCAACCAGATTTACAGGCTTGCTCCAGGCGGCCTGATGGTAGCGCCGGCTGAGGCTCTCGAGACCGAGCCCGTATTGACGGTGTGATTCGGTTCTCAGCGAAGCGGTAACCTGTATATACTGGTGGACAGCCTCCCCACCAGGCCCTATCATCACCCCAAGGCTCATTCATGGCTTTTTCGCTTACCGACTGGCTCGTCATCGCTGGGTACCTGCTCTTTAATCTGCTGATCGGTTTCTACTACCGAAGCAAGGCCGGCAATTCTACCGAAGATTTCTTCATTTCCGGGCGTGATGTTTCGTGGTGGCTGGCCGGAACTTCGATGGTGGCGACGACCTTTGCCGCCGATACGCCGCTGCTTGTCTGTGGGCTGGTGGCAACGCAGGGGATCTCAGGCAACTGGATCTGGTGGAGCTTCTGCCTGTCGGGCATGACGACGGTCTTCTTCTTTGCGCGGTACTGGCGGCGGGCGGAGATTCTTACCGACGTGGAACTGGTAGAGATCCGCTACGGGGGCAAGCCGGCGGCCTTTCTGCGCGGCTTCAAGGCGATCTACCTGGGCCTGCTGATGAATTGCTTCATCCTTGGGTGGGTGACGCGGGCGATGGTGGATATTATCGCCGTTGTGCTGGGGCCGATGATTGCGGCGGGGCGGGTGCTGACGCTGAGTATCGGTTCGCACACGCTGTTTCACTACACGCTGGGCGATCCGCGACACACGGCGCTGGCCATCTGCATCTTCATCCTGGTTCCCTTCACCGGGCTGTATACATTCATCGGCGGGTTGTGGGGCGTGCTGGTAACCGATCTCTTTCAATTTGCGCTGAAGATGACCATGATTGTCGTGCTGGCATGGCTGGCAGTCGCAGACCTCGGCGGCATGCACGCGTTGAAGGTGCAACTATCGGTTGTGGACAAGGCCACGCGCGCGGCGGGGCTGCCGACATCGAATGTGCTGTCGTTTCTGCCCGATTTTCACACCGGGGTGACGACCGGGAATCTGTGGACGCTTCCGCTGCTGACGTTCTTCATGTATCTCGGTGTGCAATGGTGGGCGTCGTGGTATCCGGGAGCAGAGCCGGGCGGTGGCGGCTACATTGCGCAGCGCATGTTCAGCGCAAAGAACGAAAAACATTCACTGGGCGCGACGCTGTGGTTCAACATTGCACACTACGCCCTGCGGCCGTGGCCCTGGATTGTGACCGGGCTGGTTGCGCTGGCGATTTATTCGCCGCATGGCGGCCTGCATCCAAATGCGGCGTTCGCGGCGAATCCGCAACAGGGATACGTGATGGTGTTGCGGGATTTTCTGCCTCCGGCGCTGCGCGGGCTGATGGTGGCCGCGTTTCTGGCGGCTTACATGTCGACGATCGGCACGCAGCTCAACTGGGGCACGTCGTACCTGGTGAACGATTTCTACCGGCGATTTCTGGTGCGGGAGGCGCGGGAGCATCACTACGTGCTGATCAGTAAGATCATCACGGTGATTCTTGTTCTGGCCAGTGGATACGTGGCGAGCCAACTGACTTCGATCAGCCAGGGATGGGAGCTGGTGCTGAATCTGGGCGCGGGAACGGGCGCGGTCTACATCCTGCGCTGGTTCTGGTGGCGCGTGAATGCGTGGAGCGAAATCACGGCGATGCTGGTAGCGGCGGCAGTCGCGGTGACGCTGTCGCGCGTTCACTTCGCAGGCAACGATGCGGTGGTGTTTGCGAAGAGCACGCTGATCACAGCGGGCATCACGACACTTGCGTGGATCGTGGCGACATTTGTGACAAAGCCCGAACCTGATTCGACTCTGCTGGCGTTCTACCGGCGGGTTCATCCCACAGTGCATGGCTGGCACCGCATTGCGCGGCTGGCTCCGGAGATGCCGCAGGTGAAGGACATGCGAGCGAATGCATTCGACTGCGTGATGGGCTGCATTCTGGTCTACGGGGCGCTCTTTGGCATCGGCAAGCTGGTCTTCGGTGACTGGTTGACGGGCACCCTGCTGCTGGTAGCGGCGGCAGTGGCGGGAGCGCTGATCTGGTGGCATCTGGAGAAGCGCGGCTGGGAGACGCTCTCCGGGGCGGTGGCAAAGACGGATGTGGCGCAGACGGTTGAGAGGTAAGTGCTGAACGCTCTGGCCTCGCTTGCTCAAACACTGCTGAATGCCCGAACATAAAAAATATGTACTTTTATGAAGTTCCAGGCGGCGCAGCCAGTGCGCCGCTGATTTTGTGTGTGCGCAACTCTTTCGCTCAACGAGAGATTCTTTATTCCTACGGAGCGGCCGAATGAGCTCAGGCAAGACCGCCGTCATTATCGGCGCCGGGCCGGCCGGGTTAACGGCCGCGCTCGAGTTTCTACGACGAAGCGATATTCGGCCGGTCGTTCTTGAGGCGACGAGTCGCATCGGCGGGATATCGTGCACGATCGAGTACAAGGGCAACCGGATGGATATCGGCGGCCACCGGTTTTTCTCGAAGGCCGACCGGGTGATGAACTGGTGGACGGAGCTGATGCCTGTGGCGTCGGATGCAGAGCAGACGATCCGGTATCAGAACAAGGAGCGCAGTGTTGGCGCACCGGCGGGCGTGGCCGGGGATTCTGATCTTGTGATGCTGGTGAGGCCGCGCAAAAGCAGGATCTACTTTTTGCGCAGCTTCTTCGATTATCCGCTGGCGTTGAATGGCAAGACGCTGGGACAGCTTGGGCTGTGGCGGACGCTCAAGATTGGCTTGAGCTATCTCCACACCAAAGTGTTTCCGAGGAAGAACGAAAAGACGCTCGAGGATTTTCTGATCAACCGCTTCGGGCGCGAGCTGTACGGTACATTCTTCAAGTCGTATACGGAGAAGGTGTGGGGCGTGCCGTGCGACCACATCAGCGCGGAATGGGGAGCGCAGCGGATCAAGGGACTTTCACTGCGGACAGCGGTAGCGCATTTTCTGCGGCAGACTTTCGGGCGCTCGGGACGCAATGACATTGCGCAGAAGAAGACAGAGACGTCGCTGATCGAGAAGTTTCTCTATCCGAAGTTTGGGCCGGGGCAGCTTTGGGAATATGTCGCTGATATGGTTACAGAAAAAGGCGGCGAGGTGAGGCTGGGCTGGCGCGCGGACAAGCTGCATGTGCAAGGGGAGCAAGTTGTCTCGATTGAAGCGGCGAATGCGAATGGCAATCGCGAGACGATTCAGGCCGATTATGTCTTTTCGACGATGCCGGTGCGGGATCTCGTTCGGAGTCTGGACGCGGATGTGCCAAGCGAGATTCGGGAGATAACAGAGGGGCTGATGTATCGCGACTTCATCACGGTGGGGCTGCTGGTCGACAGGCTGGCGGTGACGGAGCCGGATGGATCTCTGCTGAAGGATACGTGGATCTATATCCAGGAACCGGATGTGCTGGTGGGACGGCTGCAAATCTTCAATAACTGGAGCCCGTACATGGTGGCTGATCCGGGAAAAGTGTGGATCGGACTCGAGTACTTCTGCTATGAGAGCGATGAGCTGTGGAAGATGGCCGATGCGGAGATCGCGAAGTTTGCCATTGCCGAGATTGAGAAGATCGGCATTCTGCGGGCAGCCGATGTGGTCGATTCGCACGTAGTGCGCGTGCCGAAGACGTATCCTGCATACTTCGGAACGTATGACCGCTTCGATGAGGTGGTGAAGTACATGGACCGCTTCGAGAACCTGTTTCTGGTTGGCCGCAACGGCATGCACAAGTACAACAACCAGGATCATTCGATGCTTACTGCGATGACGGCCGTAGATAACATCGTCGCGGGGTCAATGGATAAGTCATCGCTGTGGCAGATCAATACCGAGCAGGAATATCACGAAGAGAAATAGACATAAAGTAGTTGCGGCGGATGCAGGAGCAGGAGCAGTGCAGGTCATGTGACGGAGACACTCTCTACTGATGAGGACGAAACTTCCCTTTCTTGTTCTGGCAGGGTTTGCGGTCTTCTGGTTTGCGTTCTTCGCGTTCAGCAGCCCAATCTTCGGGGGCACGGATGTCTTCATCTTCCGGGATGCGAGCTGCAACTGCGCTTCGCACCTAGGATTTGTTACTTCATCCGCGCCGACTCACCCTGCTTACATTCCCCCGGTACTCTTCGCCGACTACACTCCGGGCGCTCTGATTGCTTTTGTCCCTGCGGCGCGGATCTTTGGATGCACTCCGTATGCTCACACCTATTATGAGCTGCTGCTGCTGTTACTGATTGCGTGCTTCGTGGTGGCCTTCGTTCCGGATGGCGAGCAGCATCGTGGCCAGCGGATGTTTGCCGCTGTATTAGTGGGTATTACGCTGCCTGTAGGGCTCTTCGAAACCGGCATCGATCGTCCGGAGCCGGTGGCGATTATTTTGTTCTTTGCGTTGCTGATGTTTTGGAGGCGGGCTCGCGGGGTGTGGGGCCGAGCGCTGATTGCCGGGCTGGCCGGTTCCCTGTTTCTCGTTCATCCGTATATGGGAATCGCGGCTTATTTGTTGTTTCTGCTGATGGTGCTGCGCAGTCGTGAATTCACTGGACGACTGAAGATTGTTCTCGGCTCCTTTGCCGTTGTTGTTGCAAGTGTGCTGGCGTGGACGATGGTTCTCGACCATGCTGATCCGAGCGCTCTGCATCGGTTTATGGAACATGCGCTCGGCGCAAGGAGCGGCGTCGGGGTGGTTCTGATGGGAGGCAGCGAGGCCGGAAGCCACGCGGGGTTTCTGTATTCCTATCTGGCGATTTTCAGAAAGTACGCGGATAACTCTAACCGGTTGCGCGTGATCGCGATTGCTGTTTTGCTGATTTCCTTTGCCATTCTAGGTCTCGCGACGGTCCGGATTGCCGATGGCAACCGGCGACGGCCGGCCTTCGGCACACTTGTTGCACTTTTCGGCATCCTGGTTTTATTTCCCGCTGCGGTCTTCGCCGGACAGGTGAACTACTTTGTCGCTTCCGAGGCATTGCTCTTCGGCACCGTCGCTGTCGGCGGATATACCTTGTCCGATGAGATACGAAAAGGACGGGCACTGATTCTTCTCCTGGCGGTGTGCGCGATTGCCTGCCTGCCGAATCTTGTCATTCAGACGTTGCGGTCGGCTGAGACCAGGGTTTCGTTTGCGCGTGCCGTCGCACAGGAAGCGCGCGTAAGACAGGCCTTGCGGGCACGAGGCCTGAATGAGCCGCGGATACTGATTGATGCGCCGCACTACTTCATCTATAAGCCGGATTTTCACTATCTCTATGACAGCAGCTATTTCGCACCGGATGATTCGCTCAGGGATTTCGACGCTCTCGTACGGTGTTATATGACCCACCCGGCTTTTTCCCGCTCCGCACTCAGCTGGGATAAGCCCTTCAACCAGCAGGATTGGGAATTAGTCGATGGCGATGTGTTTCCCGAGGCGATCACGCTGTTCGGCCGTCGGTTGATGCGAAATAACTGGAGCTGGTCGTGCGATGTATATGCCCGGAAGAAAGCGTAGGCGAACTATTCCCAGACGCTCTTGTGGCGTTCGCGCCACCAGCAGGGTGCCGCTCCGTGAGGAAAGATAGCGTGCGAGCAGGACACGGATATGGTGCCGAGGTAGTCGTACTCGGCCTTGTTGCCCTTGAGCGGGGTCGCCAGGTATTGATCGACCTGCACCGTGCCGTAGGCCGTACCGCGAGTGATGCGAATGCGAAGGATAGCCCAGTCGACGAGATAAACCACAATCAGGGCGGCGATCAGCGTGCGAAGAGCAATCCAGAAGATGCGCTTCATCGGGTAGCCCTGGGCAAATGGCACAGGACTTCTTCCGGCTCGGGGCGAACGCGGAAGTCAGCGTAAGCTTCGGCGAAAAGCACAGTGCCGTCGCGATCGATGACGTAGGTCGCAGGCAGGATGAGCTTCCAGCTCTGGTCGCCGTTGACGAAGGGCAGGTTCACGAGGACGCTGCGATAGTGCTGCTGATGGATGGGCGGAATGGCGTAGGCGAGTCCAAACTGCTCACCGACACGGCAGCCCCCGTCGAAGAGGATTGGGAAAGGGATGGAGTGCTGGTCGCGGGTGAAGTCGCTCTGGCGAATGGTCTGCGGTGAAATGGCGACAAACAGCGTCTTGCGATCGCGCACGATGGGGTAGAGATCACGCCAGGCTTCGAGCTCGGTAACGCAGTAAGGGCACCAGCGTCCGCGGAAGAAGTCGATGATGAGCGGGCCGAGGGCGAGGAGGTCGGAGGAGCGGACGAGGTGGCCGGAAGAGTCCGGAAGCGCGAAGCCGGGAATTTTTGCGCCAACGGGCAGGATTCGCTGCTCGATGCCAGTCGCAAAGAGGTCCTCGACGGCGCGATCGTTGATGGCCAGGCGCTCGGGCTGAACGAGGGTACGGGTGTTGGCGGTGATCTCGTCGAGCTGGTCCTGAAGATGGGGCATGTGCTGTAGTTAGTGTAATAGGTTGGAGATGGGTGAGTCCGACAGAGACTACCTGCCCAGAAGGGAGACCTTCTCGGCGGTGGCGGCTTTTCTAAGCTCGGCATCAAGCGTAGCCAGAGGAAGCGTGCGCCTCAATGCCAGCTCGAGATAAGCCGCGTCATACAGCGACAGGCGATGACGCTCGGCAAGGTGTATCGTTGCTCCCCAGGCCTGACGGTCGGTCTCAGGATCGATATTGACAGGCAAAAGAGCAAGGTCGTTGAGGGTTGCATCACGAAAAGCTGCGTTGTGCCGCCGCCGACGCACACCCATCTCAAGGATATTGGCTACTTCCAACCGCCACAGCGAGGGGACCCATGCTCCATGCTGGATTACTCGCGATTCAACTTCAGCAGTAGCGGTCGTCGATTCCTCGCTGTAGAGCCACGCAATGGTAATGGAACTGTCGAGGATCAGGCTCATGGACGACCCATATCGCGGTCAGCTTTCAAACCTTCCCAATCAAAGTTGATTTTCAGCTTCGTCGCACGCTTTCGTATGCGATCGAAAGCGGCGCGGGCCTGTGTGCGATCAATTCCGCCGGTGTTGGGAACCAGTCGGGCCACGGCTTTGCCATGCCGGGTAATCACGATCTCCTCACCCTGTTCGACACGATCGAGGAGTGATCCAAGCGTATTTTTGGCTTCAAACGCACCTATCTCCAGCATGTTGCGAACCCGCCCAATTAAGCTAGCTTAAGCTGGATTATACCATGCCTCCTCAACAGACTACCGCCCCATGCCCTTCATCCCGCCGAGCATGCCCATGGCGCGGCGCTGCAGCATGCCTCCGCCTTTGCCGACGCCCTTGAACATCTTGCGCATCTGCGCGTACTGGCGGAGGAGCTGGTTGACTTCCTGCACAGTCGTGCCGGAGCCGTTGGCGATGCGCTTGCGACGGCTTCCGGAGATGATCTCGTGGTGGTTGCGCTCCTTCGGGGTCATGGAATTGATGATGGCCTCGACGCGGGTGAACTGCTTTTCGTCGACCTGATCGGCCATCTGCGACATGCCCTGAAAGGGGCCAACGGAAGGCAGCATCTTGATGATGCTCTGCAGGGAGCCGAGCTTGCGGATCTGGCGGAGCTGATCGCGGAAGTCTTCGAGCGAAAAGCCGTCGCCGCTGAGGGCCTTGCGGGCGAACTCCTCGGACTTTTTACGGTCGAGCTTCTCTTCGGCCTGCTCGATGAGCGTCATCATGTCGCCCATGCCGAGGATGCGGCTGACGATACGGTCGGGATGGAAGGGCTCGAAGGCGTCTGGCCGCTCGCCGGTGCCGATGAACTTGATGGGCTGGCCGGTGACGTGACGGATGGAGAGCGCGGCGCCACCGCGAGCGTCGCCATCCATCTTGGTGAGGACGACGCCGGTGAGTGCGAGGCGCTTATGAAATTCGGCGGCGGACTTGACGGCGTCCTGGCCGGTCATGGAGTCAGCGACGAAGAGAATCTCCTGCGGCGAGAGCAGCGATTTGAGCTTTGCCATCTCGTCCATGAGGTCGGCGTCGATGTGGAGGCGTCCGGCGGTGTCGACAATAAGAGTGTCGCAGCCGCTGTTGACGGCCTCGCGGCGGGCTTCCTTGGCAAGGCGCTCGACGAGCGGAGTTCCGGCGGACTCGCCTTTCGTATCGCCTTCGTAGATCTTAGCCTTGATGGAGTTGGCGACGACCTTGAGCTGCTCGCGGGCGGCGGGACGGTAGACGTCAACGGAGACGAGCATGGGGCGGTGGCCGCCCTTCTGCAGCCAGGCGGCGAGCTTGCCGGTGGTAGTCGTCTTACCGGAGCCCTGCAGGCCGGCCATGAGAATGACGGTGGGCGGACGCGAGGCGAACTGAAAACGGGCGGTGTCTTTACCAAGGAGCGCGATGAGTTCGTCGTGCACGATCTTGATGACCTGCTCGGTGGGCGAGAGCGCGGTAAGGACTTCCTGGCCCAGGGCCTTGGCACGGATGTGCTCGATGAGGTCTTTGACAACGTTGAGGTTGACGTCGGCTTCGAGCAGGGCAACGCGGATTTCGCGCAGGGCCTCCTGCATGTTCTCCTCGGTGACGGTGCCCTGGCCGCGGAGGTTCTTAAAGGCACGCTGCAGCTTTTCTGAAAGATTCTCAAACATAGGGACACCTTAAGTTTATCAGCGGAGGGGCGAGCGCTGAGGACGCCTGGACTACCGCGATGGAGGTGCGGCATTTGCTCGTGCAAAAAACTTTGCTTCTTTTGATGACGGCCGTAATCTTAAATGAATATGAGGTACCCACCACAGCAAAAAGCCGAGACGAAGGCGAGGATTGTTTCTGCCGCTTCGAGGATGTTCCGCGAGCAGGGAGCGGAGAGCAACGGTATTGGCTCGGTCATGAAAGAGATCGGCTTCACGAAAGGTGGATTTTACCGGCACTTCAAGGACCGCGATCAACTCTATGTTGAGGCAGTGGAAAAGGCGTTCTCGGAAATGGGGGACCACATGACCGGGGCTGCAAGAGGCGCAGAGAAAGGCCACGAACTGGAAGCGATGATTCGCCTCTACCTTAGCAAGGAACACCTGAACTCGCCGGCGGTCGGATGCGTTTTGTCCACTCTGGGTTCTGACATTGCCCGGCAACCAGTCGCCGTGAGGCGACAGATTAATCGATCGATGCAGGCATATCGTGAGCGCCTCTCGCAATATATGCCTGGAAAAACAGCCGAGGAGAGAATGGCCACTTTCGGTCTGCTCTATCCAAGCATGATGGGTGTTCTGATCATTGCCCGTGTCCTAGCCGATCCTGCTGCGCAGGAGAACGTGCTGGCCAATGCCCGAAATGCATTCATCGAAAGATACGCACGCGGAAACAGTTGACTTTTTTTGGTCTCATTAGATGACGATTGTAATCAAATGACGCTGATGTAAACATCCACCCGTTTTTAACTCACAGGAGCCGTTATGACCACAACAAACATTACTCAGGCGCAGCCCTCCATCCCAACCACGACAGGCGTTTTCGCCATCCTCACCTCGAAGCCGGGCGTCACTCGCGAACAAATCTTAAGCATCATCCCGAATGAGGTTCGCGAGACCGTGAAGCTTTATCTCGATGGCAGGATCCGCGAATGGTATTCGCACGCTCGGGGCGTAATTTTCCTGCTTGATTCCAAGGACGTCGAGGATGCTCGCGCTCTTATGGATAGTCTTCCGCTCGCCAAGGAAAACCTCATGGATTACCAATACATACCCGTTGGACCGCTGACGCCACTTCGGTTCCTCATTGCGCAAGCCAGCGAGAAACATTAACCAGCGACAGGCTCAGGATTCGGACGAGCCCGGATGCAATTTTCAGGAGATGTGTGATGACTGAGACGAAAACGAACTATGCAAAGCTCACTGCCGGGCTGATTGCTGCCTGGTTTGTCATAGCACTGGGTGCTTCAGCCCTTCATCTGCTGCAGGGGGCACCCGGGCAACCGCCGATTCCGATTCTGATTGCGGTTTTAACTCCGCTGTTCGCGTTTTCGATCTGGTACGCCGGTTCGAAATCATTTCGGGAGTGGGTGCTGGCGCTGAATCCGCGCACTCTGACGTTGATTCAAGCGGAGAGAATCGGTGGATTGGTGTTTCTCGCGATGTACACCTACAACATTTTGCCGGGAATGTTCGCGCTTCCGGCGGGGTGGGGCGACATCGCGATCGGAGTAACAGCGTACTTTGCAGCATCGAGACTCATTCCGAATCACCGGCGGGCATTTATCGGGTGGCAACTGCTGGGAATGCTCGATCTTGTGGTTGCGCTCTCCATGGCCGCGCTCTCCACGTTGCTCCATCCGCATGGAATCACTACCGCTCCGATGGCCGAGCTGCCGCTCAGCCTGATACCGAGCTTCGGCGTGCCGTTGTTTCTTATCCTGCACATCATCTGCATTGCTCAGGCGAGACGATGGCCGGTGGCGGTGAGCCGACGGATGGTGCATGCAAAAGGCTCTGTAGAAGCCTGAACGAGCCGTCGCTCCTTAGAGGGTATAAGCTGTCAGTTCTGACACTTATTCCCTTCGAGGAGCGACGAACTGATGCGAGGCTCGAATTTTCCAGCGAGACTATTTGTGCTGACTACAGTTACATTCTTGATGGCTTTGACGGCAGCCGCGCAGCAGCCCAATGCCGATGATCTGATCTGGCAAAAAGCAGTAGCAAAGTATGACGGCAAACGTGTTGAGATTGTGAAAGAAGTGGACCAGGAGTCGCATGCGGGGCCGTTCCAGCCGAACTGGGATTCGCTGAAAAACTACAAAATTCCCGAGTGGTATCAGGATGCGAAGTTCGGGATCTTCATTCACTGGGGCGTCTATTCGGTGCCGGCCTTTGGGAGTGAGTGGTATCCGCGAAATATGTATCTGCAGGGAACGCCGGAGTTCAAGCATGAAGTGGCGACTTACGGCCCGCAGACCAAGTTTGGCTACAAGGATTTCATTCCGCAGTTTCATGCCGAGCATTTCGATCCGGCGGCGTGGGCGGCGTTGTTCAAGGAATCGGGCGCGAAGTATGTAATCCCGGTATCGGAACATCATGACGGATTTCCGATGTTTTACTCTGACCTGACGGACTGGTGTGCGGGCAAGATGGGTCCGAAGCGCGACATTATCGGGGACCTGGCAAAGGCAATCCGCGCCGAGGGCCTGCATTTCGGAGCATCGAACCATCGCGCCGAGCACTACTGGTTCATGGATGGCGGGAGAACCTTTCCCTCCGATGTGCAGGATCCGAAGTATGCCGCCCTCTATGGCCCAGCGCATGTAGCGCCGGCGGGCGAGAACCCCGGCGATAAAGGCGTGCTGCATCCGGACGAGGCGTATCTGAACGACTGGCTGGCGCGCGCGGGCGAAATGGTCGAGAGGTATCATCCCGAACTGGTGTATTTCGACTGGTGGGTGGAGCAGCCGGAGTTCCAGTCATATCTGCAACGCTTCGCCGCTTTCTACTACAACGAGTCGGCCAAAAAAGGTATACAGCCGGTGCTGTTTCGCAAGAACGACGCATTCCCCGATGGGACAACGGTGTTGGACATCGAGAGAGGCGAGCTTGACCAGATCCGCACGCAGCACTGGCAGACCGACACGTCGATCAGCAACGCGTCGTGGGGCTACGTGAAGAATGACACCTACAAGTCGCCAGAGTCGATTGTGTGGCAGCTGATCGATATCGTAAGCAAGAACGGCAATTTACTGCTGAACATCGGGCCGAAATCGGACGGGACGATTCCGATCGAGGCGCAGACGATTTTGCGGCAGATCGGCGCGTGGCTCCAGATCAACGGCGAAGCCATTTATGGGACAAGACCCTGGACGACTTATGGTGAGGGTCCCACGAAGATAGTCGCAGGCTCTTTTCATGACACGGCCAGCGGAGCATTCACGCCGCAGGATATTCGCTTCACAACGAAGAACGGCGCTTTGTATGCGATCGCTCTGGGCTGGCCGTCGGATAAACACTTAATCATTCACTCACTGGGAAGCGCCAGCCATGTCAGGGTCTCCGGAGTAAGCCTGCTGGGCTCGACTGTGAAAATCAGCTATAAGCAGGATGATGATGGACTTGCCCTGGAAGTGCCTGCGAAGCCGACAGGCATGTACGCCTATTGCTTCAAAATCGAGCAGGCACAGTAGCTAGCGCTCACCCGATATAGGGTCAATTCAGATTCAGATTGATCCTATATCCGCTCTCCGCAACGGTTGACCCACCCCGCAATGCATTGTTAATATGAGATTGCGGGGTGGAGCAGCCCGGTAGCTCGTTGGGCTCATAACCCAAAGGTCGCTGGTTCAAATCCAGCCCCCGCAACCATCCCTTCATTGAGAATCAATGAGTTGCGGTCTCGCAACCTTAATTCCGATACTGCTTTCCTCCCAATAATGCGCCTCCGTACGATCTCGCATGGTACATATTCACCATCAATTTCATAAACTACATCGTCGAGTAGCATCTCTTGTTTTCTATTGATAGCTCTGAATTGTGCGCCAATTTTTTCGAACAATCGTTTCCCGTATACATAGCCAGGCCATTGGCGGTTTGGATGTTCTTTCAAATACGAGCGAGCGATGTTCGGTGAGATGCGCACAATTTTCGTTGCACGCGGCGTCCTCCACGATCGTGATCAATCAACGTGAAAGTTGGAAAGTCAAGTTTGACCATCACGTCAACCAATTTCTGTGCCATTGCATGCTTGAAAGTGGTCATCCGCAGAAGCTGGTATTCCACCGCGGCCGTCGGCGCGTAACGTTTCCCAAAACCCCAGCGCTTCAAACCCATTTTCCGGTCTTGGACGTCCGCCTTGCGACCGGTAAACAGGCGACCTGGTTTGAGGCGACGTGGTTGACGTCGCCTCTCACACCGCACGGTGCATCTCTTAAGTTCAAAGGGTGAACTCAAGAGATGGCCGATGCTAAGCATGGTCTGCGACAAGGAATGTCTGATTCTTCTCCATCGACTTTGTCAATTTCTGAAAATCGGCCTGAGTGAGTTGAGCGGGCAGAAAGTCTGTCCGGCCCTCCGGATGCACCGCATCGTTCATCATCCGCTCATGGTGATACGTTGACACACTCAGCACGCGGCACGGATGTTTACTCTTATTGAAGAATGTATGAGGCGCGTTGGGCGGCACCATCAGACTCTCCCCGGCTTCACACGCGTCCCACTTAGTGAAACCCTGGTTGTTCCAATACCCAATTGCCAGAGTGCCTTCCAGTACATAGAAAAATTCCGCAAATGGGTGCTTATGAAGTGGAATACCCATGCCCGGCACGACCGTGGTCTCAAAAATGGAGAAGGTGTAGCCTGTGTTTTCTCCCAAGGCCCTCCAGAGCAACTTCATTTGCCCGACATCAAGCGCCGGGCCGCCTGTTTTGTTGTTCTTAATAACGTTGTGATGAATGACTTCTTCAAGCGGCGTGGTGAAGTTTGACATAAAACGATCCTTTCCTAGGTCGAAGATGATGCTCTGATGCGAACGCCAGAGCTGTGAGTTGCGCAGCCAGCACTCTGCTAGCCATGTGGGTCTCCGCAGTTATCTGTCGCATGAGTCGTTACAGGCCTTTAAACAGCCGATCGGATCGCCTCGATGAGAGAGGTGGTTGATCCTCGCGGAGGCCTTGCTATGTGGTCGTCACTGTCACGGCCTGACGCACATACCGGCTGCTTTCCAGTTGTTGCACCATGAAGGCTGCCAGATCGGCGCGCCCTATCTTGTGCGCCTTCTCGCCGCTCTCCGTGCTTAGCACCCTGGCAACGCCGGTCATCTCGACGTTGGTCAACATCGGCGGCCGCACGAGCGTCCAGTCCAGATTGCTGCCTTCTATCTCGGCCTCCATGCCCGCCTTGTCTACCAGCAAACCTCGCAGAAACGTCCGCATGAGCAGGTGCTCGTTGAAAAAGCCGGCATTCTTGACGCTATCGCCCGCACCAACCACCGAAATCTTCAGCAAGCGCCGCACGCCATTGCGCCGCATCGCGTCCACAATATTGTGTGCCGCGCTCGTTTCCATCGTCGTCACTTTCCACGGCGTCTTGCCGCCCAGCGCGTCGATCACCGCATCCTGTCCGGCTACCGCAACATCGACTGCGGCCGCGTCCAGCACGTCGCCCGCAAAAACTCTGACGTTCGCCTTCTTGTACTGCGCGGCACCGCGCACGAAAGCCGTCACCTTGTGCCCAGCCGCCAACGCCTCATTTACCAGCGCCTCCCCGCTCCTACCGGCTGCTCCAATCACTAGAACTTTCATCGCATCCTCCCATGAATAGTTGTCTACTCAGGTTGTAGTTGTGGCCTGTTTTCAGGAGGCCAGGACAAAATTGGGGAAGTCAGCGAAGACCCAGTTGTTCT
>Ga0335075_10006243_pt1 | contig 18407 bp, 18 predicted proteins | sample Lox_Sample_24_FD_206723 | JGI IMG/M metagenome (GOLD analysis project Ga0335075, IMG submission 206723) | Soil microbial communities from Loxahatchee National Wildlife Refuge, Florida, United States - Lox_Sample_2.4 | ecosystem: Environmental > Terrestrial > Soil > Wetlands | place: USA... | reverse complement strand
CAGTGGGTTAGTTTGGCTCAGGGGGGTCCGCTTTTGGGGCCAGGAGGTAAGCGACCAGCGTCAACGCGGTGAGGCTGCCAGAGTCCCACAGCAGGACGATCAAGCCACTCGCGAGGACTTGCGGGGAGCCAACCAGGCGCCTCGATTCTTCGAGTTCGCGGACTATTGTCCACACGTGGATACCGAAGATGGCGAGACTGGCGCCGCCGAGGCCGCAGACCACGAAGTAGACGATCGTTCCGACCGGCCCCTCCGCCAGCGGTGGCAACCAGGTCGTCGCGGCCCACATGCCTGCGACGAAGCACGCGACGGCCACGATCGCGAGGGTCACCATGGCGGCAGATCATAAGCGGCGTTCTTGGTTTCGATCCTTCTGGCCGCAGTCCTGGCTGACGTTCGCGGTCGGAAGGGGGCGGCGGTCGCCACGCCCACGGGCAGCGCCGGCCGTCAAACTGAACGGCTGCCGCGCGGGGGGTTGCGGCGGTGTTCCTCTATGATGGTGCGCCTGCCGCGCCCGGGCGTGGCTTTTTTTGACGCCTATGGCACCCTCTGTCAAGACCTACGTGGCTAAGCCGAGCGACCGCGAGCGCAACTGGCTGCTGGTGGACGCCAACGGCAAGACGCTCGGCCGGCTGGCCACGCAGATCGCGGATGTGCTGCGCGGGAAGCGCAAGCCTGAGTACACGCCTCACATCGACACGGGCGATTTCGTGGTGGTGGTCAACGCTGAGAAGATCCACGTGAGCGGCAACAAGCGCCAGGACAAGCGCTACTACCGCCACTCCGGCTATCCGGGGGGGCTGCGTTCGCGCTCGTTCGAGGAAATGCAGGCGAAGCGGCCGGAGGACATCATCAGGCTGGCTGTCAAAGGGATGATGCCGCGCAACAGGCTCGCTCGCAAGCAGATCACGAAGCTGAAGATCTATGCCGGGCCGGAGCATCCGCACGTAGCTCAGAAACCGCAACCGCTGGAGATCGACGCCTGATGGCTGACGAGGACGACCGCGAGGGTATCGAGGAGCCGCAGGGCACGAGCGAGGAGGAGCCGCAGGAGGTTCTGCTGGCTGAGGATGCCGCCGCGGAGGCGCCGGAGCCCGCGCCCGAGGTGCAGCCGACCGCCGAGGAGCAGCCGACCGCCGAGGAGCGGCCGACCGCCGAGGAGCGGCCGACCGCCGAGGAGCAGGAGCCTGCCGCAGAGCCTGTCGCCGAGCAGGAGCCCGCGGCAGAGCCCGTGGCCGAGCAGGCGCCTGCGGCCGCGCAGCCTCCCGCGCAGGACGCTGACGCCGACGAGGAGGAGGAGCCGACGCCGCGCGAGAAGCCCGCGGTTCCTGGTGCGCACCTCGAAGTGGACATCGTCCCCGAGGGCGTCGATCCGCTGGGTCGCGGCGAGGGCTACGAGGACGAGTACGCGGTCGACCCGTATGCGCTCGAGGAGGAGGCCGAGGCGGAGCCGGTGGCTGAGGGGGACGAGGACGAGCGCGAGGAGATCCTCACGCAGCCGATCGCCACGGCCGCGATCGACCTGGCCTCTGGCGCGCGCTACCGCGCGACCGGCAAGCGCAAGTCGGCGATCGCGCGCGTGACGCTGCGGCCGGGGACGGGCAGCTACCTCGTGAACGGGCGCACGCTGGAGGACCATTTCCCGCGGCTGACGTTGCAGCGCAACATTCGCCAGCCGCTGGAGACGGTTGGCTACGAGGACCGCATGGACGTGGTCGCGCGCCTGCACGGCGGCGGCATCTCCGCGCAGGCGGGGGCGCTGCGCCACGGCGTCTCCCGCGCGCTGCTGGAGGCCGATCCGAACCTGCGCGGCGAGCTCAAGCGCCGCGGCTTCCTGACGCGCGACTCGCGCGCCAAGGAGCGCAAGAAGGCCGGCCTGAAGAAGGCGCGCAAGCGTCCGCAGTTCTCCAAGCGATAGGCGAGCGCCCGCCCGCATGGCCCGCAAGCTGTTCGGGACCGACGGCGTCCGCGGCGTCGCCGGCTCCTTCCTGAGCGCTGAGCTGGCGCTCGCGCTGGGGCGCGCCGCAGCAGCCAACACCCGCGTGGAGCGCCCGCAGGTGCTGATCATCCGCGACACGCGCGAGTCGGGGGAGATGCTGCAGGCCGCCCTCGCCGCGGGGGTCAGCGCCGCGGGCGGGGACGCGCTGGTGGCGGGCGTGCTGCCCACCCCCGCCGCGCCGCTGCTGATCGGGCGCTACGGCTTCCACCTCGCGGCCGTCATATCCGCCTCGCACAACCCCTACCAGGACAACGGCATCAAGTTCTTCGCCGGCGACGGCTACAAGCTCTCCGACGACGCCGAGCTGGAGATCGAGCGCATGCTCGAGCAGGCGCCCGCTCCCGCGCCTGGCCGTGCCGCCGCGCCCGGCTATGACCCCGCGCCTGGCGTCGGGACCGCTCCCGCGCTCGGCCGCATCCGCGAGCTGCGCGGCGCGCCGGAGGACTACCTGCGCGAATTGCACGTGCGCTTCGCCGACCTGGACCTGCACGGCATGGACGTGCTGCTGGACTGCGCCAACGGCGCCACCTACCAGGTCGCGCCTGAGGCGTTCAGGCGCCTGGGCGCCACCGTGTCGGTGATCGCCGACGCGCCCGACGGACGCAACATCAACGCCGGCTGCGGCTCCACGCACGTGGACGCGCTGGCGGAGCGGATGCGCGCCGGCGCGCACGCGGTGGGGTTCGCGTTCGACGGCGACGGCGACCGCGTGCTGGCGGTCGACCGCCGCGGCGAGGTGGTCGACGGCGACGAGCTGATGGCGCTGGCCGCGCTGCACCTGCGCGACAGCGGGCGGCTGGCGGGCGACGGCGTGGCGGTGACGGTGATGACCAACTACGGCTTCCACGAGGCGATGCGGGACGCGGGCGTGGCGGTGGGGGTCACGAGCGTGGGCGACCGCTACGTGCTGGAGGAGCTGCGCGCGCGCGGGTGGACGCTCGGTGGCGAGCAGTCAGGGCACATCATCGACATGGGTTTCAACCGCACGGGTGACGGCATCGCCAGCGCGCTGTTGACGCTGGAGGCGCTGGGGGGGCGCGACCTGAGCGAGCGCGACGCGATGCGCAAGTTGCCCCAGCGGCTGGTGAACGTGCGCGTGCGCGACCGCGGCGCGCTCGAGCACGCGCACGAGCTGGACGCGGCGGTGCGGGCGGCCGAGCAGGAGCTGTCCGGGCGCGGTCGCGTGCTCGTGCGCGCGAGCGGCACCGAGCCGCTGGTGCGCGTGATGGTCGAGGCGCCCACCGAGCATGAGGCCGACGAGGTGTGCGGGCGCCTGGTGGCGGTGGTCGAGCGCGAGCTTGCATGAGCGCGCGGTGGCCGAGCGCCGCCGCGACCCGCTGGTATCGTCGCTCGCGTGTGTGGGATAGTCGGTTATGTAGGCACGCCGGGGGGTGGGCGCCAGGTGCGCGAATGGCTGCTCACCGGGCTGGGCAAGCTCGAGTACCGCGGCTATGACTCCGCGGGCATCTCCGTCATCGCCGACGATCGCATCGAGGCGGTGCGCGCCGTCGGCAACCTCAGCGCGCTGCGCGCCAAGCTCGACCGCGAGCAGCACGCGGGAGGCGCGGTCGCGGTCGCGCAGCGTCCGGTCAGCACCGGCATCGGCCACACGCGCTGGGCGACGCACGGGCGCGTGAGCGAGGAGAACGCGCACCCGCACTTCGACAGCGCCGACCGCGTGCACGTGGTCGTCAACGGCATCGTCGAGAACTACATGGCGCTCAAGCAGCGCCTGCTCGACGGCGGCAGCACGTTCACCTCGGAGACCGACGCCGAGGTGATCGCCCACCTGATCGCCGAGCGCTACGCCGGCGACCTCGCGCAGGCCGTCCGCGCCGCCTACGCGGAGTTGCAGGGCCACTATGCGTTCGTCGCCATGAGCCTCGACGAGCCCGACACGCTTGTGGGGGCGCGGCGCGAGTGCCCGCTGATCGTCGGCTGCGGCGAGGGCGAGCAGTTCATCGCCTCCGCCGTGCCCGCGTTCCTGGCGCAGACGCGGCGCGTGCAGTACGTGGAGAACGGCGAGATCGTGGTGCTGCGCCCCGAGGGCGCGTCCCTGACGACGGCGTCGGGCGAGGCCGTGGAGCGGCCCGTGGAGACGGTCGACTGGGACCAGGAGACGGCGGAGAAGGGCGGCTTCGAGACGTTCATGCTGAAGGAGATCCACGAACAGGCCGACGCGGTCGCCGAGACGATCGCCGATCGCGTCGCTCGCGCCGACGGCGTCGATCTCGACGAGGAGGGAGCGCTCGACGAGGCGATCCTCGCGGGCGTGCGGCGGATCGTGGTGGTTGCCTGCGGGACCGCCTACCACGCGGGCCTGATCGGCCGCTATGCGATCGAGGAGTGGGCGCGCCTGCCGATCGAGCTGGACATCGCCTCCGAGTACCGCTACCGCAACCCCGTCGTCGGGCCTGGCGACCTGGTGATCGGGATCTCGCAGTCGGGCGAGACGGCGGACACGCTCGCGGCGATGCGCCTGGCGCGCGAGCGCGGGGCGAGCGTGCTGGCGATCACCAACACGCGCGGCTCGCAGGCCACGCGCGAGGCCGACGGCGTGCTGTACACGCGCGCGGGCCTGGAGGTGGGCGTGGCCGCGACCAAGACGTTCGTGTGCCAGGTCGCCGTCATGTACCTGCTGGGCCTGCGCCTGGCGGAGCTGCGCGGCACGCTCGCGCCCGCGCGCGTGGCGGAGCTGATCGGCGAGCTGAAGCGCCTGCCGCACTGCATCGACGAGCTGATCGAGCAATGCCAGGGCCCCACGCAGGCGATCGCCGAACGCTGCTGGGACGCCGAGTTCTTCCTGTACATCGGGCGGCACCTGGGCCTCGCGGTCGCGCTGGAGGGCGCGCTGAAGCTCAAGGAGATCTCCTACGTGTCCACCGATGCGTACGCCGCCGGCGAGATGAAGCACGGGCCGATCGCGCTGCTCGACCGGGGCACGCCCGTGGTGTGCGTGGCCACGCGCTCGCCGGTGCTGGAGAAGCTCGTGTCCAACATCCAGGAGGCGCGCGCGCGCGGCGCGCACATGATCGCCGTGACCAGCGCCGGCGAAGGCGTCGTGGAGCCCCACGTCGACGCCACGATCGCCGTGCCCGCCACCGACTGGATGCTGCAGCCGATCCTCGCGGTGATCCCGCTGCAGCTGCTCGCCTACGGCATCGCGCGCCGTCGCGGCCTCAACGTCGACCAGCCGCGCAACCTCGCAAAGACCGTAACCGTCGAGTAGCCGCCGGTGACGCCGCTGCCGTCCTGGCTCGTGCCGCTTCCCGACGCCGAGACGATGCGCGCCGTCGACCGCTGGGCGATCGACGAGCGCGGGGTGGCGAGCCTTGATTTGATGGAGAGGGCCGGCGACGGGGTCGCTCGTGTGATCGAGCGCCTCGCGCCCGACGGGCTGGTGGCGGTCGTGTGCGGCAAGGGCAACAACGGCGGCGACGGGCTCGTCGTCGCGCGGCTGCTGCGCGAGCGCGGACGGCCCGTGGTGGTCGGGTGCGTGGTGGCGCCGGGAGAGCTGGGTGGGGACGCGAAGGCCAACCTCGAGCGGCTGCCGGGCGCGCCCCCCGTGCGCCTGGACGGGACGGCGTGGGAGGACGCGGCGGGGGCGGCGGTGATCGTGGACGCGGTGCTCGGCACGGGCTTCCAGGGGGAGCCCCGCGGCGCGGCCGCGCAGGCGATCGACGCGATCAACGCCGCCGGCGTGCGGGTCGTGAGCGTGGACGTGCCCAGCGGCGTGGACGCCTCCACGGGGGTCGTGTCGGGGACGGCGGTGCGTGCGGCGGCGACGGTGACCTTCCACGCCGCCAAGCCCGGCCTGTGGATCAACCCCGGCAAGGCCCACGCGGGCCGCGTGCACACGATCGACATCGGCATCCCGCGCGGCGCTCCCGCCGGCGCGACCATCGGCCTGATCGACGATCGCGTGCTGCGCGATCTGCCCCGCCGGGGCGCGTCGTCCACCAAGTTCAGCTCCGGGCACGTGCTCGTCGCCGGGGGCTCGCGCGGGCTGACGGGCGCGCCGCGGATGGCCGCCGAGGCGAGCATGCGCGCGGGCGCCGGCTATGTCACCGCGTGCGTGCCCGCCTCCCTGCAGGACGTGCTCGCCACCGCGGCGACGCCCGAGCTGATGACGCGCGGACTGGCCGACGAGCACGGCGCGCACACGCTCGACGGGGTGCCCGACGCGCTCGACGCCAGCTCGCGCGGCGGCGCGCTCGCGCTCGGCCCGGGGCTCGGCCGCCGGGATGGTGCGTTCGCGTTCGCGCGCGCGCTGGCCTCGCAGGCGCAGGTGGCGATGGTGCTGGACGCCGACGGCCTCAACGCGCACGTGGGCCGACTCGGCGGCCTGGCCGCGCGGAGCGCTCCAACGGTGCTCACGCCGCACGCGGGCGAGCTGGGGCGCCTGCTGGAGCTGGACAGCGGCGAGATCGAGCGCGAGCGCCTGCGTCATGCGCGCGCCACCGCCGAGCGGACGGCGGCGGTGGTCGTGCTGAAGGGCGACGACACGCTCGTGGCGGAGCCGTCGGGAAGGGTGGCGGTCAGCCCGGGGGGCGCGCCCGCGCTGGCGACGGCCGGCACGGGGGACGTGCTCACGGGCGTGATCGCCGCGCTGCTCGCGCAGGGGCTCGACGCATTCACCGCGGCGGCTGCCGGCGTGTGGCTGCACGCGCGCGCCGGCCGTGAGGCCGCGCGACGCGCGGGGTCGGCCGACAGCGTGATCGCAACGGACGTGATCGCCGCGCTGCCGGCGGCACGCCGCGACATGGTGTTTGATGGGGGGGCAGACGAGGGTCCCGAGGTTGGCTGAGCGAGTGGGGAGGTAAAGGGGAAGGTGGACGACGCCGGCGAGGGCATCGGAGGGCCACGGCAAGCACGGACGCCGGCGTCCGCTCCCGCGCCCGGCGTCGCCGCCGGCGACAGGGCGCAGGCGCGCGTCAACCTCGCCGCGATCGAACGCAACTGCGCTCGGCTTCGCACCGAGATCCGGCGCGAGACGGCCCTGTGCGCGGTCGTCAAGGCCGACGGCTACGGGCACGGCGCGGCGCCGAGCGCGCGCGCGGCGCTCGCCGGCGGCGCCAGCTGGCTGGCCGTCGCGGACGCGCGCGAGGCGCACGAGCTGCGCGAGGCCGGCCTGCGCGACGCGCGCGTGCTGGTGATGGGCGCGCTCAGCGCGGCCGAGCTGGAGCAGGCGCTCGCCGCGGACGCCGACGTGGTCGTGTGGAACGAGGAGTACGTGCGGGCGGTGGCCGCCGCGGGCGGCGGGCGCGTGCACGTCAAGTACGACTCCGGCATGGGCCGTCTGGGCACGCGCGACGCCGAGGAGGCCACGCGCGTGGCGAGCGTGGCGCAGGAGGCCCCCGGCGTGACGCTGGTGGGCGCGATGACGCATTTCGCGACCGCCGACGACCTCAAGGACGACGGCTTCTTCGCCGGTCAGCTCGAGGCGTTCGCGCGCTGGGCGCGCGAGATCAAGGCGCAGCACCCGCACGTGCTCGTGCACGCCGCCAACAGCGCCGCCACGATGCGCGATCCCGAGGCCCAGTTCGACATGGTGCGCTGCGGGATCGCGATCTACGGCATGGACCCCTTCGGCAGAGACCCCGCCGCGCGCGCGCTGGAGCCCGCGCTCGAGCTGAGTTCGTGGGTGGCCGAGGTCAAGCTGTGCCGGGCGGGGGAGAGCGCCGGCTACGGGCGCCAGTTCGTGGCCGACCTCGACACGCACATCGGCGTGCTGCCGATCGGCTACGGCGACGGCTGGCGGCGCGGCCTGTCCAACAACGCGGACGTGCTCGTCGCCGGGCATCGCCACCCGCTGGTGGGCACGGTCAGCATGGACAGCATCACCGTGGACCTGGGCGTCGACGCCGCCGCCGAGGGGCTGCGCGGGCAGCGTGCGATCCTGATCGGCATGCAGGCCAGCGAGCGGATCACCGCCGAGGAGGTGGCGCGCCGCCTGGACACGATCAACTACGAGATCACCTGCGCGCTCACGCCGCGGGTGCCGCGGGTGTATCACCGCGACGGCGTGCCCAGCGACGGCGCGAGCGCGATCCCGCGCACGAAAGCGGCTGACCCACAGGACACATGAGCAGCGGCGTGGACGTCGCCAGAGACGCGCTCGCCGGCACGCAGGCGTGGCTGGTGGGCGGCGCGGTGCGCGACCGGCTGCTGGGCAGGCAGACGGCGGACGCTGACGTGGTGGTCGCGGGCGACCCCGCGCGCGCCGCGCACGCGGTGGCGCGCGCCGCGCGCCGCGCCGCGTGCTTTGCGCTGTCCGAGGAGTTCGGCTCGTGGCGGGTGGTCGCGCGCGACGGCGCCTGGCAGGTGGACGTCGAGCCGCTGCGCGGCGGCGCGATCGAGGCGGACCTGCGGCTGCGCGACTTCACCGTCAACGCCATCGCCCAGCCGTTGGCCGGGGGATCGACCGTCGATCCGCTCGGCGGCGTCCAGGACCTGCGCGCCAGGCGACTGCGCATGTCGCGCGCCGCGGCGTTCGCCGAAGACCCGCTGCGGGTGCTGCGCATGGTGCGGCTCGCGCTCGAGCTGGACCTGCGCCCGGAGGCCGACACGCTGCATGCGGCCAGCGATCACGCCGGCGGCCTGCGCGCGATCTCGGCCGAGCGCGTGTTCGCGGAGCTGCGGCGGGTCGTCGCATCCCCGCACGTGCGCCGCGGCCTGGAGATGATGAGCGCGCTCGGCGCCACCGCGGTGGTGCTCCCGGAGCTGGAGGCGTTGCGCGGCGTGGAGCAGAACCGCTACCACCATCTCGACGTGCACGACCACACGCTGGAGGTGCTCGACCGCACGGTCGAGCTGAGCGGCGTCGCGCGCGAGGAGCAGAAGCCCGCGGCGCAGCTGCGAGCGTTCCTCGGCGAGCACCGCGCCGCGGTCGGTGCGCTGCTCGCCGAGCCGCTGGCGGACGAGCTGACCCGCGGCGAGGCGCTGCGCTGGGGCGCGCTGCTGCACGACGCCGCCAAGCCGCTCACGCGCGCGGTGCGCCCGCAGGACGGGCGCGTGACGTTCATCGGCCACGACGTCCGCGGCGCCGAATTGGCGCGCGCGGTGCTGGGGCGCCTGCGGGCGAGCGAGCGCCTGCGCGCGCACGTGTCCGCGCTCGTGCGCCACCACCTGCGCCTGGGGTTCCTGGTGCACGAGCCGCAGCCGCTGCCGCGGCGCGTCCTGTTCGCATACCTGCGCGTGTGCTCGCCGGTGGAGGTGGACGTCACGTTGCTGTCGGCGGCCGACCGGCTGGCGACCCGCGGGCAGCGTTCGGGCGAGGCCGTGCGCGCTCACCTGGCGCTCGCGCATGACGTTCTGGGCGAGACCCTGCGCTGGCGGGCGGACGGTCCGCCCAAGCCGCTGCTGCGCGGGGACGACCTTGCGCGTGCGCTCGGCATCGCCACCGGCCCCCGCGTCGGCTCGCTGCTCGAGGCGCTGGCGGCGGCCCAGTACGCGGGCGAGGTGAGCGAGCGCGAGCAGGCGCTCGCGTATGTGCGCACGCTGGCCGGCCCGGAGCCCGGCGTGACGTAGGATCTGCCGCGATGGCGCAGCCGGACTGCATCTTCTGCAAGATCGTCGCGCGCGAGCTGCCGGCGCGCATCGTCGACGAAGACGAGCGCACGATCGCCTTCATGGACATCGCGCCCGCCACCCGCGGGCACGCGCTCGTGATCCCCCGTGCGCACAGCGCCGACGTGCTGAGCGTGCCGCGCGAGGACCTGGAGGCGGTGGCGCTCTCCAGCCAGCGGCTTGCGGCGCGCGTGAAGGAGCGCCTGGGCGCCGACGGCGTCAACCTGCTCAACTCGTGCGGGCGCGCCGCCTGGCAGACGGTGTTCCACTTCCACGTTCACGTGATCCCGCGCTACGACGGCGATCCGCTGCGACTGCCGTGGGTGCCCGCGGAGGGCGACCAGGAGCAGATCGCCCGCGCGGCGCAGGAATTGTCGACGGGATAGCGAAATGCTCAGACCGCTACATCTGCGCGCGGGGCGTGTTGAATGCAAGATATGAGACGCATATCCATGGCTGTTTTCGCGTGCGCGGCGGCGCTCGCGCTGATCTTGCCGGCCGTCGCGCCCGCGACCCTCACGGAAGTCGGCGTGATCGGCACGACCAGCCCCGCCACCGTGCCCAGCTGCCCGGGCAGCCCATGCCTCGCCGTCAGCCGCACGACCGGCTTCCAGGTGAAGGTCGCCACCAACAACAACATCGTGGCGGCGCCCCGCGCGGGCACGATCGTCGCGTGGACGATCACGCTCGGCAGCCCCTCCACCAGCCAGACCAAGTTCTTCAACGAAAACGAGGGCGGCGTCTCCGAAGCGGGGATCGCGATCCTCGCCCCGCAGCGCAAGCCCAACCTCACGTACAAGCTCGTCGCGCAGAGCCCCGTGGTCAAGCTCCAGCCGTACTTCGGCAAGACCGCCCAGTTCCCGCTCGAAACCACGATCCCGGTGAAGAAGGGCTACATCGTCGCGCTGACCGTGCCCACGTGGGCGCCCGCGCTGGCGCTCGGCTTCGCCAACAACACCTCCTGGCGCGCCAGCCGGCCGAAGAGCGGCTGCACCAGCACGAGTTCGCAGACGAGCCAGACCTCCGTCGGCAGCGCCGTGCAGTACTACTGCCTCTACCAGACCGCGCGCCTGACCTACAGCGCCACGCTGATCTCGACCCCGTAGGACGCCAGGACTGCTACGGCGCGCTCGCGCCGCCCGTGGGGCTCGACCCGGCGGAGGATTCGCCGCCGGGTTTGGAGGCGCCTTCGCCGGTCGCGGGTTTTTCCGTCGCTTCGGCGGGCGCGCCGCCCGAGGGGGTCGCTTCCGTCGCCTGGCTTTCGGGGGTCGAGGTTTCGTCGCCGGCTTCGCCGGGGGCCGCTTCGCCGCCGGCGGTTGAGGTTTCGCTGGACTTGGTGGTGCTGGTGGTCGTCTTGGTGGACGACGTGGAGGTCTTCTGCGCGGCGGCTTCCGCGCTGGTGTTCGTCGGCGGCGTGAGTTCGGGGGTGCTCTTCGGCACCGTGTCCGAGACCGTGCCGCCGCCGCACGCTGCGAGCGCGAGCACGCACAGCGCGACCGCGCAACCGGCGAGCGCCGCGCGACGCCCGGCGGGAGCCTGCACGGGCGCGCGCACGAGGGCGAAGACGGACGGGCGGGCGCTCACAACGGTCCCATACGCCTGCCGCAGGTGGGGCAGTCGTTGAGATCCCGCTGGGCGTGCTGGTCGCACCACGGGCAGAAACGCAGGTTCTCGACGGCCCACGGCAGTCGCGAGCCCGACGGCGCCAGCGGCAGCACCTTGCCGACCACTTCCAGCTCCTCGCCGGTGTCGCGGTCCACGTACACCTCCTCGGGCTCCGCTGCGATCATCACCTCGCGGCCGGTGGACGGGGTCCGCAACCTGTATCGCTGCTTGGCGCTCACGGCGCGAACTCTACCTGAGCCACCACCCGCGGATACGCTGGGCGACCGTGCGCGTGCTGATCTTCCACGGCTATCTGCTGGAGGGAACCGGCTCCAACGTCTACAACGCCCGCCTCGCCGCCGCGCTGGTCGCGCTCGGCCACGACGTGCACCTGCTCAGCCAGGACAGGCGGCCCGAGCGCCTGCCGTTCGTCGACGCGGTCGGCGACTGGGATCGCGGCGAGCTGCGCGTGCGAGCCGTGGAGCGGGAGCAGGGCGGCGGCCGCTGCACGGTGTACCGCCCGGACATCGGCGGGCTGCTGCCGGTGTACGTGGCCGACCGCTACGAGGGGATCGACGCGCGGCCGTTCGCGCAGTGCAGCGAACGCGAGGTCGCGCGCTACGTGGACGCGAACGTCGCCGCCGTCGGCGATGTGCTGGAGCTGGCGCGCCCGGACGTGGCGCTGGCCAACCATCTGGTGATGGGACCGGCGATCCTCGCGCGCGCGCTCGCGGGCGCGGTTCCGTACGCGGTGAAGGTCCACGGCAGCGCGCTCGAGTACACGGTCAAGCCGGCGCCCGAGCGCTTTCTCCCCTTCGCGCGCGAGGGCCTTGCCGGCGCCGGCGGGGTGCTGGTCGGCTCGCGCCACACCGCCGCGAGCCTGTGCGAGGCGCTCGGCGACCGACAGCTGGTGGCGCGCACGCGCCTGGGGCCGCCGGGCGTGGACGTCGCCCGCTTCACGCCCCTCGACCCCCAGCCGGCCGCGGACGCGCTGCGCGCGCTGGCGACCGGCCTGCTGGCGGGGGACGCGCAAGATGACGCGAGCGTGGGCGACACCAGCGCGTTCGCGCGCGACGCGCGCGCGGCGGGCGCAGCGCTGGAGCGGCTGGACCCCGAGCGCGACGAACTCGTGGCGTACGTGGGCAAGCTGATCGTCAGCAAGGGCGTGGACCTGCTGATCGCGGCGTGGCCGCTGGTGCTCGAGCGCGTGCCGCGGGCACGCCTGGCGGTGGTGGGGTTCGGCGCCTACCGCGACGGGCTCGAACGCCTGCGCGCGGCGCTGGTCGCGGGCGATCTGGAGCAGGTGCGCGCGGTGGCGCTCGCCGGCAGCTCCCTGGAGGGGGCTCCCGGGCCGGGCAGGCCGCTGCGCCACGTGCTGGCGTTCCTCGACGGCCTCGCGGGCGGGGAGCGCGAGCGCTACCTCGCGGCCGCCCGCGCCCTGGACGAGCGGGTGGTGTTCACCGGGCGCCTGGAGCACGACGAGCTGGCCGGGCTGCTGCCCGCGTGCGCCGCCGCGGTGATGCCCAGCACCTTCCCGGAGGCGTTCGGCATGGTCGCAGCGGAGGCCGCGGCGTGCGGGGCGTTTCCCGTCAGCGCCGCCCACTCGGGGCTGGCGGAGGTCAGCGCCGCGCTCGCGCGCGCCGTGCCGCAGCCGGCCGCAGCGTGGCTGTCGTTCGCGGTGGACGACCACGCCGTGCGCACGCTCGCCGCGAACATCGCCGACTGGCTGCTCGCGGACCCGCAGCTGCGCGCGCGCACCCGCGCCGGCCTCGTGGACGCGGTGCGCGCACGCTGGTCGTGGGAGGGCGTCGCGCGCGGCGTGATCGCGGCGGCGCGCGGCCGGCTGGACGAGCTGCCCGCGCCGTGAAGCCGCGCGTGCGGGCCGCCTGCGTGGCCGCGGACGCTCTCCGCCGCTTGGGATAGCCTCACCGCGATGGCCGTGCGCGAACCCCTCCCGGCGTGCTGAACCCGCTGCGCAGCGAGGACGACGCGTTTCGCCTGCTGGTGCGCGTGATCGTGTTCTTCGTCGTGGTCATCGCGCTGATCTTGATCGTGCGCGCGCTCACGTAGGCCGCCGATCGAGCTACTTGACCGTCAGCGTCCCGTACATGCCCGCGGCGCGGTGGCCGGGCGCCTGGCAGAAGAACGTGTACTTGCCTGGTTTCAGGTTGACGGTCAGCGACGTGCTGCCCTTGGTTATGAAGCTGCTGGCGCCGATCGGTGCGCTCTTCTGCGTCGCCCCGTTTTCGCCGGCTTCGATCGCGATGTTGTGCATCACGCCGGACATATTCGCCATCGTGATCGTCACCGGGCCGGCCGTGGCTTCGGCCTTGTCGGTGGTGTACGCGAGCTGGCCGGTGGGGCTGGCGTCGATGCCCAGCTTGCCCGCCTTCTCCACCGCCGGCTTGCCCGCGCCGGGCGCTTCCACCGCGCTCGCCAGCAGGCCCGTGTCCTGCCCGGGCTTGTCCACCGACTGCGCGACGTACGCGGCGATGTCGCTGAGCTTCGCGCCGCTGGCCAGGCCCGCGGGCATCACGCCCAGCGGGTTGGGGTTCTGCACCTGGCCTTCCACGACCGTGCGCACGGTGTTGCGCTGCTCGCCTTCGGCCACGCTCGTGCGGAAGACTTCGTCGAGGTTCGGCCCGACCACCCCTTTGGTGTCGGCGCGCGCGAGCGTGTGGCAGGAGCCGCACTTGGCCACGAACTCCTGCTTGCCGACGATCAGGTTGGCGTTGTCCGCGCCCTTGACCCCCGCGCAACCGCTGGCCGCGACCGCCAGGGCGAGCAGCGAGCCGACGGCGGCCATGCGCCGCCGCGGGCCGCCGGCGGGAGCCCCCGCGCGGGCGCGCGGGGATCGGGTGGTGTGCGTATGGTCCACGACGCGCGTCAGAGGACGTACACGGTTGTGTAGACGACGATCCACATGATGTCCACGAAGTGCCAGTAGATGCCGGGGATTTCCATGCCGCGGTGGGACTCGGGGCTGTAGTGGCCGCGGAACGCGCGGATCGTGATGAACAGCAGCAGGCACAGGCCGATGAACACGTGGGCCCCGTGCAGTCCGGTGAGCGAGTAGAAGATCGTCTGCTGGGCGTGGTCCTGGGGGGCGAAGCCGATGTTGGCGTACTCGTTGACCTGGATGAACTCGAACGTGATGCCGAGCATCAGGGTCGTGAAGATGCCGGCCTTCAGCCCGAAGCGGTTGCCGTTCTTGATCGACTTCTCCGCCCAGTGCAGCGTGAACGAGGAGGAGATCAGGATCGCCGCGTTCACGCCCGCGACGGGTATCGGCAGGTGCATGCCCGGCGCCGGCCACGGGTCGCCTTCGGCGATGCGGATGAAGAAGTAGGCCGTGAAGAACGCGCCGAAGATCATCACCTCGGAGATGATGAAAAGCATCATCCCCAGCAGCGGCGCATCCACGCGCGAGCTCTTGTTGGCCGGCGGCGGGCCGTGGTGCTCGCCTCCGTGCGCGTGCGCGGCTGCGCCGGCGGGGTGGGCGATGCTCGCTGCCTCCACGTCGTGCCCGCTAGACGGCCGGCGCCGCGGTCGTGGGGGCCCGCGTGTCGACTACCACGTGCTCGACCGGCGCCGAGGTGGCGCCGCGCACGCGCTCGAGCAGGTTCGCGCGCAGCCAGCCCGAGCGCTCGCCCGGCAGCGTGGAGATGACCACGTCGTCCACGCGGAACAGCTCCAGCGCGTTCAGCGTCGCCGTGTACGGGTCGGGGTCGCCGATCATCCCCGAGCTGAGCAGGCCGGCCGCGTGCAGGCGGTCGAGCATGCTCGCCAGCCTCGCGCGCGCCTCGCGCGGGGCGTTGCCGCTGCCGTCCACCTGCGGGATCACCGCGATGAACAGGTGCGGTTTGCCGTGCGCGGCCTTCTCCTTCAGGTGCGCGATCAGCTCCTCGCCGCTGGAGGTTTTGTTGGCGATCACCAGCGTCACCTTGAACGCCAGGCCCTCCTGCTCGAGGTCGACGACCACGTGCTGGACCGGCAGCGCGGTGGCGTTCTGGATGCGCTCGATCAAGTCGCGCCGCAGCCAGCCCGAAGCGGTCGCCGGATGGGTCGACAGGATGATCTCGTCGGGTCGCTGCACCGCGACCGCGTCCATCGTCGCCATGAACGGGTCGGGGTCGCCCACCTCGCCGCTCGCCTCGATGCCCTCCGCCGCCACCGCCGACAGTGCGAGGTCGACGCGCACCTGCGCGGCTTCGCGCACCGCCTCGTCGTAGATCACCAGGCCCGCCGAGGGCTTGGTCTGCGGCACCACCAGGCGGAAGCGCACGTCGCCGGCGGCGGCGCGCTCGCGCACCGCCTCCAGCAGCTTCACGCCGCCGAGCGTCCGGTTGGCGATCACAAGGACTTCCTTCACCGCTCCTCCCCTCTGGTCATTGGCCGGGTGTTCCTCGCCTGTGCCCTCAAGGGTGCGCCGTCCCGGTGGCTGACAAGCGTGTGGTGCCGGCGGCCACCGTGGCCGGCACCGGCGGCTCGATGACGCCGTGGACGGCGCCGGGCACGCCGTACTCGTACGGGCCGCCCACCACGGTGGGCACGCGATCGAAGTTGAACACCGGCGGCGGCGAGGACACCAGCCACTCGAGCGTCATCCCGCGCCACGGGTTGCCCGCCGCCCGCGGGCCGCCGCGCCAGCTGTTGATCATGTTGTAGACGAAGATCAGCGTGCTCAGCCCGAGCACGAAGCTCGCGAGCGAGATGAACAGGTTGAGGTCCGCGAACTTCGCCGCGTACGTGGCCACGCGCCTGGGCATGCCCTGCAGGCCGAGGATGTGCATCGGCCCGAACGTCAGGTTCATGAAGATGAACGTCATCCAGAAGTGCCACTTGCCCAGGCGCTCGTCGTACATGCGCCCGGTCATCTTCGGGAACCAGTAGTACACGCCCGCGAAGATCGTCATCAGCGAGCCGCCGAACAGCACGTAGTGGATGTGCGCGACGATGAAGTAGCTGGAGCTGACGTGGATGTCGAAGGGGATCATCGCCAGCATCACGCCGCTGATGCCGCCGAGCGTGAACGTCGTCAAAAAGCCCAGCGCGAACAGCATCGAGGTGTCCAGGCGCAGCACCCCGCGCCACAGCGTCGCCAGCCACGAGAACACCTTGATGCCCGTCGGCACCGCGATGATCGAGGTGGTGATCGCCATCGGGATGCGGATCCACGCGGCCATCCCCGAGGTGAACATGTGGTGCGCCCACACGGTGAAGCCGAGCCCCACGATCGCCAGCAGCGAGAAGGCCATCATGCGGTAGCCGAAGATCGGCTTGCGCGACTTCACCGCGATGATTTCGCTGATGATCCCGAACCCGGGCAGGATCATGATGTACACAGCCGGGTGCGAGTAGAACCAGAAGACGTGCTGGTACATCAGCACGTCGCCGCCCTTGGCGGCGTTGAAGAAGTTGAAGCCCAGCGCGCGGTCGAGCAGCACGAAGAACTGCGACGCGGCGATGAACGGGGTGGCGATCACGACCAGCAGCGACGTGGCGAAGTTCGCCCACACGAGCAGCGGCAGGCGGAAGAAGCTCATCCCCGGCGCGCGCATCGTGATGATCGTCACGAGGAAGTTGAGCGCGGTCATGATCGAGGACGCGCCCGCGAACTGCACGGCGATCGAGAAGAACGTCTGCCCGATCGGCGCGGTGTCCGACAGCGGCGCGTACGCGGTCCAGCCGTCGGCGAACGCGCCGCCGGGCGCGAGGAAGCTCCCGAGCATCATGATGCCGGCGACCGGCAACAGCCAGAACGACAGCGCGTTCAGGCGCGGGAACGCCATGTCGGGCGCGCCGATCATCAGCGGGATCACGAAGTTGCCCAGCCCCGCGAACACGGGGATCACGAACAGGAAGATCAGGATCGTGGCGTGCACGGAGAACAGGCCGTTGTAGGTGTTCGCGCTCACGAAGTGCGACCCCGGCTGCGCCAGCTGGGCGCGCATCAGCATCGCCAGCAGGCCGCCGATCAGCAGGAAGATGAACGAGTTGACCGTGTACTGGATGCCGATCACCTTGTGGTCGGTGTTCACGCGGAAGTAGTCCCTCCACGAGTACGCGCCGTGGCCGGAATGGTCCTCCGGCCGCGTGGGGCGCCCGGCGGCCCAGTAGAACCAGTAGTCGAAGCCGCCGATGCCCACGAAGAACGCCAGCGGCACGGCGATCAGCGACACCGTCAGGATCGCGTCGCCGGAGATGTAGTGCGCGTACGTGGAGTGCCCGTAGGACATCCGCACCAGCCACGTGAGCAGCGTCGAGAAGCCCACGCCGAGCGCCATCATCCAGGCGGCGCGGTAGAACCCGGGCCCCCGCAGCCTTGCGGCCATCAGCGCGCCCCTCGCGTACTCGTCAGCCTCAAGCGATCTTCCATCGAGCCGTCTCTCCTAAGAACACTCGCTCCGCGCCCGAACATTAGCCGCTCGCCCCCCCGCCCGCTTGCGTTGCCGAGGGCAGGCCGACGCGGGCGGTCGCGCTGCTGGCGCTCGCGGCCAGCTGGCTCTTGATCCACGCGCGGAACTGCGTGGGCGTGACCACGTGCACGGTCGTGCGCATCAGCGAGTGCCCCACCCCGCACAGCAGGTTGCACACCGCCGGGTAGTTGCCGAGTTTGTCCGGCGTGGCGCGGTAGTGGGTGGTGATGCCCGGCACGACGTCCTCCTGCAAACGGAACGCGGGGATCCAGAAGGCGTGGATCACGTCCTTGGAGCGCATGTTGAACAGCACCGACTCGTTCTCCGGCAGGTACAGCTGGTAGCTGTCGATCTCCGCTCCGCCCGTCACCGACGGCGGGTACTGGAAGGACCAGAAGAACTGCTGGCCGGTGACGCCGATCTGGATCTCGTGCGCGGGCTTCTTTTCGTTGTCGTAGAGCACCACGAACGAGTACCCGACCATGCTCAGCAGCAGCACCGCCGGCAGCGCCGTCCAGAACACCTCCAGCCGCGTGTTTCCGTGTATCGGCGGCCCGTCCTTCAGCTCCTCGCCGGGCCTCATGCGGAACTGCCACACGCAGTACAGGATCACGCCGGTGACCAGCACGAAGATCGGGATCGTGGAGATCACCAGCACGTGGTACAGGCGGTCGGTGTTGTGCGCCTGCGTGGAGGCCGCCGGCGGGAACCAGCGGATCAGGAAGCTGATCACGATGCCGATCGCGATCGCTGCGATCGCGCACGCCGCGGCGATGATCAGCGATGTGCGTCTAGACAAGGTTCTCGCCCGTGCA
>Ga0335075_10006241_pt1 | contig 18407 bp, 20 predicted proteins | sample Lox_Sample_24_FD_206723 | JGI IMG/M metagenome (GOLD analysis project Ga0335075, IMG submission 206723) | Soil microbial communities from Loxahatchee National Wildlife Refuge, Florida, United States - Lox_Sample_2.4 | ecosystem: Environmental > Terrestrial > Soil > Wetlands | place: USA... | reverse complement strand
CCCCGATCATCGCAGTCTGGAGGACCACGTCGCATTCCTTCACAGGTTCGGATAGGTCTAGCGTAAGGAGAAAGTCATGGCCGGGAAGAGGGCCGGAAGACGCCCGATTACGACGGCAAGGGAAAAGGCTGGATGGCCGTTGGTCGGATGTCTTTGAAGAGATTGAGATTATTGGACACCCGCGACACACCCCCCTGTTGGCGTTTCCGATCGAAAGCTCAATGATATCAATACGCCGAGAGCCATCCGCCTGTCCTATGGCCGCCCAAAACCCTCCCTTGCTTGCGTTGCTTCAGTATGATAACGATATGCCGTGACGAAGCCGCGTGACCCGACCCTCGATGTGCTTCTCGACCTCGACGGGCAGGTTCTCGTGGTGGACCCGGAGGGCGGCCACTGGGTCCGGTTCGTGGTGACGCGGGTGCGGGTGTCGCCGGAAAAGCCGCACGGCATCGACTACTCGCTCGCGCTGCACGGGCCGGAGGGCGAGCGGCTGGTCGGGTTCGACAACGCGCATCCTGTAGGGCGGCAGAAGCGCGGCGCACCACAGGACCATCGCCACCGGCTGCGAAGCATCCGGCCCTATGAGTACCGGGACGCGGCGACTCTGCTAGCCGACTTCTGGGCAACGGTGGACGCGGTGTTGCGCGAGAGAGGAGTGATCCCATGACCACTTTGAAGGTCGGCATCGCCAGCTACGACGAGATGAAGGCGCGCACGATGGCCGTGGCGCGCGGCGAGCGTCGTGTCGCGGCCGACGAGCCCAAGGTCTGGTTCACTTCGACCGAGTCTTTCGCAAAGGTCCTGTCGGCTGGCAATCGCGAGCTGCTGCGCGTCATCGCCGAGAAGGCGCCGAGCTCGCTCGACGAGCTGGCGCGGATCACCGGTAAGGCCAAATCGAACCTGTCGCGCACGCTGCGGACCATGGAAGGCTACGGCCTGGTGCGCCTCGAACGCGGCGAGCGCGGCCGCATCACGCCCAAGGTGATGCATGACCGGGTGGAATTGGACCTGCCCCTTATGCTGTCGCGCAAGGCAAGCTGAACCATGACCGCTTTGGCGCGAGCAGGCCGGCTGCCGGCAGCCCGTCAAGGCTGACGCGCTCCGCGCCACCGCTTCGCGGCTGCGGCCTTGACCGGCTGTCGCCGGCCCGGCGAGGGCTTGCCAAGCGATCAAGGATCGAAATGAGCGCGAGCGCTCCCCTCGTTACCGGTTTGCCGGGAAGGAGAAGGGCGGTGTCGTTGGCGGAGTGATTCTCCCCAAAAGCGCCGTTTGAATATTCCCCAGGTGTGATGTCCGGCTTCCCGGGGCGCGCCCCGGGAAGCCGGGCGGCACGCCGTCCGATGATCCTTTCCGCAGTGGCGGGAGGGGGGACGGTGATCCAACTGGGGGAGCTCGTCATGATCTTGGATCTTCACCGGCAGGGGCTGAGCGTATCGGCGATCGCACGACGGGTCGGGATCGATCGGAAGACGGTCCGCAAATACATCGAGCGCGGCCTGGAACCGCCGACCTATGGGCCGCGCAAGGCGCGAGCGCGGCGGCTGGAGCCATTTGAGGCCTACCTGCGGCAGCGGGTCGCTGCCTATCCCGGCCTGACCGCAAGCCGGCTGCTGCGCGAGATCCGCGCACATGGCTATACCGGCGGCTACACCGCGGTGACCGATTTTCTGCGCGAGGTGCGGCCGTCGCCGACACCCGGGTTCGAGGTGCGCTTCGAGACCCCGCCGGGCGACCAGGCGCAGGTCGACTTCGCCCAGTTCCAGGTAGTGTTCACCGATGAGCCCGGCACGGCGCGGATCGTCTGGCTATTCTCGCTGGTGCTCGGTTACAGCCGGCTGATCTGGGCGCGCTTTGTCGCGCCCCAGGACCGGCAGACCGTGCTGCGTTGCCATATGGCGGCCTTCTCGGCCTTGGGCGGAGTACCCCGCCAGATTCTTTACGACCGGATGAAGACCGCGGTGATCGGCGAGGACGACCAGGCCCACATCATCTCCAACCGCGCGCTGATCGACTGTGCCGGGCATTACGGTTTCCACCCGAAGGCCTGCCGCCCCTACCGGGCCAAGACCAAGGGTAAGGTCGAGCGGCCGTTCCGCTACATTTGCGAGGACTTCTTCCTCGCCCGCTTGTTCTGCAATCTCGACGACCTGAACGCTCAGCTCGCACATTGGCTCGGCACGGTGGCTAACCCGCGGGTGCATGCGACGACGCAGCGCGTCGTCAGCGAAGCCTTTGCCGAAGAGAAGCTCGTGCTCCGACCCTTGCCGTTGGTGCCGTTGGTGCCGTTGGTGCCGTTCCGCGCCGTGCTCAAGCTCGAGCGGCGGGTCTCGCATGAGGGCATGGTCAGCGTCGGCGGCAATCTCTACAGCGTGCCCGATGCCACCCGCAAACGCGTCGTCGAGGTGCACAGCCTGGCCGACGAGATCCGCATCTACGAAGCGGACCGGCTGATTGCTGTCCATCCCGTGCTCGAAGGACGCCATCAACGGCGCCTCGCTCCCGGCCACCGCAAGATGCCGATGCTGACAGCAACAGAGATCGGCACCGGAGCAGTTCCGATCGGCCGGGCCGGCGACGTCGTGGCGCGCCGGTCGCTCGACTTCTACGAGGCGGTCGCCCGCCGGCTCGCCGGCGAAGGCGGTCGGCCATGATTACGTCGGGCGAAAGCCTGCCTGTCCTCGAACGCATCCGGCGCACTCTGGTCGCCCTCAGAATGCCGCGGGCCCTGGAAATGCTCGACCATGCGGTGCGCCAGCTCGAACGCGGCGAAGCCAGTGCGCTCGAGCTGATCGACATGCTCCTCGCCGAGGAACTGACGGTGCGCGAGAACAGTCGGATCAAGACAGCGCTGCGCATGGGCCGCCTCGCTACGATCAAGACGCTTGCCGGCTTCGACTGCTCCTTCCAACCCTCGCTCGATCGTGAGCGCGTCTTCGCTCTTGCCGAGCTCCAGTTCGTCGAGCGCCGTGAGGTCGTCCACTTCCTCGGCCCACCCGGCACCGGCAAATCGCATCTTGCCGTGGCGCTTGGCGTCGAGGCCGTCAAAGCCGGCCGCAGCGTCTACTTCACCACCCTGGCCGATATCGTCGGCGCCCTCGCCAAGGCCGAGCGCGAAGGCCAGTTGCACGAACGCATCCGCTGGTTCTGCCGATCGGCGCTCCTCATCGTTGCCGAGATCGGCTACCCGCCGGTCGTGCACGGCGGTGGTAATCTGTTCTTCCAGCTGGTCAACGCCCGATACGAAAAAGGCGCGATGATCCTGACCTCAAACCGCGGCTTTGCCGAATGGGGAGAGGTCTTCGGCGATCCCGGCGTCGCCACCGCGCTGCTCGACCGCCTGCTCCACCACGCCGTCGTCATCCAGATCGAGGGGTCCAGCTACCGGCTGCGCCAACACGCCGACCTGATGCCCGAGCACCTCCGCTTCAAGCCGCTTCTCAATCCATCATTCCCGGCAGCCGTTCCACGCCGCCGCGGACGACCGCCAAAATTGCGACCACTCGATCAGCCGGCCGGCTGATCGAGAAACTGGGGAATTTTACTTCGGCATAAATGGGGAAAGTTCACTCGGCATTGACAGGGCGTTGGCGGATAGAGATCGGTCGTTCGCTTGCGAGGGGAGCGGCGCGATACTGCGGGGATGTCCCGACCACGCGCCAGCTTGGGCGTTCTGCCTGACGATCTGTACATCGAGCCGGCGCCCTGGCCTCGCATTGGCCGGCCGCCGAAACATGACGTTCAGTCGTGGAGCGTCACGGACGATTAGTCCGATCCCGTGCCGATCACCGATGCCGAGCTCGACGTGTTCGAGGCATGGTTCGGCGATCTTTTCGATGAACTGTTCAGGGCTGCGCCGATGAACTGAGAGGGCAATCGCGATGACCGTGCCGCTGCGCGCCGTTTTGTATCTGCGCGTCTCCACGGCGCGGCAGGCCGAGCACGATGTGTCGATTCCGGACCAGAAACGGCAGGGCGAAGCGTACTGCACCGCGCGCGGCTACGAGCTGGTCGCGACCTATGTCGAGCCCGGCGCATCGGCCACGAACGACCGACGCCCCGAGTTCCAGCGCATGATCGAAGCGGGCACGAGCAAGCCTGCGCCATTCGATATCGTCATCGTCCACAGCTTCTCGCGCTTCTTCCGCGACCACTTCGAGCTGGAGTTCTACGTCCGCAGGCTGGCGAAGAATGGCGTCAGGCTCGTCTCGATCACCCACAAGATGCTACTGGTGGCATAATACGGACGGATCGGGTGTTCTTTTCTGTGGCGAAGGCAAGAATACCCATGAGTTCGCCGCGCAGCTCGGCATGGACCTCGCCGCGCTTCGGGCCGGGGGTCAGCACGATCTCGCCGATGAGCGAGCGCAGCGCCTCGGCAGCTTCCGACCGCCATCGGGATCGTTGAGGGCCTCGGTGAACCGCTCCACGTTCCTGCGATAGACGCTGGCGACGTTGGGATGCACGTCCGGCACATCGGCGGGGGCCTGCGCCATGCCGGCGGTGATTTCGGCCTTCTCTCGCTCAAGCTCGGGCATCCGCGCCTTCATCGACGGCTGATACAGGCCATCCTCGATCGCCGCCATGATGCCGGCGATGGCGCGGTCGATCTTCTGTAGCGCCTTCTGGTCCGCCTCCGCCTGCGCGCGGCGATCACGGTTCAGCCGGTTCATCTCCTTCGCATAGGCGCGCACGGCCTCCGCGACCGCCTCGGACGACACCAGTTTCTCTTTCAGGCCCGCCAGCACGCGCGCCTCGATCTCGTCGCGCCGGATGGTGCGGCCATTGTCGCGCCTTTGCGCAGATGGTTGCGGCAGGCATAGCGATTGGTCATCACCATGCTGATCCGGCCGCCGCAGCAGCCGCAGGTGAGCAGGCCGGAAAGCAGGGTGACGGGCCGGTTGGTCAGATGCAGCCTTTTGGCCCGCGCCTCGCGGGTGGTGGCGAAGTTGGGCGCAAACAGGGCCGCAATGCCCACTGGCGTTCCTTTGCCGCCTGCCAGAGCGCATCATCCACGATCCGCAGATGCGGAACCTCCGTCCTGATCCACGCGCTTTGCGGGTTTATGCGCGATATGCGCGTGCCGGTCTCGGGGTTCTTGATGAAGCGCTGCCGGTTCCAGGCGAGAACCCCGGCATAAAGCTCATTGTTCAGGATGCCGGTGCCAGCCACGGCGTTGCCCCGGATCATGGCGTCAATCCAAGGGCGGTTCTTGGGACCGGGAACGCCCTCCCGGTTCAACTGGAAGGCGATCTCCTTCGGGCTTCTGCCGCTGGCATATTCGCGGAAGATGCGGCGCACGATCTCGGCCTCATCCTCGACAATCGCGCGCGCGCCCCGGATCGGGCTCGCCGCCGGCGTCGAGCTGGTGGATGACACGATAGCCGTAGGCGGCCCTCCCGCTGCCGCTCTTGCCGGACTCCACGCGCCCGCGCTGGCCGCGATGGGTCTTGATGGCGAGGTCCTTGATGAACAGGGCGTTCATGGTGCCTTTCAGGCCGACATGAAGCTCATTGATCTCGCCTTCCGACAGGGTGACGATGGAGACGCTGGCGAAGCGCAGGCGCTTGAACACGGCGGCCACGTCCTCCTGATCGCGGCTGATGCGGTCCAGCGCCTCCGACAGCACCATGTCGAAGCGGCCCGCCTGCGGGTCGGCAAGCAGCGCCTGGATGCCGGCCCGGATCATTGACGACCCGGAGATGGCCCGGTCGGAATAGGTCTCCACCACGGTCCAGCCCTCGCGCGCCGCCCGCTCGCGGCACTGGCGCAACTGGTCCTCGATGGAGGCGTCACGCTGGTTCTCGGAAGAATAACGGGCGTGCGGGTCATGGGGGCGGATTCCCTTTGCTCACGGCAAGATCATAGCAAATCCTCGGCGATTTGCAATATCGCTTGCAATATCATTCATAAATCCCCATCATGTCGCCATGAGGCTGATCCTCGACACCGCGACCATGGTCGCCGCCATTCGCAGCGACGCGGGAGCATCCCGCCGCCTGTTGGTCAGGGCGTTGGAACGGCGCTTCACGCTGCTGGCCTCGGTGCCGCTGATGATCGAATACCAGGCGGTCATGACGCGGCCCGAGCATCTGGACGCATCCGGGCTGTCGGCGGACGAGGTCGATGTGCTGCTGGACGCCGTGGCGGCGGTGGCCGAGCCGGTGCGCTTGGCGTTCCTGTGGCGGCCGACGGTGCGTGACCCGGACGACGACATGGTGCTAGAGGCAGCGGCAAACGGCAGGGCTGACGCCATCGTGACGTTCAATGTCCGCGACTTCCAGGGAGCCGCGGGGCATTTCGGGGTCAAGGTTCTCGCGCCCGGCGAGGCATGGAAAGCATTGGAGGCGGAAAGATGAGGAAGAGCAATTTCGCGCTGCGGCTTCAGCCCTCGCTGATGGACGAGGCGCGCAAGGTGGCCGAGACCGAAGGGGTGGCGCTCAATCAGTTCATCAACGTGGCGGTGGCCGAAAAAGTCTCGGCGCTGCGGACGGAGAGCTATTTCGCGGAGCGGGCGGCACGCGCCGACATTCCCAAGGCGCTCGACATCCTTTCCCGCGCGGGCAAGGGCAAGGCCCCGGTCAAGGGTGACGAGCTGCCCGACTGATCTCACGTCCCGGCTTCGTCGTCCGGCCGGTCGCCGGATTTCGGCGTGTTGTCGTTGGCGGCGGCGATACGCGCGGCAAAATCCTCGCGCGCCATGCGGCGGCCGATGAGGCGGGCAAGCTGGAGGACGACATCGTTGACCCTACGCAGCGCCTCGGGGTCGGGGCCAGCCGCATCGCCGTTATCGTTGGCCGCGATGGGATGCCCTTCAGGATCGGGCGGGTCAGCCGGCGTCATGGCTGGCCGCCTCGCCGCCAGGGTCTTCGTTGTCATTGACGGGCCGCCACGCGACGGGGTTCTCGACCCAGCGATCGATGTCGGATTCCTTCCAGCCGGCGCCATGGATGCTGATCCTGATCCGGGGCGGGAATGTCCCTTCGCTGATCTTGCGGTAGATGGTGGACTTCGACAGCCCGGTGCGAGCAAGAACGGTTTTCATGCGGACGATACGGTCTGGTGCGGGCATGGCTGCGCTGCTTCCTGCCGGGTGTTTCTGACGATGGCAGAGACCAGACAGAGCGATGATTTGTTGTTGTGCAATAGCGATTTAGGCGTCGTAGTGCTGTGGAGTACAGGCGGCGGAAAATAGGCGGGGTCAAAGCCCGATGCCCCGACCTCTGCCGAGGTCGATGCCGTGGCTGAAGGCGAGTTCCAACCCGAGTCGGCGGCCCGATTCGATCTCGATGCCGAGGTCTCGCTTACGGTTGGCGAGGATGGATTCAAGCTGCGGATCGCGTTCGAGGCTCTTCGCCATGTCGCCCATCGCCGAGCGCGTGGCCTTATAACCGGCCATGTCACCAAGCTGATACTGGTGCTGGCTGGTCTGGCCGAGTTCCCGCCAGCGTTCCACGAAACGGTCGGCACGCCGTTCGGGGGTGGTGCGCAGTTCGGTTTCAAGCTGGAGGGCGCGGACAGTGCGGTTGATCTGGCCGCCAGCCGCCTCGCGGACCAGTTCCGGGTTCTTGACATAGGCGGCCTCGGCATCGCGCCAGCCATGGGGCCGCGCCTCCTCAAAGGCTTTGCGGGCGTCGGTCAGTTCGCGCATCTGCTCGGGGCTGTCCCTGCCGTCCGCATCTCCGGTGCTGAGGATGGCATCCACCGCCCGCGCATGGCGTTTGAGGGCCTCGGTCCTGGCTTTCCGCAACGCGGCTTCCGGATCGTCCGTCACCGCTCTTTCCGTCCTCTGGGGGCTACGCCCGGCCGGCGGCCCGACACTTTCCCGTTCCGGCCCCTGCACGCCGTCAGCCCCAGGCAGAGGGGCCGATGAGAGGCGCAGCCCATCGAACATGCCGCGCACCTTCTCGGGAACCCGTTTGACGATCTCGACCACGCGCTCGCGGAAGGTGATGCCGCGCCGCTCGGCATAGTCGCGCGCGGGCTCGTAATCCGCCGCCATATCCTTCGCCCGCTCCCGTGACAGGGTGCGGGTAAGCCGATGCTCGCTGGCGAAGTCGTCATGGCCGTAATGCAGGTCCATGCCGTCGCGGTGACGCGAGAGCGCGACATAGCTGCCATGGGCATCCAGGCCCGGCGTCGCCAGGACATGGGTGCGGTCCACTGTCATGCCCTGCGCCTTGTGGATGGTCGCGGCATAGCCGTGGTCGATGCGGTTATAGTCCTTGAGGTCGAACGAGACGCGGCACCCGTCGTCAATGCGCACGGACATGGAGCGTTCGCTGACCTGCTCGATGGTCCCGAGCGTGCCGTTCTTCACCCCGAGGCCGCGCTCGTTCTGCAGGAACATGACGCGATCCCGCCGGCGAAGCTGCGCTCGCCGCGTTCCACCGTCAGGCTCACGTCATCGCCGAGATCACCGGCTTCCCGCATCCGTCCCCGCGCGGCCTCGTTGAGCGCGCGCACCTCGTCATTGGTATGGGTGAGGATGATGCGACTCCGGTCGGGTGGTGCCTGCCGGTCGCGGTCCCAGCGGTCGATCAGATCGTCGCGCGCCTGCTCGCGGGTTTCGGCAGCATGGACCATGCCATGCCGGTCATAGGCATGGAGCGCATCGCCGGTTCTACCGGTCGCCAGATCGCGGGTGGCGTCCCGCTGCCAGTCCTCGCGCTGGCGGCGCACCTCGCTGATTTCCACGCCGCCGTGACGCTCATGGAGCGAGCGGAAGGCCGCGCCCGCCTCGATGGATTGCAACTGCTGCGGATCGCCGACCAGCACCACTTTGGCGCCAACTTCGGCGGCATGGGACAGCACACGCTCCAACTGACGCGTGCCGACCATGCCCGCCTCGTCGATCACCAGAACATCATGGGCAGTCAGCATGTCGCGGCCCTGTCCCCAGCCATATTCCATGCTGGCGATGGTGCGCGACGCGATGCCCGAACCGATTTCCAGGTTCTCGGCGGCGATACCGGACAGGGCCACGCCCCGGACCTCGTGGCCCGCCGCTTCCCAGGTTTCGCGCGCCACGCCCAGCATCGCGCTTTTCCCCGTTCCGGCATAGCCGACCACGATTCCAAGATCGTGCCCGTCCGTGACATGCGCCAGCGCCTCGGCCTGCTCGCCGGACAGGACCAGCCCGCGCTGTTCGGCGCGGGCCAGCGCCGCCTCGCGGTCTCGGTCACTGACCTCATGACGTTCCGTCTCGGCCATGAGGTCGGCGGCGCGGTGCAGGCACTGTTCGGTCTCGATCATCGCGCGGGTCGTGAAGCGGTCCTCGTCGCGTCCGTCCTGGCCCAACTCGACCAGTTCGGGCGCGTTCCGCATCGCGCCCATGACCTCGTTGAACTGGTCGATGCCGTCGCTATGCCGGTGCGCGAACAACGCCATATCGCGGCGGGTGAAGGTGGATTGCTGACGCGTGATGGTGTCGAGCGCCAGAGCGGGGTCGGCGACGATGCGCGCGCCGTTGTTACGCGCGATCTCGCGGTGCATTGCGGCGCGGTCGGCCTCGATCCCTTCGCCCTCGATCCGCTGCGCGGTTGCGCCGATCTGCGTTTGCGGCTCAAGCACGATGCCCTGCGCCTCCAGGCTGCGATGGTCGATACGCGCGTCGATGTCGAGTTCGGCCAGGCGCTCATTGGCAAGCTCCGCCCAGCGTTCCCGCCAGCGCTCGACCATCTCGGTGCGGTTCCAGTCCCGCACCTTCGGGCCGAAGCCATTCTCATCCACGGATCGCATGGTGAGCATGACATGGGCGTGGGGCTTGGGCGTCCCGTCCTCGGTCCTGTCCCAATGCACATTGAGATCGGCGATCATACCCTGATCGACAAACTCCGCCTGAACGAAGTCACGGGCCAGTTCAATGCCCTGCGCCTGCGTCATCTCGCGCGGAAGGGCGAACTCGACCTCGCGGGCAAGCTGCGCGTCGCGCCTCGCCTCGAACGCCTCGGCATCGTTCCATAGCCGTTCGCGGTCGGACCAATGTTCGGGCGCGTTCTCCGGCAGCATGACCTCGGAATGGACGACGCCGCGCTTGTTGGAGAAGTCGTGGCCGCGCTCAAGCCGCTCGTCGCGCAGGCGCGAGGCCGAACGGTAGGCGGCGGCCGCCACCGCGCTGCGGCCCGCCTTGCGGCCGATGACCTGGACGTGAAGATGATAGATCGCCATCGCGACCCGAACATCACCACGTCAAAGCGCACGTCGGAACGACGTATAAGCGCGCCCTCGAAACTAATTTCTCGGGAAGGTTCGTGCCGTTCCAGCCCGTCCCGGCAACCTTACAGCATTCCGGCGCGTGTTCAACTATCCTCACGCCATCGACAATTTATGGAGGGCGTGATGCGTAAGCCATGGGACTTTGATGCGGAACTGAAGTCGCTCGAAGACAGGGTGCGAGACCTCAGAAACCGCAAGGTGCGGCAGCTTGGCGAGCTGGTCATCTCGACCGGCGCTGACGCCCTCAGCATCGATGAACTGGCCGGCGCGCTGATCGTGCTGACCGAAACCAAGGACGCCGGAAAGAGGGAGGCATGGGCAAAGCGCGGAGCCGCCTTCTTTCAGGGACGGTCGCGGCGATCTGCACCGGCGCCTGACCGCGACACTGGCGGCGCTCCAGCGCAACTGGGCGGCGCGCAGCCGCCATCAAGCGGAGGTAGCGCGGCATGACATGCGCACCTGGCAGGTCGAACGCCGCAGGCGCACGCGACACTTGATCGAACTCGGCGGCCTCGTCGTCAAGGTCGGGATCGTGGACCTGACCGGCGATGATCGTGCCACGATCTACGGCGCGCTGCTCTGGATGGCCGACAAGCTCCAGAGCGAGCAGGGCGAACACGCGCGCGGCGTCTGGACGACACTCGGGAAGATGGCATTCGAGAATGAACGCGACGGCGTGAGTCTCGCCGCCACGCACGATAGGGCCTGACCAAGGCGGGCGGTGCGGAGACCTCACATATCGCAGCGCCGCCCGCCTTGCCGCGCCTGCTATTGCTCAAAAGAGCTATTTCATCCTAAATGGCGCAATCTGGTTGCTGCGGGATGGCGTCATGAAAACCATGTCGGCGCGCGAAGCGAAGAACGGCTTCGGCCTAATGATCGACACCGCACGTGCGGAGCCGGTGCTGATCGAAAAGCACGGGCGCGGCGTTGTGGTGGTCGTCTCGGTGGAAGAATATGAACGGCTTTCCCCGCAATCTGGGCGTGCGGATAAGGGAGAAACGGGGACCAAGGGGGCGTCGAAAAGTGGCCAATGAAGCGTTCGGCGGTATCGAAGCAAGGGGCGGTTCGGTGGCGGACGTAGCAACGAGCGAACGCAGCGGAGATTCGCTGGCCCGGCAGGCAGTCATCAAGTTGTTCGATGATACGCGAAAGCGATTGGTCGAAACCGGGATACGCAACCGCCTTGTTCACGTCAACCGCGCCAACACGCGCGGTAACGTCCTGAACATCGTCAATGTGCGATCGGACGATGTTTATGCCTTGCTGTTTGGCGGAAAGACCATGCGGTTCGCGGCATTGGGGCAAGATCGGGGCGAGGATCGCGGACAACTGGTCCTCGCCAACGATATCGAGCATGGTCTCGATGAAGGGCGTTTTACCGATAATCATCTCGACACCCGACTTGGTCCGGATGCACTTCAGAAAAAATTGCTGAAGATCGCGCGGGAGGCGCAGACGGCGGAAGAAGAGTCCGGCGTCAACATGCTTTACCTCGCGATGGGATTTCTGACTTGGTTCGAGGACAAATCCTCCAGCCTCCCGCGCGAGGCCCCGCTGGTTCTGCTTCCGGTGGAACTGTGTCGCAATGCACGGACATCAACCTACGACATCCGTGCCCGCGATGAAGACGTGCTGACCAATCTGCCGTTTCAGCAAAGGTTGAAGGACGATTTCGGAATCGATCTACCAGATCCGGAAGTCAACGAGGGTTGGAAACCCTCCGACTATTTTGCGCAGGTCGAGAGCGTGATCGCCGCACGTGACCGTTGGAAGATCGACCCGGACGCCATCCAGCTTGGTTTTTTTAGTTTCAGCAAGTTGCTGATGTATCGCGATCTGGACATCGCCGCTTGGGAGGGGGATGCGTTAGCCGGTCATGCACTGACGAGGGGGTTGCTCTACGAACGCTTCGATGCCGAAGAGCCGTTATTCAAGCCCACTGATCGGCTAGACGAGGTGCTACCGCCGGAAAAGCTTTTTCACGTGGTCGATGCCGACGCTTCACAAGCCAAGGTCATCGAAGAGGTCCGCGCCGGGCGTAATGTGGTGGTCCAAGGACCGCCGGGAACGGGCAAATCGCAGACGATCACCAATATTGTCGCGGCCGCGGTTAAGGAGGGCAAGCGGGTTCTGTTCCTTGCCGAAAAGATGGCTGCGCTATCGGTGGTGCATGAGCGCCTAGTCAAGGTGGGGCTACGTGATGTCTGCCTCGAACTACATTCCAGAGGAGCGAACAAGAAATCCGTTCTCGGGGAACTGGCGCGTACTCTGTCGCAAGCCAGCACCGTGCCCAGCATGCCCGGAGCGCCAACTGCCCTCACAGAAAGCCGCGACCGGCTAAATGATCTGGCGGCAGCATTGCACCGACCCATCGGCAATACTGGTGAGACTGCCTACAGCGTGCTCGGTCGCCAGTCCCTGTTCATAGGCAACGGCTGTCCGCCTCCCAGCCTCAAGGCGGAATGCCTGGCGTCCATGTCGCGAGAGGCTGAGGCCAACCTATTGGCAGTCATTGAAGATTATGGCGCCATTTTGGGAGCCGGCGAGCAAGGCGCGCCGCATCCTTTCGAGGGTTCGCGCAATCTTGACCTTCAACCGGTGGATTTGGCTCGGCTTGCCCCCATGCTGTCCCGCGCGCGGGACAGCGTCGATGCCCTCGCCGCCGCTATGCGCACGCCTTTCGTCGCGCTCGGCATGGCTTGTCCGAACACCATGAAGGCCGTTGCGCCCCTTGCCGATGCGCTAGAACGGCTGGAGGGATTGCCGGCCGACGGGTCCGACATTGCCCGCGCGGTTCTCGACGCTTCTGACATACCACGTCTTCGTGAAGCGTTGCAGGCAGGAGCCTCTTGGCGCAAAGCGCACGACGAAGCTGCCGCAGTGTTCGTGGAGTCGGCGCTTTCCTCGTCTGCTGACCATCTACGCGGGCCACTGGTGGCAGGCACCCGCTCATTCTTCGTGCGTTGGGGTGGCAGTTATCGCGGCGCATCACGCGAACTGGCCGGACTGTTGCGGGAAGGCTTGCCTAAGGCAGCTGCCGAACGGGTGGAACGGATTGATCGCCTCGCGTCGATAGCAGCGCTGAAAGCGGATTGGGAAAACGACCGGGACCATTGCAGCCGTGTTCTCGGTGATGCTTGGCGCGGCGAAAAGAGCGATTTTGCGAGATTGTTGGCGATTGCCGACTGGTGCGCTCGCTTGTCCGAAGCGTCGGTGAAGGTGCCATGGGACAAGGCAATCGACCTCGCCGGTAAAGCGGGTGCCGCCGCCGCTATGTTGCGGACACTGCGGGAAACGGAGCCGGTTGCCCGCAACGCTGTGCTGGGTGTCACGGAGCTTCTCGATCTCGACCCCGCCGTCTTGGGAGAGAAGGAGCTTGCGACAGCAGATTTGTCAGCGATGGCGGCGCACTTCGATCGAATGGCGGGAGCAACGGATCGCTATGGGTCATGGGCCAAGCAGTCCCGGCTTCAAAATACGCTGATTGCGGCGGGCTTGTCCGAGTTGGAAGCGAGGATGCGCCTCGGCGATCTGAGCGGCGCAACTGCGAGCACAGAATTGCGCTATGCTCGTGCAGAAAGCCTTTGGAATCTGGCCCTTGCCCAATACTCAGACCTGCGCAGCCTCGCCCACGAACGGCGCCATGAATTAGTCGCCACCTTTGTTAAGTTGGAGCGTCAGCACCTCAAGGACAATGTGATCAGTATCCTTGCGGGCCATCTCGCGCAGGTTCCACAAGGCGCGATGGGCGAGATGGGGGTCATTCGCGGTGAGATCGCCAAGAAGCGCGCGCACATGGCTCTGCGTCGATTGTTTGAGAAGGCGGGTACCGCCATCCAACGGATCAAGCCAGTCCTGCTGATGAGCCCGATTTCAGTAGCGCAATTCCTGCCGCCGGGGACTGTTTCCTTTGACCTGCTGGTCATCGACGAGGCATCGCAGGTGCGCCCCGAAGACGCCTTGGGTGCCATTGCGCGCGCCAGCCAAATCGTGGTCGTCGGAGACAAGAAGCAACTCCCGCCCTCTTCGTTCTTCGATCGCCTGATGGCCGATGACGAGGATGAGACGGAGGGCGACGACGAGAATGTCGGTCCCGATCTGCTCGATGGCGCCGCAAGAGTGATCGATATGGAAAGCATCCTGACCCTATGCGAGGCACGCGGCCTCCCGGGTTGGATGCTGAGATGGCACTATCGTTCGCGCGATCCATCGCTAATCGAGGTGTCGAACCTCGAATTCTATGAGAAAGATCTCATCCTCCCGCCATCGCCTTTGCAGAAAGACCCGGCCTACGGTCTTTGTTTTACGCGGGTGGATGGCGTCTACGACAAGGGCGGTAAGCGGGATAACCGTAAGGAAGGCGACGCAATCGTTGATCGTGCCACGGATCATGCCCGGCTGAACCCAACTCAATCGCTGGGAATCGTCACCTTCTCGTTTGCCCAGCGCAATCTCATCACCCTCCTGTTGGAAGAGAGACGGCGGCATGATACCATTCTCGACGAATTTTTGCGTGAGGGGCAGGCGGAAGACCTATTCGTCAAGAATATCGAGAACGTGCAGGGGGACGAGCGTGACGTGATTCTCGTCAGCGTCGGCTATGGCCCATCCATCACAGGCGGCAGGCTGACCAGCATGTCATTCGGCCCTGTCAATGGCGAAGGTGGCGAGCGGCGCCTCAACGTACTCTTTACTCGCGCCCGCATCCGCTGCGAGGTCTTTTGCTCCTTCGATCCTGGCGACATCGATCTTAGCCGGACGGCAGCGGCGGGGCCGCGTATTCTCAAGCGTTTCTTGGACTTCGCCAAGAATGGCCGTCTGGATGACAGCGCCCAGACCGGAGAAGACGCAGATTCGGCCTTTGAGGAAGATGTCGCTGATGTCGTCCGAGGCTTTGGCTTCTTGGCCGACAATCAGGTCGGCTCGGCAGGTTTCCGAATTGACCTTGGTATTCGTCATCCCGACAAGCCGGGCACCTATATTTTGGCCGTTGAATGCGACGGGGCGACCTACCACAGCGCGTTGTGGGCGAGGGAGCGTGACCGGCTGCGCCAAGACGTGCTCGAACACCTCGGCTGGCATTTTCACCGCATCTGGAGCACGGATTGGTTTTACAACCGGCGCGCAGAGATCGAACGCTTGCGAACTGCTCTGTTCGATGCGCGCGAACGAGCAGAACAAGGGGTGCGGATCGTAGGGGCCAATGACGACCGTTCAAAGCCTGCCGCCTCCGCAAGCCCAGACCCTATGCCGATAGAGGTGCCCCCGGTAGTAGAGCGGCAGATGCCGCCGTACAAACGAGCGGTCTTCCGCGTGAATAGCTCATACGAACCGCATGAAGCGCCCGTCTCCGTGCTTGTGAAATTGGTGCAGAAAATAGTGAACGCCGAAGGTCCGATTCATGTGGAAGAGATTGCGAGAAGAATTGCAGCCTGTTTCGGTCGGGAAAAGGCAGGTTCACGGATTCTAGCGGCCACCCACACTGCACTTGCGCGCGCGCGATCTGGCAATTCCGACCTGCTGACTGATGGAACCTTCTGGTACGCTCAGACGCAGGCGGATGCGCCCCCGGTGCGTGATCGCTCAGTGGAAACGGGAGCGACCATCAAGGCGGACAGCATCTCCATGTTGGAGATCAAGGCTGCTTTCAAAATCGCCCGCGACGACAACGCCGGGGGCGATGATGTTGACCTAGTTCGGACCGTAGCAAGATTGTTGGGCTTCAAGCGTGTAGGGCCGGACCTGCAAGCAAGGATAGCTACTGGCCTGGCCACCTAATTGTGCCAAATATAGCTTTTTGTTCTATAGCGATCGTTACTATAAGACGCGGCCCGCCAGCCAATCTCGTGAGCGAGGACCGAATTTACGCCGCCATTCATATCTTCAAACCGGGATGGTGATTGATTTATGCTGGAAGTGCCATCTGGCAGGAAATGGGCGACGATCCGATGCACGTCATGATGCGGCAGATCATGGCGCTGTTCGACGAGTACCAGTCAAAGGAGAACGCCAAGCATGTCCTGCGCGCCCTGAAAGAAAACGCGCGGCAAGGCTTCTGGAACGGTTCATTGTCGCCAATCGGCTACCGCGTCGTTGCGGCCGAGCAGCGCGGCGCCAAGGTCAAGAAGACGCTGGAAGTCGACCCGCTGCATGCCGACACGATCCGGCGGATCTATCGGCTGACTTTGGAGGGCGACGGCACGAACGGCCCGATGGGCGTCAAGAACATCGCGGCACACCTGAACCGGCACCGTATCTTCACGCGCGACGGCGGACGCTGGGGGATCGGGCAGATCCATCGCATCCTGACGCGGCCGACCTATGTCGGTCGGCAGGAGTTCAACAAGCGCGCCAAGAACAAGGCGCTGAAGCCCGTCAGCGAGATCGTTGCGGTCGAGGTGCCGCCACTCATCGATCAAGCGACGTTCGATGCGGTGCAGGCGCATCTGCGCGCCCGCAATCCCAGGGTCACGCCTGCGCGCGTCGTGAGCGGCCCCACTCTCCTTACCGGCATCTGCTTCTGCGCCAACTGCGGCGGCGCCATGACGCTCAGGACCGGGAAGGGAGGGCGGTATCGCTACTACACCTGCTCGATCAGGGCGCGACAGGGCGAGACCGGCTGCAAGGGCCGATCGATCCCGATGGAGAAGCTGGGCACCCTCGTCGCGGAGCACCTTGCCGACCGCTTGCTCCAACCGGAACGGCTCGATGAGATTCGGGCGTCCGTCCTCGACCGCCGACAAGAGCGCGCCGAGCGCCGCCGCGACCATATCGCCGAGCTCAACAAGCGCGCGGCCGAGACTGACCTACGGCTCAAGCGGCTCTATGACGCTATCGAGGCCGGCGTCGCCGATCTGGACGACCCGGCCCTGAAGGAGCGCATTGTGAGCCTGAAGGCGATCCGTGACCAGGCACAGGCCGCCGCCATGCGTGCCGCCGCCATGCTGGAAGCATCAGGCCAGCAGGCAATCACGCCGCAAACAGTCCAGAGGTTCGCCAGGACCGCCCGCGAGCGGATCAGGATCGACGGCGGCGGCTACCGCCGCGACCATCTCCGTGCGCTCGCGCAGCGCGTCGAGGTCGCCGACCGCGAGGCCGCATCATCGGCTCGAAAAGCAACCTACTTCAGACGCTGACCGCCGCGGCCGGCGTGAAGCCGGCTACCCCCGGCGTTCGCAGTTCTGTTCTGAAGTGGCGGAGGGGGCGTCCGACCAAGTCGCAAGAAATCCGCGCCTTTGGAGGCTATCTGGGCAGCTGTCCCACAAGTTGTCCCCCTCCGATAGGGCCGGTACAGATGCCGTCCTGAACGGATGCGGGGTTGGGGTCGCCGCTATCACGCGCGGTCGAAGAGGGGCCGTGGAGCGCCCGAGCAAAATGTCGAGTTGGCGGGTAACGACGCAACGAATCGAAGAGCCTCCCCGCTCCTGACCCCACGGACCCGCCTCAAGGGCGAGGTAGAGAAAGCCGTAGCGCTCGGCATCAGCCACCGGCAACGATGGACGATAGATTTGTTCGAGATGCGCCCGGATCCGGGAATTCGGCCCGGTCGGTTAGGGCTATATCTCCACCTCCGGCACGTTTAGCCGATCAGCCGCGAATGCGGTCCGGGATCGGGGGACCGCCTACTATTTTCCAAATACCGAGCACCCCTCCGATGCTGTCGCGCTGCTATTCGCGGTTGAGTAACAATTGGCTTAGGGACAGAGCACAATCCGCATGCCGGCAGTTCAAGTCGTCGATCTGGGAGCGACCGCGATCGGAGCGTCCTGCTCCTTGCGGTCCGTCCCGGCGAAGGTCGGCTCAACCGACCCCACAGCCGCCGCTCATCCTAAGAGTGGGACAACTTCCCGGCATCATTCGCTGCCTCCCAGCCTGCCGCCAGTTTGGTACTCTGCAACGCTGTGCAGCTGTTGGTGCGGTATTCCGTTCGGGATATTGTCATTCGCCAGAGCTCGGCCACGACGACGCTCGCTCCCGCGACACTTCTTTGCTCGCTTGGCGACGAGGCCCTCGGCGGATCGGCGGTGCTTTCAGCTTCGGTGTGTGACCCTCTTCCGCCAACCTGCGGACACTCGGCCCTTTGATCAGCGTGCGCGTCCCACATTTGACGCGTTCGAGAGCGCCATCTTTGAGCAGCTGGTAGATCGTCGTCGTGCCCAACCCCAGGAGCCGCTTGGTTTCTTCCA
>Ga0335075_10006240_pt1 | contig 18411 bp, 14 predicted proteins | sample Lox_Sample_24_FD_206723 | JGI IMG/M metagenome (GOLD analysis project Ga0335075, IMG submission 206723) | Soil microbial communities from Loxahatchee National Wildlife Refuge, Florida, United States - Lox_Sample_2.4 | ecosystem: Environmental > Terrestrial > Soil > Wetlands | place: USA... | reverse complement strand
CGTTGCGCTGCTTGGCGATGATGATCTCGGCCTTGTTGTCGGTGTCGGGGTCGGGCTCGGCGTCGCGGTTGTAGTAGCTCTCGCGGTGGATGAAGGCGACCACGTCGGCGTCCTGCTCGATGGAGCCGGACTCGCGCAGGTCGGAGAGCATGGGCTTCTTGTCGCCGCCGCGCTGCTCGCTGGCGCGGGAGAGCTGGGAGAGCGCGATGACCGGGATGTCGAGCTCCTTGGCGAGGGCTTTGAGGCCGCGGGAGATGGCGGAGACTTCCTGGGTGCGGTTCTCGTAGCGGCGGGCGCCGGGGCCGATGCTGCCGGCGGACATGAGCTGCAGGTAATCGACGACGATGAGGTCGAGCTGGCTCTGGGACTGGCGCAGGCGGCGGGCCTTGGCGCGCATTTCAGTGAGGGAGATGCCGGGGGTGTCGTCGACGAAGATGCGGGCTTCGACGAGGCGCTCGAGGGCGTTGGTGAGCTTGTCGCGGTCTTCGCGGAGGAGGAAGCCTTTCTGGATTTTCTGCGAATCGACGAGAGCTTCAGAGGCGAGCATGCGGCGCAGCAGCGACTCCTTCGACATTTCCAGCGAGAAGACGGCGACGACGTGGCTGCCGCGGATGGCGACGTTCTGCGCGATGTTGATGGCGAAGGCGGTTTTGCCCATGGAGGGGCGCGCGGCGATGATGACCAGCTCGGACTTCTGCAGGCCGCTGGTCATGCGGTCGAGCTCGTCGAAGTGGGTGGCGAGGCCGGTGACCTCGCGGCCCTCCTTATAGAGGTTGTCGATGTTGCGGAAGGAGCCGGCGACGATGTCGTGGACGGAGGAGAAGCCGCGGGTGATGCCCTTCTCGGTGACTTCGAGCAGCGAGGTTTCGGCGGCGTTGAGGACCTCAAGGGCGTCTTCGCTCTGGTCGGCGGCGCGGGAGATGGCGCCGGAGCAGACCTGGATGAGCTGGCGGAGGAGGGATTTGTCCTTGACGATGCGGACGTATTCTTCGATGGAGAGGCGGCGGGGAAGGCCCTCGGTGAGCGAGGCCAGCCAGGCGACGCCGCCGACGGACTCGATTTCCTTGCGGCGGGCCAGCTCTTCGGAGAGGGTGACGATGTCGACGACGTGGTTCTGGTCGATGAGCTCGCCCATGCGAGCGAAGACGCGCTGATGGGCGGTGAGGGCGAAGTCCTCGACGCGGAGGGTGCTGGCGGCCTCGGAGTAGGCGTGGTTGTCGAGCAGGATGGCGCCGAGGATGGTGCGCTCGGCGTCGAGGGAGGCGGGCAGGCCGCGTTCGAATTCGATATCGGGAGTGGTGGACATGGAGCAGTGGTCAGGAAACAGGGATCAGGGATCAGGGATCAGAGATCAGAGATCAGTAAAGGCGGTTAGCGTTCAGCGTTCAAGCGTTCAGCGGCCGGCATGCTCAAGTTTAGGGAATGCGGAGCTGTGAAGGGACTGTGAAAATCGCGCAGAACCGGGGACGGGATGTGAAAAACCGGGGCGCGACTCTCCGGGGCAGCGGGCAACGTCTAAAATATAAACATTCCCCCGGGATGGATGGAGTCATGAAGAAATTTGTATGGATGGCGGCGCTGGGAATCGCATGGTGCGCCGCGGGTGTGGCACAGGGGCAGCAGGCCGAGTCGGCTGCGCCGGGACAGACGAAGCCGCCGGAAGTGGTGCAGTTCCAGGGATACGAAGACCAGTGGAGCACGGCGGTGGTGAACGCCGACCAGTACACGATGGAGAATTTGCTGTCGCCGGTGTACGTGGGGATCTCCGCGAGCGGCGACGTGACCACGCGCAACCAGTCGATCGCGAACCTGTTCGACAAGAGCACGGCGCCGGTGAGCATGGAGCAGCGGGTGGTGAGCGTGCGCATGTTTGGCGACATGGCGGTGGTGAGCGGCACCTACATCATGAAGTGGAAGACGGATGGGCGGATGCGGGAGGAGCGCGGGATCTTTACGCACGTCTACGCGCACGAGCGCGACCGCTGGGACTGCGTGAACGCGCAGCGGACGCCGGTGGTGGAAGTGGTGCCGGGCTCGGGGAAGAAGAAGAACCAGGACAAGAGCAGCGCGGACGAGCCCTTCCACATTCCGCTGTTTTACAAGGGCAAGCAGTCGTCGCAGCCGAATACGGCGCAGAACACGAGTATTCCGCAGAATTAGGGGTTAGGGTTTAGCGGGTAGCGTTCAGGGGTTGGCGTTTAGCGTTTAGAGCCGCAGGCGCCTTCGGCTGCGCTCAGGCTTGGCTCTTCGGCTGCCGCCGCTGCGCTCGGGATGACAAATTTTGTTTTCAGATCACTACCGGCTGCTCTGGCTCCGAGGCGATGACATTCACACGACCGATCTGGGCTGAGATTTCCAGGAACAAACTGATTCACAACTTCCGGCTGCTGCGCCGGCGCGCGGGCGCGGAGGCTGAGACCGTGGCCGTGGTGAAGGCCAATGCCTACGGGCATGGTCTGGAGGCGTGCGCGCAGGCGCTGGCTGCCGATGGCGCCAGGTGGTTTGCGGTGACGTGCGTGGAAGAGGCCGTGGCGCTGCGGGCGGCGCTCGGAGATCACGCAGAGGTACAGAGAGCTTCCACCACAGAGGACGCAGAGAACACAGAGAAAAACTGTGAGGCATTCGGCCCCAGGATCCTCGCGCTTTCGGGGGTGTGGCCGGGCGAGGCGGAAGCAGTCATCGAGCATGGGCTGACGCCGTCGGTGTGGGAGCCGGAGCATCTGGAGCTGCTGGAAGCAGCGGCGCGGAAGCGGGGCTCAGGCGCGGGGTCGGTCGCGGTGCATCTGGAGATCGATACGGGGATGTCGCGGCAGGGGGCGCAGCCCGCGCGGCTGGAGCCTGTGCTGGCGAGGCTTGGACCCGGGTCGCCGCTGCGCGTTGAGGCGGTGATGACGCACTTTCACTCGCCGGATCACGCGGAGGCGACGGCGGCGCAGATTCGGCAATTTGTAACCGCTGTAGATACAATTGTGCGGAGCGGGATCCGGCCGGAGTTTCTGAGCGCGGGCAGCTCGGCGGATGTTTTGTCGCAGACGACGGCGTCGGTGACCGAGCTGGCCCGGACGATTGGCGCGCGGCGGATGGTGCGGACGGGGATCTCCTTATATGGATATCCACCGCATGGCGGGATTGGCGCGGAATTACAGCCGGTGCTGGCGTGGAAGGCGCGGATCAGCTCGGTACGGGAGATTGAGGCGGGAACGACGGCGGGGTATGGAGGCACGTTCACGGCGCGGCGGCGGACGCGGCTGGCGCTGCTGCCGGCGGGATATGCGGACGGGCTGAATCGACTGCTTTCGAACAAAGGATGGGTGCTGGTGCGCGGACAGAGGGCGCCGGTGGTAGGACGCGTCTCGATGGACCAATCGATGGTGGACGTGACGGAGATTGCGGGCGCGGCGGCGGGCGACGAGGCGGTGCTGATCGGAGAGCAGGGCGCGGAGCGGGTGACGGCGGCGGACCTGGCGGAGCTGACGGGGACGATTCCTTACGAGGTGCTGTGCGCGATTGCCCCGCGGGTAACGCGGGTGATGGTGGGGTAGGCAGTTAGCACCCCACTCAAGCCAAAGGAAGGCTTGAATGGGCCACCCGTTAGTTGCTAGCTGCCAGTCCCCAGTTGCCAGTCCCCAGTCCCCGGTGGTCAGCGATCGGAAGCGGCGGTTTACCACAGAGCGCACAGAGAACGCGGAGACCGGTTGTCTGGGGCCTGGGGACTTGGGACTGGGGACTGGGAGCTGGGGACTTGGGACTGGCAACTGGCGACTTCGGACTAAGAACTGGGGACTGAGAGAAAGACGAGGCAATGGCGTTCAATCTTTATCGAAAGTGGATGGAGGCGTGGGAGACGAGGCTGACGACGCGCGATGAGAATCGCGTGGTGCGGCCGCTGGAGTGGGGCTTCGAGTGGATCGCCGATTTTGTGAACGAGGCGGGACTGCGTGGGGTGGTGGATCGGGCGCAGGGCGATTTCCGCGCGGAAGAAGCGGCGATGGTTGCGGTGAACGAGGCGATCGTCGCAAAGAGCGAAGAGTTTTTCGGGTACGAGACGCCGACGGATTTCCGGCTGGAGGAGCGCGCGCCGCAGCTGTTTCCCACGAATGTGCGTCCGGAGACGCTGAAGCGGGATGCGGAGCTGAAGCAGCTGGCGGAAAATGGGGAGCTGCCGACGGCGCAGTTTCTGCGCTTCACGTCGCCGGTGCGGACGCCGTATCCGGAGAACGATCTGGCGAACGCGCGGTGGTACCCGAGTGCAGCGATCAGCGATCAGCGATCAGCGATCAGAAAAGCCGAAGGGCTCGGAAAAACTGCTGCGCGGCCGTGGCGGGCGATGGTGGTGATGCCGCAGTGGAATGCGGATGCCTTCAGCCACAACGCGCTGTGCCGGCTCTTCAACCGCTTCGGGATTTCGGCGCTGCGGCTGAGCAAGCCGTTCCACGACATTCGGCGGCCGGCGGAGATCGAGCGGTCGGATTACGCGGTGAGCGCGAACATCGGGCGAACGATCGCGTCGGTGCGGCAGGCGGTGGTGGACGTGCGGTGCTGCCTCGACTGGCTGGAGGCGCAGGGATACGAGGAGTTCGGGATTCTGGGGACGAGCCTGGGGTCGTGCTACGCGTTCATCGCCAGCGCGCACGACCGGCGGCTGCGGGTGAACGCGTTCAACCACGCGTCGATGGCGTTTGGCGACGTGGTGTGGACGGGGCAGAGCACGCGGCATATTCGCGAGGGCTTCGAGCAGGCGGGATTGACGCAGCAGCGGCTGTACCAGCTGTGGCGGGGGATCAGCCCGGTGGCGTACATGAAGAAATTTGCCGAGCACGCGAAGAAGGTGCTGGTAATCCACGCAGAGTACGATCTGACGTTTCTGCCGGTGTATTCGGAGCAGGTGGTGCGCAGTTTTGCGGAGCACGATCTGGATTTCGTTTCGAAGGTGCTGCCGTGCGGCCACTACACGACGGGCGAGTTTCCGTATAAGTATCTGGACGGGTGGTGGATCGGCGAGTTTGTGCATGGGGCGTGGGGGCAGTGACGGATTCAGGAGTTGCCAGGTTAGCATCCAGGTTATGCCGGGGAGCTGGAGGCGAGATGAGCGTGGAGTCGGCCTATCGGGCGCTGACGTACGTATGGCTGGTGCTGGAAATTTCGGTAGCGGTGTTCACGACCACGTGGCGCGGCGAAAGCAAGATTCAGGATCGCGGAACCCAGGTGATCCTGTGGGTCGTGATTATCGGATCGCTGAAGGCCGATGAGTGGATGCACCGCGTCTTCGCGCCGGACATGCCGGGGAGCTATAGCTGGCTGCGGCCCGTGGCGCTGGCGATTTTCGTTCTCGGGCTGATCGTCCGCATTGCGGCGATTTTTAATTTAGGCAAAGCGTTCAGCGCCAACGTTGCGACCCACGCCACGCAGAAGCTGGAGCGGCGCGGGCTTTACAGCCTCGTGCGCCATCCCTCCTATCTTGGACTGGAACTGATCCTGCTGGCCTTTGCGCTGCATGCGCGCACGTGGGCGTGCTTCGCGGTGGTGCTGATTCCGCCGACGCTGGCGCTGCTGTATCGAATTCACGTGGAAGAGATCGCGCTGCGGCTGGCGTTTGGCGCGGACTACGAAGAGTATTGCCGGACCACGAAGCGGCTGATTCCTGGAGTTTATTAGGCGGTGAGGCGGGGGGCGCGGCGTTCACCACAGAGAGCGCGCGGATGCAAAGCTTCTCCGGGGCTAAAGCCCGGTCTGTACCTTGTATCAGGGCACGAGTTCACCCGTGCCGTAACAGCACCAAATAAGCGTGGGCTTTAGCCCCTGAGGAATCCTATCCTGCACCCCCGGCCGCATCCCCTGAGTCCGGCTCCGCGAGATCGCGCTACGCACCTCTCAGCCACCAGCAAAACACCAGACCATCGCAGCCCCGAGACGCTCCCTGCAATACACCTGCCGCCCGTCAAAGGGCCACGCGTCACCGGCCAGGCTCAGCAGATGCAGACTCGCTGACTGCGTCGGGTTCTTCGGCGGAGCAGGTTCGACCTGCAGTCGGTCCCGGGTCTGTAGCCGGCATCAGCTCTCCGGCCGCTCGATGGAGGCGTCGGTCACAAACGGCCCATTCCCCAACCGTACACTGGCCCTTTTTACAATCGAAGGCGCAGATCGCGTCCTCTGGAGGCACATTCTGTACAAGCTGGCCTGATATCCAACGCATGAGTCGCTGAATCGGCTTGTCCTGGGTAGACATAGACCTCCAACCCCGGTCAGGGTGGCAATGACACCGGAAGAACGCAGATTTACTGGAGAGTGCGAGGACCGAGCAGCGACTCAATCGCAGTCAGTCGCTCGTCCACCCCGCACAGCAATTCCGCTGCTTCCCGCAGATCCCCGAGAGGCAGCGCCGAGGCGTCGCCGCAGACCTGCGCCTCGATATCCGCGGTGATCTTGCGGACTGACCGTATCGTTTCCCACGCCCGCTCCTCCTGCCCCGCACGTAGTTCTTCTTCTGCAATCTCACAGAGGGCAAATGCAATCAGTGCGCGAGTTGTCAGGCGCTTCCCGGCAAGGGTGCGAACATCGTCGTGCGTCATCGGCATCCTCCGGCTAAACCAATCCAACTGCCCGATGCTGCGCAGCGCGGGCCGGAACATGGTTGCCAATGTAGGGAGAATGACAAAGCGGCATGCACCTGGTATGTGACGAGGCTCACCGGCCATAAGGAGGTACGCCCAGCCGGGGTGCCCCACCCTTCTCGCCGCCAGAGCCTGCCCTGAGCGAAGCGCCGTCAGGCGCGAAGTCGAATGGGGCGACAGGGCGGGACGCTGGCGTACTGGGGACTGGCAACTGGGGACTAACTCCCTTCGTGTGCCCCACAACCTGGCCTGAGCAAGCCGAAGGCGAGTCGAACGGCTCTGCCCGGTTTTGGCAGATGTGGGAAGGCGCGAATCCCCACGAATCCATCCGGAAGAGAAAAAATTTGTCATCCTGGGCGAGCCATCCGAATTCGTTGCGCGCGTCCTTCGCGCGCAACAACAATTCAGCCGCGAGTCGAAGGACCTGCATTTCCGCCCAGCGCGTTTCACCAACCGCACGCAAGGGACGAACCGTTCGCTGACCTCATCATCCAGCAGCGCACCATGCACCCGCGCGCGAAGGGAATCGGTGGCGCAGCCACCGAAATGAATCTCAGGCGTCGCCTCTCTCCTCGCCGCTCTGTGCACGAAATGTCCGAATGGCCGATCGTGCGGCCATAAAGAGATAGAATTTGCAGTCGCAGTCACGGAGAGATCGTGTGACGCAACTGAAGCGAACGAACGCGACCGGATGGATGGGATTCAGTCTGTTAATCCTGGCGTGGGCCGCTGTCTGTTCGACGGTATGGCTTCCCGATCATGGAATGCCGGGTGGCGTACATGCGTGGACGGCTGCTCTGTTTGCTGCGGGCGCCATTGCTGCGTCGATTTCCGTGGCATTGGCGATAGCATGCGGAAGAAAGCGTTCCAGATGGTGGTATCTGCTCGCAGCCGCTTCGCTGATTTCCACGCTTGTCCTGCTGGCCGATTTTCTGGCTGGAGGATGATACTGCCGCATCACCGCCCCGGACCCATCCGCTTTCCCCAACCCCACCCCCCCATCACCCCCCAAACTGCCGCAGATGATGATCGAGATGTTTGTACATCAGAATGGCCCACTCCTGCGGTTTCAGCCGCCCAAAGAACGGGTGTGGGTTTTGCGTGCAGCAGCCGGCCCCACGGCCGGCAAAGGTATCGATTGCCGCGATCAGCTCCGCGCGCTCCCGTTCCAGGTCGCGCGGTGCGGCGTCCGCTGCGAAGAGTTCCGGCGAAGAGGGTGAGTTGCGGCGCATGGGTTTGTCGTCGCCGAAGACCAGCGGCTTAATCAGCGGGCCGATCAGGCTGGCCGGAAACGACGCGCGCTTCGGCTGAATCGTGCCCATCGCCATCTGCAGGCCCGAAGTGCAGTGCGCGAGCGTCTGGGGGAGCGTCATGCTGCCCCACTGCCGTTCGCTCGCAGCATCCAGCCGCAAAACGCGCTGCTTCACATCCTCTGCCATCCCAGGGTCAAAGAGGTTCTTCATGGTCGTCGCGTCGCCTCCTGAATGACGGTCGGGCCTCGATCCCAACTCGTTTCTATCATCCCCCGCTCCGCCCTCCATTCACGCCGCAGGCGAGCCGTCCTCTACCTGCCGATCACCCCAACCTTGTAGACCAGCAGCCCGGCCACCGTCAGCAGCGCCAGCCACGCCGACAGCGCATAGCGCCGGAAGAAGTACAGGACCACCCCCGCCCAGCAGCAGCAGGCAGCAATCAGCGCGCCGCCCACATACGGCATCGTCAGCGCCGCTGAAAATCCCGGGCCATCGACATGCCGCAGCCGGAAAATCTCACCCAGCGTCCTCACCACGATGAGGAACTGCACCGTGATTCCCAGCTGCGCCCAGCGTTCTCTGGTCACGGAGAAAATTGTATCTGGCTCTTCGTCGCGGACCGCCAGCTCCCCGTCCAGCGATCCCGTTTTGCCGTCGCGGCGCAGTTACGCCTGAGCGGATTCAGCCGATGCCACCTGGTGTAATCCACTCTCCACCGCGATCGATGAGGTGCGCACCCACTGCACCTTCACCCACCCCACGATCGGGAACGGCTGCGTGTCGTCGACGTTCACCTGCGACTCCGGCAAACTGGCCAGCGGCGTGAACGGCACAACATTCGTCGAGACGTTCGGCGTCGGCAGCGGATTGATGGTGCGCACGTAAATCTTGCCGCCGTGCACGGCGTTCTGGTAATCGGTCACCACGCCGACAAGGAAGCTGGTGAGCGCGCCCAGATCCGGCGGGATGTTGGATTCAAGACTGCTGATGGTCCACGGAACCAGCGTGGACGGCTGCGCCGGCAGCGTCGGATACGCTGCCGAGTTCAGCGCCAGAATCACCTCCACCGCGTTGGGGTCGGTGTACGACTGCATCACCTGCACCCCGCACGATTTGTTCGTCGTGAAGCTGTAGCTGCACTCCAGATGCGCCGGCCCCAGAATCAGCGGCCCTCCCGTCGGCGGCGTCGGCACCGGCGGCCGCACGATGAACGTCACCAGATGCACCCCGTCGAGTGGCTTGGGGAAGAGCTGCGGGTTAGCGACGATGTCTCCTGTCGTTTCGGCGATGTTCTTCAGGTAATCCTGCAGGCAAAGATTTGTGCTGCTCCCGTCGGTGAACTTCTGCGACGTCTGGTAAGGCCGCCCCCAGATCTGAACCTGGGTCATCGCACCCGCGTCCGGATAGACCTGGGTGCCCTGGGCATTCACCACCTGCGCCCGGGCCAGCAGCAGCGGCGGATGGATCTCGCTGTGAAAGTCGTCGTGTCCGGCGTCGATGATCCACCGCCCGTACACCGCCACTCGGTCGCCATTCACCGCTCGATACGGCTCGGGCACGATGCCCGCGTCTACTTCCATAGCGAAACTGCCGATCTCGGGCAGCCCGTACTGGCGAAACTGGCCGAAGGCCTCGGCGATTTCCGAATCGGTATTCTCGTTTGCCGGGGGAATGTTGGACGGCGCCAGCAGGTTCGCATAACCCGCGTCCGGCACGATCTGGAACTCGAAATCGCCGCCGAAGGGATGCGTAAAGGGCAAATCCGCACCCGAGAGCTGGGCCGCCAGCGCGAATCCCGCCACCCCAACCTCATCGTCCTGCTCCACCGTGGGGTTCAGCACCGATACCCACTCCAGTGGGTGCGATGTCGAGCCGTCGAATTTCGTTCCGCCCACCACCTGCGACGCCCAGTTGCTGGCTGAGGTGTTGTACGCCGGATTGGTCATGTCCTGGCCCTGGATCGTCGTGATGTGCAGCAGGTGCGGCAGCGGCCCCGGAGACACCACCGCCGGCCCCGGCTGCGATGCCGGCCCGGTGCCCGCCGTCCAGTGGCCGGCCACATACTGCTCGTTCACTACCGCTCCACGAGTCCAGAACTGCTGCGTGATCGGAGTCGGGATCGGGACTCGCACCGGGCCTGGCAGCGGAATTGCCGTCGTCGGCGCGGTCGCCGCAGCTTTCGTCGCTGCCGATGTCGCAGCGGTCGCCGCCACCGCCGCCGGAGCCTTCGCGATCATCTCCTCCAGCAACGGCGCATCGCGCTCCGAGAGAAATACCTGGATGTACGGAATGCCGGAGAGCCCCAGCGTGGACACGTCGGCATAATTTTCCATCAGGTCGGCCGAGCGCCCGTACCCGCCCGCGCCGTCCGCCATTTCGAACACCATCGCCACTATCCCCGCCGGAACCTGGATGGATGCGACTTTGTCGAGAGGAGCGCCGGAGCCGGTTAGCGGATAATTCCCAACCTGCAGCGTCGCGCTGCGGCCGCCGAAATTGACGGCATCGTAAATGGTCACGTCCATGGTGAGCCCCCTGGTTATTCGCCTGGGTTATTCGCATGGGTTATCAGCCTGGTCTGTCAGCGTGGTTGTGAGCCTGGTCTGTCAGCTTCGCGCTCGAACTGCCCTGGCAAAGTCGACGCGCCGGCCGCGGCCCGCTCTCACGCCGAAGACCACCGCGACCACCGCGATCGCCAGCGGGACCGCCCACTCCAGTGCGCCATCCCCGTAGTCCCAGTGGACGCCAAACGACTCAAGCCAGTCCGGCCACACAACCGCCAGAACCGCTAAGCACCCCGCCACTACCGCCGGGATGCCGTTAACAAGTGAACACCGCGACGGTCGCCATGAAGTCTTCATTCTGACCTCCCGGATCACGGACAGCGTTGCACGGATTCCTTCGATCGATTTGCCTTCAGCTTCGCCAGTCACGCGCCGGGGGCCCGGCGAGGCGATCAACGCCTGCGGTTGCATCGGACCTCAAACGCAACAGGTCGAAATGCGGCACCGTCAGGGGCAGTGTCCGGTATCTTAATCCCACCGTCTTCGTTTCTGTCAAGAGATTTTATTGGCGGTGCCGGCGCCGCCCCCGCCGCTACGCCCCCTCCAGCTTCGCCATCAGCCGCGCCCGCACCGGCTCCTCCACAAACGCCGCCCGCAGCGCCGCGCGGTTGCACGCCTCCAGCTCCGCGTCGCCCCACCCAAAGTGCTCCCGCAGCCGCGCGTACTCCTGCTCCAGCGTCACGTTTGTAATCGTCCGCGTGTCCGTGTTGATCCCCAGCGAAACCCCCGCGCGATACAGCCCATCCACCGCGTGCTCCGCATAGCTCGCCGCCGCGCGCGTCTGCACGTTGCTCGTCGGGCACAGCTCCAAATGAATCTCCTCCCGCCGCAGCTTCTCCACCAGCGCCGCGTCCTCCGCGCTCCGCACTCCGTGCCCGATCCGCGATGGCTCCAGCTTCTCGAGCGTCTCCCACACGCTCTCCGCGCCGCACGCCTCGCCCGCATGCGCCGTCCTCGCCAGGCCCCGCTCCGCCGCATAGCGGAACGCCGCCACATGCGCATCCAGCGGATACCCCGCCTCATCCCCGGCAATATCCAGCGCCGTCACCCGGCTGCCGCGAAACCGTTCCACCAGCCGCGCCGTTTCCATGCTCTGCTCCGCGCTGAAGTGCCGCAGCGTGCACAGGATCAGCCGCGCCTCGATCCCTGTCGCCGCAATCGCCGTCTGCGTCGCCCGATCCACCGTCTCCACCACCGCCTCTGCCGTCAATCCCTCCAGCAAATGCAGCAGCGGCGCGAATCGAATCTCCGCGTAGATCACCCCGTCCGCCCCGAGCTGCTCGAACAGGTCCTCGGTCACCAGCCGCAGCGCCTCGCGCGTCTGCATTAGCTGGAATCCCCGCGGCGCCCGCGTCAGAAAATCCGCCAGGCTCGCGCACTGCGGCGGCGCGATAAACTCCGCTTCATATTGTTCGCGCGAAATCGAAGGTTCCAGCTGCGCCACCGCGGCGTAGCTCAGCGAGCAGTCGAGGTGCAGGTGCAGTTCAACTTTGGGCAGCTGAGGCATCCGTCAGAGTAGCAGACCCCACCCCGCCTGCACCCGCTCGCGCCCATCCTCACTCCGTCCGCAGCGCCGCCAGCGGATCGATGCTCGCCGCCCGCAGCGCCGGCGCCGCTCCTGATGCCAGCGCCACCACGGCGATTCCCACCACCGACACCGCATACGTCAGCGGATCCAGCGGGTGAACCCCGTAAAGGGAAGCCGCCAGCGCGCGTCCCGTCACCGCCGCCAGCGGCAGCCCCAGCACCACGCCCACAGCGCTCAGCACCAGGCTGTCGCGCAGAACCATCCACAGCACCTGCCCGCGTCTTGCCCCCACCGCCATGCGCACGCCGATCTCCGCCGTCCGCCGATTCACGCGGTACGAGAGCGTTCCGTACAGCCCGGTGGCGACCAGCACGATGGCCAGCAAACCGAAAAACTCCGCCAGCCGCGCAAACAGGATCTGCTGCGAGATCGTTGTCTCGTACTGCTCGCGCAGCAGCATCGGCTCAATCAGCGGTGCGTTCGCGTCCATCTGCGCAACTACTTTCTCGACCGACGGCAGAATCGCCAGCGGATCGTCGCCCCGCACCCGCATTTCCACCGTCATCTCCCCTTCGCCCGGGCCCTGCGCGTAATCCCACCAGCACATGGGAATCGGCGCTTCATCCATGCTGCGGTACTTGTGATTCGCCACCACGCCGATAATCGTGAAGCCGTTCACCAGATGACCGAGAGGATTCCGGTGCGGGAAGAAAGTGTCGGCGAAGAGCTGATTCACGACGGTCACCGGGTGTTTCGACGCCCCGTCGGCCTCGGTGAATTCCCGGCCCAGCAGGATCGGAACCTGGAGGGTATGGAAGAAATTGGGGCCGATGTCGTTGTGGCGGACAACGATGGTGCTGCCGTCGGCGGCGCGGCCTTCCCGGCCGTCCACCGTCACGTCGCTGTTATCCGACCACCACGACCCGATGCGCTCCGACATCACCGTGGTCGACTCCACTCCGGGCAGCCGGCCCAGCCGGCGCTGCAGCTCCTCGTAAAAGCGGACCAGCTCCGCCTGGTTGTGCACTGTCTGCGGATTCAGCCCGAAGACCACCAGTCCGTTCGTGTTCATGCCCAGCGGAATGTTGCGCAGGTTGTAGAGCGTCCGCGTCAGCAGTCCGGCTCCTACCAGCAGCACCACGCACAGCGCCATCTGCAGCGCCACGATCGCCTTGCCCAGCCGCGATTTGCCGGCGTCGATCTGCGCGCTCGCGGCTGAGGTCTTCAGCGCCAGCTCTGCGCCGCCGCCGATGGCCGTGCGAAACGGCGCGATGCCCAGCAGCAGCGCGCTCACCACCAGCACCGCGCAGGTAAACAGCAGCACCGTGTGGTCCGGCGCCAGGCTCGACTCAATCAGCGCCCATCGCGCCAGCACCCGCGTTGCCAGCGCGGCAAACGCCCACGCCATCGCTCCCCCCAGCAGCACCAGCAGCGCCGATTCCGTCAGCAGCTGGCGCAGCAGCTCCGCCGGCCGCGCCCCCAGCGCCAGGCGCAGCGAGAATTCCCGCTGCCGCGCCGCGTTGCGCGCCATCAGCAGCATGATCAGGTTGGTCAGCGCGATCAGCAGCACCAGCCCCACCATCGCCATCAGCATGCGCAGCGGCTTGCCGTACATGTCCTGATAGTCCCCGGTGAAGCTCTTCGCGTCGCCAAAACTCAGCACCACCGGATGCTCGCCCGGCATGGGATCGCCCAGTCCGATGCGCGCCGCGTGCTGATAGATCGGCTGCAGCCGCGCGGCCGCCTGCGTGCGGCTCACCCCCGGCGCCAGCCGCCCGATCAACCGCAGGCACCACCACGTCGGATTGTTCTCGAAGAGCTTCCCGTTTTCCGGCGGATTGCCCAGCACGTTGAACGGCAGCCGATTCTGCAGCGGAATCCAGAAGTCCGTGGAGTGCGTGGCCTCCACGCCCTCAAACCCGCTCGCCGCAATGCCGATCACCGTGAACGGAACGCCCTTCACAAAAATCGTGCTGCCCAGCACGCCGGGGTCGCGGTCGAAACGCCGCGTCCAGTAGTCGTAGCTGATCACCAGCACCGGCGCGCTGCCGGCCTCGTCTTCAGGCGTGAAGCCGCGGCCCCGCACCATGCGGACGCCGAGCCCCGAAAAGAAATTCCCCGAAACCATGTCCGCCTCGGCCTGCTCCGGCAGAGTGCCGATGCGAACCCCAATCTTGCTCGTCGAGAGAAGCCCCACCGCCATCAGATCGCTGAGTGCGCCATTCCGCTGGCGCAGCGCCTGGTACACCGCATACGAAAAAGTGTCGTTCGAGTCGATCGTGCCCGTGCCGTTGGGCGGGTTCGAGGTGTGCAGGTACGCAACCTGCTCCGGATCGGCCACCGGCAGAGAACGCAGCAGCACCGCGTTCATCACGCTGAACACCGCCGTATTCGCGCCGATCCCCAGCGCCAGCGTCAGCACCGCCGTGAGCGTGAAGCCCGGGCTCTGCCGCATCGAACGCAGGCCAAACCGCACATCGCGCACCAGCCGGTCCAGCCACACCCAGCGCCCGCGCAGATGAAAGGCCTCCTGCGCCGCGCGAACATTGCCGAAATTCCGTCGCGCCCGGTAGCGCGCTTCTTCTGACGAAACGCCCTCCCCGCGCAGATCGTCGGCCTCCAGCTCCAGGTGAGCGCGGATCTCATCGGCAAAATCTTCTTCGCTGCGGCGGCGGCGAAACATGGTCACACCTCTTCGTTCCTGGCTCCGGTGGTGCCGTTCAGAATGCGCCCCATCGCCTCGGTCAGCCGGTTCCACTCTGAAGTTTTTGCGGCCAGCTGCGCGCGGCCTTTCTCCGTCAGCTCGTAGAAGCGCGCGCGGCGATTGTTCTCGCTCACCCCCCAGCGCGCGCGGATCCACTTCCTGTCCTCCAGCCGCTGCAGCGCCAGATAGAGCGATCCGTGATCGACAAACAGCACTTCTTCTGACTGTCGCTGGATCGAGCGCGCTACGCCCTGGCCGTGGTGCGGCCCCAGCAGCAGCGTGCGCAGGATCAGCAGGTCGAGCGTCCCCTGCAGCAGGGCAATGCGCTCATCGGCGGATTCGGATTTGCGAGTCTGGGTCGGCATACGACCCAAGTATGGGCCGCGTTGGGTCGGATGTCAACCCAAATAGAAAAAGGCCGCGCCCTTCGGCCCCACGCGATCAACCGGCGCGCCCGCGGGCATCGGCATTTACATCGTCAGCACAGCGCGGAACCTGGCCTTGCCCTCCGCCACGCGATCGTAGGCCTTCGCCGCCTCGGCCAGCGGATACGTCTCCACCATCGTCTTCACTTTGCCCTGCGCCACGAAATCCAGCGCCTCGTACAAATACTCCGGTCCGTTTTGCTGGCTGCCGATGATCCGAATGCGCTTCATGATCAGGTCCGCCAGCGAAACCGGAATCGGCTCCACGTCCGCGCCCATCGTCACCAGCCGCCCATCCGGCCGCAGCCCCTGAATGCTGTCCGCCATCGCCCTCGTCGAATTCGAGGTGCTCAGAATCACATCCGCGCCGCCCGCCGCCGCCAGCCCTTTTCCGTCGCGGACCACCTCATCCGCGCCCAGCTCGCGAATCATCCTGTCTTTGTCGGGCGAGTGCGAAACCGCAATCGTCTCAAAGCCCGCGGCCTTCGCGTACTGCACGGCCAGGTGCCCCAGCCCGCCAATGCCCAGCACCGCCACGCGCTCGTGCGGCTGCGGATCGGCCCAGCGCAGCCCGCTGTAAACCGTATACCCCGCGCAGAAAATCGGCGCTGCCTGCTCGTACGAAATCTTCTCCGGAATCAGAAACGTCGCGTCGGCATACATCAGCATGTACTCCGCATGTCCGCCCGGCGATTGCACGGCCGTCCCGTTCATGTCCGGACAGAACATCTTCCGCCCGCGCAGGCACCATTCGCAGCGCCCGCACGTCGACTGAATCCACGCGCTGCCCACGCGGTCGCCCACCCTGCGCGTCGCCACGTCTGGCGCCACGGCGACAATCTCGCCCACCGGCTCATGTCCGAGAATGCGCGGAAACGGCCCCGGAAAATGTCCCAGCGTCTGATGGACGTCGGTGTAACAGATGCCGCTGGCATGCATCTTCACCAGCACCTGGTTCGGCCCCGGCTCGGGTTGCGGAACCTCTTTTACCTGCCACGCGCTGTTCACAGCGGGAACGATTGCTGCTCGCATAACACCATCCCCCTCCGCCGGTTCGATGCGAGCGCCTCAGCCGCCGCTTCATGAATTCACGCCGCCCACCACCCATCCCCCGCGCCGTCCCCGGCCAACTGGGAACTTGGAACTTGGGACTGACGACTTGGGACTGGGGACTTGGAACTGGGGACCGGGGACTTGGGACCGGGGACTGGGGACTTGGGACTGGGGACCGGGGACTGGAGACTTGGGACTGAGGACTGTACCCTGCACCCTGTCCCCTGCCAATCCCTACGCCCCCGCGGGCCGCGGATTCTGCGGGTCGAACTTCGCCATCTTGATCTCCTGCGCCAGGCCCACCTTCTCGAGCAGCCAGATCCCCCAGTAGTTCGGATCCAGCTCGTACCACTTCAGGCCGTGCCGGGCCGACACCGGATGCGCGTGATGATTGTTGTGCCATCCCTCGCCGCCCGTAATCAGCGCCACCCACCAGTTGTTCCGCGAGTCGTCGCGCGTCTGGAACCTCCGCGAGCCCCACATGTGCGTCGCCGAGTTCACCAGCCACGTCGCGTGCAGCCCCAGCGTCGTCCGCAGGAAGATCCCCCACAGCACGCACGGCCATCCCCCGATCGCGTACAAAATCCCGCCCACCGCCACCATCGGAACCCAGTGGTACCGGCTCAGCCACACGTAGAAGCGGTGCCGCATCAGGTCCGGCACATACCGCGCCAGCGCGTCGGTCTCCGAGCTCAGCGCGTCCCCGATCATGATCCATCCCGCGTGCGCCCACCATCCGCCATCGTGCGGAGTGTGCGGATCGCCTTCGTGATCCGACAGCTGATGGTGCACCCGGTGCAGCGCTACCCAGAAAATCGGCCCGCCTTCCATGGCCAGCGTCCCGCACACCGCCAGCGCATACTCCAGCCACTTCGGCACGCGATACCCGCGGTGCGTCAGCAGCCGGTGGTAGCTCATCCCGATGCCCACGTTGGTCGCCAGCACCCACAGCACCAGCGCGCAGATCAGCGCCTTCCATGTAAAGAAGAACAGCGCCGCAATCGCGCCCGCGTGGAACAACACCATAAACGGCGTCGTGATCCAGTTCACGCCGCGCTGCGACTTGCGCCCCAGCTTCGGCATCGGCCGCGCCTCGTCATTCGGCGGGGCAATCAGTTTTGCGGGAAGGCTTCCGGCGGGTGAGGCCTCAACTTCGTCCACGGATACCGTGGGCACTGCCGTTTCAAGATCCATTGGCATTGGGAAGGGTCGTTTCTCTGGGGGATTCTCTTGTCGCCGGCTCCTCACTTCGAGCGCGCCGCTCTTTCCACCGTAGCAGGGCCCTCCCCCGCCGGCTGTAACACTTTTGTCGCCGGATGCCCCGCCCAGTCTCCAGTCCCAAGTCCCCAGTCCCCGGTCCCAAGTCCCCAGTCTCCAGCCCCCAGTTGCCAGGTGCGATCGACAGCTATCTCGCCAGGCTCCCCGGAAACGCACGAATCACGAACAACTGACGACCGGCAACCGCCCATCGGGGACTGGCAACTGGGGACCGGCAACTGACAACTGGGGACTCCCGACCGTCACCTGTCACCTGTCACCCGGCAACTGGGGACTGGCAACCGGCAACTGGGGACTGGGGACTTGGAACTGGGGACTAACAACCGAAAACCGGCGACTCACCACCGAACTCCCGCCTTATACTGTTCACCATCCCCCAGGGGGTGGTGCCATGCGGTCGCTGCGAACTCCCATCTCCGGAGCCCTTGCCGCTCTGGCTCTCCTCACCCTCCTGACCCTCCCGCCCGCGCGCGCCCAGCTCACCCTCCCCAGGAACGGCGAACCGCTGCCCACCTTCGAAGTCGCCACCATCAAGCCGGCAGCCCCCGGTGACCACAACATGATGGTCCAGTGGATGCCCGACGGCTACCGCATCGAGAACATCTCGCTCGGCGAAATCATTCGCAATGCCTACAATGCCCACTCCGATGGCCAGCTTTCCGGCGGCCCGCAGTCGCTGCTCGATCAGCGCTTCGACATCCAGGCCAAGATGGACGCCGACGACGCGGCCAGGTTCAAGGCCCTGTCCCGCGACGATCAGCAGAGGGAGTCAAGCCTGATGATGCAGGCTCTGCTGCGCGATCGCTTCCAGCTGAAGATGCACGTCGAAACCCGCGAACTGCCCGTCTACGATCTGGTGGTCGCCAAAGGCGGTTCGAAACTGCAAGCCTCAGCGCCGCCCCCGTCGGCTCCTGCCGCCCCGCCGCCCGAGCCCGGCGCCGAGGGCCCATCGCCGCCGCAACCGCCTCCGCCGCCGGACCCCACCCACCCCCAGC